>Ga0265297_10010371_pt1 | contig 11732 bp, 25 predicted proteins | sample Munlanlwell13791_FD_192502 | JGI IMG/M metagenome (GOLD analysis project Ga0265297, IMG submission 192502) | Leachate microbial communities from a municipal landfill in Southern Ontario, Canada - Leachate well 137-91 | ecosystem: Engineered > Solid waste > Landfill > Unclassified | place...
CAAGAATTTAACCAGTCTTAATTTTAAGGACGTAGGAGGCTGTACTAATTTCATTACTCTTGCAAAATGCCCAAGCCTTGCGTCTTTGAAGTTCCCTGTAATGGAATGGGTAAACGAGGCTATATCAATCTCCTACATGCTGGCTTTGGAAGAGCTGGATTATTCTCTATTAGAATATTCTGCGAATTTTACATTAACCTACGCCCCAAGCCTAACAGAGCTACTCCTTCCTGAATACGAGGTAACTAACGGCGGTTTTATAGTACAGAATATGACCGATGAAGAAAAAACGGCGCATCCAGAGTATAAAGTTATCGGAGGTTACTTAAAGAAAATTGATTATAAAGAAGCGTGGAAGAAAGTTCCGAAAGAGGTTATAGACAAGATTAAGAAACTGAAAAATTTCAACAAGAAAGTGTTTTTTGAATTGACGGGTTTAAAGGTTTAAGGAGGCAAAATGAGAAAAGGGCAGGCTGAGATTTTTATTATGGTAGTTGGTTTAATCTTTGTGTTTATCGTAGCTGCCATTTTTATTATTCTTAGTTCCGGCATAGTTGTAAATACGAACTAAAACAACAGGCTAATGGGGAGAAGGTATGGCAAGAGAAGAAGTAAACAAGGAGGATTAAATGGAAAAGGGCGAATTTAAAAAATTGATTGAAGTTTCTGTCGCTAAAGTAGTAAGGGAAAAAGTTGATAATTTAGACCGCATTGTTGATGATTTGGTTAAGCAAGCTATTTGTTCATTGTTAGGTATTGAATATCGCTGGGGAGGTAGAGCAGAAATAGACCATTGCAACGGAAGAAACTCTATTCTTACAAAAGTTATTGAAGAAAGAGCCAAGGAACAAGTAGAAAAAATAGTTAAATCTTTTAAAATTGACGCTAATGACAAATACGTAGAGAGCGCTTTTAAAAAAGAGTATCATCAGCAATTACAAAATCAATTAAAATATTATGCAGAAGGCACAGCTAAATCAATGGCTGAAAAGGTTATCAGTAACTATACCGAAAAAGAATTAGAAAAGATTGGATTTGAAAAAATAGAGAAGAAGTAAAAACCGAGGTGGAAGAATGATAAAAAGTAAAGAGAAAAAGAGTAAGATTGAAATTGATTTGACTGGCCCAGAGGGAAATGCTTTTAGCCTTATTGGTTGTGCAAGAAAGTTATGTAGGCAATTAGAAAAAGATTTTGAGCCAATTCAAAAAGAAATGACAAGCGGTGATTATGAAAATCTTGTTAAAGTTTTTGATAGAGAGTTTGGAGATTGGGTAATTCTTTATAGATAAACGTTCTTTTAAATCGCAACGGCAGTAGTCGTGTTTGGCAGAGCGAAAGCGTAATTAGCAAGGATAATGATAGCCGAACGCTAATGCAACCTAAACCTTGCCTGCCGTTGCATTGTTAATAATGACATTTGTGGAAGTGGCGTTCTTAATTCGTAGCGTGTAGGCGTGCAAAGAACGACAGTAGGTAATATTACTGTGGTTAATACCCCAAAAGCTATTCGGCTTAAGACGATTAGTCTGAAATCCTGCCTTCCACAGATGTCTTTGATAATTAGGGCAAGTATTATAAACATCATCGGTGGTGGCAGCGTAAGTGGTGGTTTAGCGTGAGATAACTTCAAAGCGGAGTGGCTGTAACTGCCTATCACCACCGAGATTAAAAGAGGAGGAAGTATGAGTAAGGTGGATGAGATATTAGATGATTTAAGTTCTCCCGAATTAAAAGCATACAGAGATATTGACAAAGCCAAATCCTCTCTCCGGCAGATGATTGAGGGGTTATCAAGCTATGAAGGTAATAGTCTTTCTAATTATGAAATTATGTTAAAAAAAGATGACGTTCTCAACTTGTTTAAATGAGGTGATGTATGCAAATTTTATTAGCTATCTTATTATCGATATTAATGACTTTTACTTGTTTATATTCACATAAAGATTTAAGAATAGAAAGGAGTATAAGACTTCTGTGCTTATTAGCTATATGGTTAATTGCAATAAGTTTAGGTAGATTAATGGGGAGGTGATGTATGAAAAGAGCTAAAAGATTGTTGATGGAAAGTAAACAAGCAAAGTTACACCATCCATTTTGTGTCTATCTTCATAACAATAGAAAAGATGGAGAAGATTGGAGTTGTGTATGCTTTTTAATGAAAAAATATTTAAAATTTGTTAAAACGCATATTATCAAAATAGAACTCCCCACAACAAAAAAAGGAGTCCACTAATGACTAATTGGAAAGAGAAAACGTGTGAGAAGTGTAAATTTGTAGTTGATGATTATTGTAGAAGAACACCATATCTGTATAAAGTTTGGGTTTTTAATGTTGTTCCTATGGTTGGAGAAACCACACCAAGAGCCATTAAAAAATATAATCAAGCCTGTGCCGAGTTCAAACAGAAGGAGAAAGATAATGATTGAAAATAACAACTTACTAAAAGTGGAGGGGTTAAAGTGAGAAGTGCAAACAATAGAATTGTAACAACATCTTATACTGACGGTAATATTGGCTCTGGTCATTATTGTCATTGTGGACACGAATTAACTTGGGAAGAATGGCAGGAAGTTAAAGAAAGGGGTAGAAGTATTTGCGGTCATCCTAAAAAAGTGGAGGGGTTGAGATGAAAGATATTGATTTATTAACGGTGGGTTATCACAAGGGAGAAATAGATTTTAGTATTTGTGGCGCTGTAAGTGATTTATCAAGAGAAGAACTAGCTTCATTTAGAAATATGATAATTGTTGCTATTTATCAAGCAGAAGATATGTGGAGAAGAAATCATCAAACAGAAGCAGGAGATTGCAGTAAGGAGTCTAAATGAATCTACCCACAAGAGAGGAAGCGAGGGAAGCATTAGCTTGGTTTGAACCTAATTTAGAAGAAAATATAGGTTTAACTCCAGACCATATACATTCTATTGAAGTATTTAAAAAGATAGCCTTAGCCTACACCTCCGGCTCTCTCATCGAGGCGAGGACGGAGGGGGAGATATTTAACATACTTCATTCAAAGTTTTTAGGATTAACGATAGATGATGAGAATAAGATAGCCCACGCTTTAGTGGGGAAGGTGTGAATAATGAGTAATTCCCAATGTCTTGAATGTGCTAATATTTGTAAAGCTACTCATCTAAGAAAAAGATGCTCGTTATTCGAAATGACGTTGTTGATAACAAGGATTTGTAAAGATGAAGTTGAAGTGAAAATATTAAAGAAAGACATATTCTTTTTAGTTAAGATTGCTGATTTTAAGAAGAAAATTCCATTAAGATATGGGCAAGAATTTAGTTCAAATGATTTAAGAAAGAGGATTAAAAAGGCAGGTGAAAAATGAAGGTTAAAAAGCATTACCCTATCCACGTTTACGATAAAACATTTATGGTTAATTTTTATATTAGTTATGGGGTATGCGAACATATTTATCAAAAAGCTGTTAAAGGGATTTTACAGTGCGAGCCACAAGTAGATTTAAAAGACGGTAATATGTCTATATATGACAATAAAAAGAATGGGTCGCAAATTTATTGGATATGGACAAAATATAAAGATGTGTCTTGTCTTGTGCACGAATGTTTTCACGCCATACATTTTTTACTTAAAGACAAGGGAATTAAGTTAAGCCACGATAGTGATGAGATTTATGCTTATATGCTACAAATGTTAGTGAAGGAGGTATTAAAATGATTGATGAGAAAGAATTGAGGGAAGCCCTTAAAGGTATAGATTCTTATAGTAAAGAATATTATCGAATATATCAAAAAATGTCGTAGCTTTTATTGGAAGATAGATAAAGACAATAAAATCATACCTTCAGTAAATGAATTAGAGAGATTTGTTAAAGGTTTAGATATTTATGATAAATATTTTCCTAAATTTCAACGAAAACAGTTGGCTCAATTAATAGTTAATTATTTAAAGGGGAGGTAATTGAATGCAAGAACTAGCCCAATCCCTACACGAGGAAATGAAGAGGAGGGTGAGATGATAATACTTAAAATCTTAGGCTCTATTTTACTTGTAATCCTAATCTATTTATTTACGACAGCGATGTTTATAATATGCGGTTTGCAATGCCTGGCTATATGGCTCTTAAAACCTATTACTAACTTTTTTGCTAATGCTGACCCTACCGATGACAATATTGGCTGATAAATTAGTGTTACTGGAATGATTGTGATGATTAAAATAAAAAATTCTGGGGGATGTCGGGAGAATATGCGGAATATCCCGTTTTGGCAGAGATAATATCAATGCCCTCCCCAGTTAATATAATATATCGTTACGCAGTAAAGGAGGCTATGCACAATTTAACCCTAGACAATATACCGTTAGCCCTGACAAATGATAAACTTGAACAACTAATAAACAACCCCCTTGAAGACCGTAAGCCCTATGCCGAAGGATTGCTCTATGAAAAAACAATGTTAATGGTTGCAGCCGAACCTGGATGCGGAAAATCAACGATAGCCCTGCAAGCCGCCATAGAATTAGCCTCTGGACTACCTGTTTTTGGATATTTTCAAGTCCCCCGTCCCTTAAAAGTCCTCTATATACAATGGGAAAGGTCTATAATAGAAGTTGTAGAGCGGTTGCAACAGCTCATTAAAACCTACAAACTCCCTAAAGAAAACCTTGCAGTCACCGATGAATATCAAAAGCTCAATATATTCCGTGATTATGACCTCTTAATTAAATGTATTAACCGAGATTGCCCTAAGGTAGACCTTATAATCATTGACCCCATCTATTCAACCATGATAGGTGGGCTTAAAGATGACCGCCCTGCCGCCATGTTTACCCATATTATGTCTAAAGTCCAAAAGAGTTTAGGCTGTTCAATGTGGTATAATCACCATACAATTAAACAACAACATTCATCTGATGGCAAAACAATCGAGAAAGACGACCCCTTTTATGGCTCTCAGTGGCTTAAAGCCCACGTTACAGGCTCATATCATATGAAAAAGTCAGATGAAGGGGTGCTATTAACCTGTAAAAAGGACAATTATAGCATACTTACCAAGTCAATAGACCTTGCTTATAATCCTGAAACCCATGTGTCACTACTTTCTGACCTTACTAAGTTACAACCTATTGACCGCCTCAAAGCCTTTTTAAGGTCAAAACAAGCCCTAAAATTACCCTTTACTTTTGCCCAGATTGAAGCCGAAACCCAGCTGTGCACGAGGACAGTCAGAAGATTGCTATGCACAACTGAAATTGAGGGTATGTTAAGTGTAGAAAACGTAGACAGGAACAAGAAAATTTACAGAATGAAAGAGTGAAAATTCAGTTGTGCAGTGCACCCCCTCTCTTATTAGAACACTTATTGGTGCACAACTGACCCACCAGGGTATCAGATTGGGGTACAGATTGAGGGTCAGTAATGGAGGTCAGTTAAGTGCCTAATGAAAAGACCAATTACAAGATAAGATTGTGTAAGGGGTGCGGTAAGCGCAAGACCACCTCTTATTACTGTCATAAGTGTAAGGCAAAGAAAAGGGCTAAGAGTTTGAGGTATGTGTCGGAGTATGTTTAATAACAAAAGGAGGATTATATGGAAATACTAGAAAGCGTTAAGAGTGGGACAAAGAGGGCAGGAAAAACTGACCTCTTTAATTATTTAAATGGGAAAAGGCTTACCCAACGTCAAGCAATTCGTGCCAAATGCTATGATTGTGACGGTATGGGCGATACAGGAGATTGTGATATTAAAGACTGCAGTTTATATCCTTACTCACCATTCAAGCAAAAGTAATTGATTTTATTAACTTTTTGCTAGTTTTTAAGTATCAATAAATATGTCGGGTCATTCCCTCTTTATATGGGTAATATTAGAAACTCCAGGGGGTCATGTGGAAGCCCTCCCAGCAAAATATTTTTGAATGTAGGGGTTATATCAGACACCACCCCGATTAAAGCTGTTTTTGGGGTATTCCTGCCTTTCCCTTCAATGCCTTTCTAATAACCTCAATAACATTAATGCCCTTAGCCCTTAAAGCCTGCCAATAACGCTCATGCTCCTCGTCCAGCTTAATTAAATGACTATATTGCGCCTTATTCATTATTTAACCCTCCAGATTGCCATAGCAAATATTAATAACACTAGTGCCGCCTTATAATGCCCCATATAACAGAGTATCAATAAAGATATATATACAAAGTCCATTATTTACCCCTCTTTTGCCACCTGTAATCAGTGCTACGCAGTGTAAAGATAATAGTTTCAACATCAGTCTTCCTGACCTTATACCGCCTTGACACCAACTTAGCAATATTATTATCATTAACACCCCTTTCGTGATACCGCTTAATATCCTCAATAACCTTTCTGACGTCCATTAGTTGCCCTCCTTCTTGCGTATATTAATATATATAGCCCTTAATTGTCTTAATCTCATAGCTTTAAACTTACCAGCTGGATAACGTTTTAGTAACCATTCAACATACTGCCAGCGATATTGTGGGATATAAAAGTTATTCATCATACAGGGTAATATTAGTTCCATGCTGTTCATTATAAATATCTAAGATGTCTTGCCACTTAGGCTTTTTTTCTTCTTGTTTAACCGGCTCATCTTGTTGTGTATGCCCCAATGACTGGCAGAAGATAATCAATATCACAGTCGCTATGATTGATATTGCTATTTGTAATGGTTTCATTTTGACACCTCTTTTAGTGGCTTATTACACCTTATACAGATTAAAGGATTATTCTTTGTTGTTAATGCTGTTCCATTACAGGTGTCACAAGGCAACCAAGTTTTTAACCCAAGTAGAGCATCTTCTTTTGTTTTATACCCAGTAACAAGATAATCTCCATAAGCCAAAAATTCACCTCTATTGAAATCAGTTAAATCACCGCTTTCATTATAACTATCAACTTCTTGAGTTTTTGTATTACAATACCACTTTTTCATCTTTACCCCCTTAGCCTTGAAAGGCTTAATATATACAAACTGCTTGTGTATAGTTGTTCTCTGGTATCTTAACCGTGTCTAAATATATCGTTGCGCCTCTGGGGTCTGTTTGGAAGTAGACAAATAACCCCAAAATCAAAGCCTTAGCTTCAACCATTCTATAATATGGTTTCATAAAATTGTCATATTCACCATTATCATAATTAAGATTAAGCTCTCCATTGCAATCTTGTTCATATAGCCTGTGTAATTTCTCACCTTCACGCCTAAACCAATTATATTGATTCTTGCTTATCCCTAAACGCTTACACGCTCTTTCCCTATCCTGATTGTATACGGCTCTTTCTTTGGCGTTATACATTCTGCCCCCTTTGTTATCCTGTGCCTTACTTACTTGCAAGGCTGATTAAAGTGTTCCTTAAACCATTCTTGATTCATTCCACACTTGCCACAACGTATATCATTTTTCATTTTGGGATTGTCTACAATAACCCAGTCGTGCTTATCATAATTACAGTCTTTGGATAACTCTTCTAGTTTATACGCTTCCTTTCTTGAAATATGCCTCATTCTCTCCTCCTTGTTTAGTAGGTTGATATTATATACCTTGCACTATTGACAAGGATTGTTATAGTCCTTTTACAAACCTTTCTAAGTCTTTTATTGCTAGTAATAAATATAAGCAATTTTCAATTGGAACATCACCACCGTCTCTTATCTCTTTAAGTACCCCTAGACAATTTTTTGCATCTTCTTTGATAACATTTTTTACTGCTTCTTTGGAAATCATTTTATCCCTCCTCTTTTTACCCTCTTTTTAATTTAAGCCTTTAGGCATTGGCTACCAATAAAGCAACTATCTGTCCATTTAATGTTTGCTTAATTTCGTAAAAGTTATTTTTGCAGTCAATAACTTCCGTTAAAATTTCATTACATAAAAAAGTATCTTTTTTGGCTACTGGTATTATCCCATAATCTAAAGTTTTTAGTTTCATATATTTTTATTTCTTGCCCTCTTTTTATTATTAAGCCTTTGGGTGTTGGCTTGTTACCTATATATAAGCTCTGCTTAACTTAGATATACTATACCATTTAATACTATGTCTTGTCAAGCATTTTATCAAACTATCGTATCGCTTAACTCATTGATATATATACACTTATAAACTCAGTTAAAATAATCTATTGACAATACACTAATTATTACAATTTAGATGACTAACAATAGTAAGTGAAATACTTCACAAAGTTCTTGACAAAGCCCAGTAGTCTGTTATAATTGTGGTATAATAAAGATTGTATGCAAGACAAACAACAGCAATTAGAAATAGTATTAAGTCAGCTAAGTAACCGCGAAAAAGAGTTCGTACTTAATTACTCACTAGCTAAAAGCAAGACTGCTTTACTTAAACAATGCGGCTACTCAGTTAAGAACCCAACCACTCAAGTTAACCGCTTGCTAAGTAAAGTTAAGATCCAACAAGCCTTACTCGAACACGACAAACTCGTTAAAGAGCGCCTCACCCAATCCATAAAACTCAATGCTATCAATAGAGAAAACATACTAATCAAGTGTCAAGAGATAATAGATAAGGAAGGAGTGAAGGAAGGGGATAGACTTACTTCCCTCGCCCTCCAGTCAAAGATTTTAGGATTAACTAAAGACCAGCCAACCGTCAACATACCTATATTCTCACAATTCAATCAAAGTAATGACAGTAATACAGCCAATGACGCACAAGCCATTGATATTGAATGAGTTATACACTAATAAATAGTTAACATAATATAAATTATAGGAAGCGTATTAAATATAAAGATAGTTGCAAGTTAAGGGGTAGGGGCAGACCCCCAAGGGGGCTTGATGATACTATATTACCTCCCCACAATTTCTATAATATTTTTTACAATTTGTCCCTTACTAAAAGTTAACAATAATTATTATGGCGATTAAACGACAGAAAAAAGTTACAAGGTTTTTGATTGACCGTATTCATCCATTGTGGTTGAAAAAAATATTCCCTAATCTCAATGTGGCGAAACTATAACTTTCATAATAATAAGATTCTTGTTTGCAAACTACATCGAAAGTGTGATTGTGTTGAGTGTGAAGATTTTGAGCTAGAATGGGAATATATGGAGTCTTGGGAAGAAGGTTTGTTTGAAGGGTTAGATGGCGAAAAAAAAGATTAAAGACTTTACGCTTGATGATTGGAAAAAAGTTGTTGAAAAATGCCAGTCAGATGTTTATTTCTTTGCTAAGTTTTTCTTTCCGAACTTCCTTAAGGCTCAAACACCAAGTTTCCACTTAGAAATTTATAATGATTTACCTAAATATCCGTTTATTGCCAGAGAGGCGTTTAGGGGTGGGGCAAAATCTACGATAGGGTTAATTATATATCCTATGTGGCACTCGTTGTTTAAGCATACTGGCGATATTAGTCTTATTTCAAGGTCTGAAAACTTTGTTCTTAATGAGATTGCCCGCAGGATAAGATTTGAGTTTGAGAATAATGAACGGTTAAAACTGCTCTTTGGTAATTTAAAGACTGATAAGTGGTCAGAGAGCTACTTTACTCTCAAGAATGGCATTAGCTTTGAAAGTAAGGGCATAGAGGGGCAGTTAAGGGGCGGTAGACGTGCGTTAATAGCCCTAGATGACCTTGAAGATAATGAGAGTGTAGTTTCAGAGGAGCAAAGGGATAAGTTAAGACAGAGGATAAGTAAGGAATTGATACCTAAACTTATTCCAGGCGGTCAGATTATCTATTTTGGCACACCGATACATCCTTTGTGCTACCTTCATCAGATAATTACTACACCTGATAATGGTTGGAATAAGAAAGTTTATGATGCTTATAGTGACGGCATAGAAGAAGAAGGGCACGAGGCTTGGAAGGAGATGTTGCCTCATTCTGAACTCCAGCACCGTAAGTCAATAATGGGTAGTAATTACTTCTTTGCAGAGTATAGGTGTAAGCCGGTATCTGATGAAAAGATGCCAATTAAAGAAGAACAGATAAGATATTGGAAGGAATTACCGCAACAGTATTCTGCGGTTATAACTGTTGACCCAGCTTATTCAGAAGATGAAAGTGCCGATTATAAGGTTGCCTCAATGATTGCGATAGACCAGAACGCTAATCGTTATCTATTACATTACATTAGAACACATAATTCTTTAAATGACTTTATTAATGCAGTGCTGACGTTATGGCAGTCAAACAAGAATACAATTACTGCGATAGGAGTGCCTAATTCTGGAACTGAAAAGAGTTTCTTTGAAACATTTTGTAAGTTAGCAGAGGCTAAGAAGCTATACCCTCCAATAGTTGAGCTAAAGAATAGTTTTATTAGTGCTAATACAACTGGAACTATAAGGAACAAACGGGCAAGGATAGTTGCCGCACTACAACCCCTATTTGAGCAAGGTAAATATTTTCTTGGTTCTGAACATCTTGAGGCTAAAGATGAGCTATTAACAATAGGAGTTTCAAGGTGGGACGATATTGTGGATACAATGACATATGCGGAACAATTATTACAACCAGTGTATTTTGATACTAAAGGTATAGGGTTTGATTATCAAGAAGAACAATCAATTAATCACGGCTCAACAGGCTATGGCGACTATTAAGAAAGACCATAAGTGTAGTTGCCCTTATTATGACGATAAGACCAGGGATAAACTTGGTTTTAGGTGCGACCACTTTGGAGATTTTTATTGTGATTATGCGGTTAATGTCAGTTAAAAGTATGGGGATAAAGGGTTATCGAATTGCCACACGCTTTTGTTGGCGCATATGCGCTTGGTTCTTATTACAGACTTCTTCGTTTTTTTCTTTTCTTTTCCCCCGTGCGAAGCACGCTGATATCGAAGGTGCATACTTAAATACAAGACCACTATTAAAGTTTCTTTTAAAGCCAAGCTCAAAAGGATTACTCTTAACATATAATTTCAGCTGTTTAATGTTGAATTGCAACAAGTGTAATAAATTATTAAACGCATTAGATTTAAGCCATAAGTGCAACGGTTGGCTGGAACAGGTAGAGGAAAAATATAACGAATGGTTCAAAGAGGAAAAAAATGGCAACCAAACAACTAGACAAAAAACCAGAAACAAAAGAAGATTTATTTTCAGATTTGTGGCAACAGATTGAGGAGTCAAAGGACAACTCTCAAACTTGGCGTGATAAGACTGATAAGTTTTATCGGCTAAGGCTTCGTGAGAAAAAGACCAAGACGTTCCCATTCCCTGGCTGTTCCAATTTGCGTTTACCAACTATCGAAACTTACATTAGAAAGACCAAGGCGGCATTAGTCGCCCTCTATGCTAATGTTAAACCTCGTATGATGGTTGTTCCGCAATCAGACCGAGATTTAGATAAAGCTCGCCGGATAGAAAAGTTCCTTGACTGGATGTGTGATACCAAAATAAATCTTCTTGAGAAGTTAATCTTAATCGCTGATAAGACACTAGAGAAAGGCTTTTGTTGCGCTAAAGTCATCTGGAGAATGGAGGAAAACTGTTACACCGAAGTAATCGACCTCGATGATTTATCAGTAGAAGAAGCAATCTGGCTTTTTGACCTAGACACAACTGACGAAATGGTAATTCAGGCTTTTATCCAGAAATATAATGTAGACATGTCTGAAACTGTTCAGGCAGATAATCTTGAGAATATAACTAAGGCGGTTGCGGAAATAAGAGAAGGCAAAAGTCAGGTTAAAGTAAGCCTTAGAGATGAACTCTATAATGCGCCAGATGTTGTAGTGGTTGACCCCTTAAACTGTTATGTTCCAA
>Ga0265297_10010372_pt1 | contig 11731 bp, 11 predicted proteins | sample Munlanlwell13791_FD_192502 | JGI IMG/M metagenome (GOLD analysis project Ga0265297, IMG submission 192502) | Leachate microbial communities from a municipal landfill in Southern Ontario, Canada - Leachate well 137-91 | ecosystem: Engineered > Solid waste > Landfill > Unclassified | place...
GGGGAACAAAAAACTTGAAAACACTTCCGATAGGCTGGATATAATACCTGCTGATCCAGTTTATAAGCTCCAGTCTTTGCTGATCGAATACCGGCTTCACATCTGCTACGGCTGCAATATCTTTTATTTCTTTTTCTTCGAGTTCGGAATTATCTTTCGTTTTTACGATATAACCGGTCTCTAACCTATTTTTGAATGGAACCCTGACCACTTTTCCGATACTGATGTCCGGGGATAAATCAGCGGGTATTCTATAATCAAAGGCATGATCGATGTCAAAGGTTCTTATGTCTACATAAACCTCTGCATATTTGTTATTTCTGACCATTTATATTAAAGAATTATTTGAGGCCCAGAAAACCCTGGATCTCCTCAACTTTATCCAGCTTTTCCCAGGTGAAGTCTCTATCATGTCTTCCGAAGTGTCCATAAGCCGCAGTCTTTCTGTAGATGGGCCTTAACAGATTCAAATTCCTGATAATTGCTGCGGGCCTCAGATCAAATATTTCCACTACCGCTTTTTGAATTTTTTTAACATCCACCTTTTCGGTGCCGAACGTTTCTACCATGACCGATATTGGGTGTGATACGCCTATTGCATAAGCTGCTTCTATCTCTACTTTTTCAGCGGCTCCGCTCGCTACCAGATTCTTTGCAACATGCCTCAAAGCATAGGCAGCTGACCTGTCGACTTTAGAAGGATCTTTCCCGGAAAAGCTGCCTCCTCCATGTCTTGCCATTCCGCCATACGTATCCACGATTAATTTCCTCCCGGTAACTCCCGTATCGCCCATGGGGCCGCCTATCGTAAATTCTCCCGTAGGATTTACATATAACTTTAAATCTTTACTTAAATATTGCTCAGGGATTATAGGTTTTATTACAAATTCGCTCATATCCGGTTTTATCTGGGATTCTACGTCTATACCGGGAGCATGCTGTGCCGCTATCACGATGGTCTCTACCGAAACCGGCTTTCCGTCTTCATATTTTACCGTCAATTGGGTTTTACCGTCGGGTCTCAGGTATGGCAGTATTCCGGCTTTTCTGACTTCGGACAGACGGTGGGCAAGCTTGTGCGCAAATTGAATAGGAAAAGGCATAAGTTCTTCGGTTTCATTAGTAGCATAACCAAACATCATGCCCTGGTCCCCGGCACCCTGACTATCGAGCTCACTTTCATATCCGTTTCCGGATCTGGCTTCATAGGCATTATTGACACCCTTCGATATATTAGGAGACTGCTTGCCAATTGTAGTAATCACGCCGCAGGTTTCATAGTCAAAGCCGTATTTCGCTCTTGTATATCCGATATTCTTAACCACCTCTCTTACGATATCCTGTATCTCCACATAAGTAGAAGTGGTGACTTCACCTGCCACTATTACGATCCCGGTTTTAAGTAAAGTTTCTATGGCTGTTCTGCATCCTGGATCCTCGGCAATAATAGCATCAAGAATGGCATCGGAAATTTGATCAGCCATTTTATCCGGATGCCCTTCGGTAACCGACTCCGAAGTAAATAAAAAATCCTGTTTCTTTGTCATTGTTCCTCCTATTGATTCTTTACAGCATCTAAATTTTTTACAATTTCATCCCAGATCCCTCTGGCAATAATTCTCTTCTTATCCCTGGCAAGTTTTTTCACGGATCCATCCTGTCTTACCAGGTCAACCTCGTTATAATCGCTGCCCATACCGATACTTTTTGTGGAAATATCATTACCGACAATCATATCGATATTTCTGCCTTTTAATTTATCCTTCACGGCTTCGATACTATAATCGGTCTCAGCAGCAAAACCAACGAGGTACTGATCTTTCTTCTTTTTTTCAGCCAGCAGTTCCAGGATATTCTCATTTTCTTTGAACTTTATTTTGGATAATATATCATCTTTCTTCTTTAACTTAAAATTATATTTTTTAACCGGAACGATATCGCTTACGGCGGCTGCCATCATAACGATATCGCTGTCTTTCAGATATTCAAGAAGAGCTCTTTTCATCCCTGCGGTATCGCCCGCATATACAATCTTTATACCGTATGGTTTTAAGGATTTCTCTGCGGCGCTTACAAGAATCACTTCTTTTGCGCCTCTGGAACGGGCCTCTTCGGCTAAAGCATAACCCATTTTCCCGCTGGATCTATTCGATATGAATCTTACCGGATCGATAAATTCTTTTGTGCCCCCGGCAGTAATAAGAATATTTTTACCCTTGAGATCAGATTTATATTTTAAAAGTTCTCCCAGCCTTTCGATAATTATATCTTCATCTTCCATCCTTCCCGGACCTTCCTCGCCGCAGGCGAGCTTACCGCTTGCAGGACCCACAAAAAAATATTTCCCGCTTTCCTTCAAATGATTTATATTTTGTTGAATCACAGGATCGAGATACATGCTTTCATTCATGGCCGGGGCGACAAGTACGGGGCAGGTAGCGGAAATTGCCGATGTTGTCAGGAAATTATCGCCTACTCCATAAGATAACTTCGAGATTACATCAGCTGATGCAGGCGCAATTAAAAAAACATCGGCACTGTGAGAAAGTGAAATATGATAAATTTTTTTCTGATTCTCAAACTGGTCCACTACTGTCTTATTTCCGGAAATTGAACTCAGAGTAAGCGGAGCTATAAAATTAAGGGCATTGGGTGTCATAACCGGTATCACCCCGGCACCCATACCTATAAGTTTGCTGCAGATAGAAGCTGCTTTATAAGCGGCAATAGATGCAGTGATTCCCAGAATTATTTTCTTTTTAGAAAATACTGATTTGTTCAGGGACAAAATTATTCGGATTCCTTCTTCTTCATTTCGAAAGTAACTTTTTCTTCTTTTATTTCATTAAAGGCAATCTCAAGCGGGTCATGAGATTCCACATCCACCAGAGGTTTTATTACGCTTATCCTCTCCATATTTTTTTGTGCGGAAAGATATTCTCCAAGTTCTCTTGCTCTTTTGGCCGCGGCTATGCACAATTTGTATTTGCTATCTATGCTCTTTTTATATTCATCTATATATTGGACTTTCATTTGAAATTATTCCCTTCCTTTTTGAGAATTTAGAACCTTTTTTAAATTAAGCAAAGCCTCATTATAATTATTATTAACGATTATGCAATCATAATGTTTCATATGATCCAGTTCGCGCGTTGCGATCGCGAGTCTTCTCTTCATCTCTTCGGAACTATCGGCTCCTCTTTTTCTGATCCTTTCTTCCAGGTCCTTCAACGAAGATGTAGTGATAAAGATGAGGTATGTCTCTTTTATTTTCTCTGCTACCTGCATGGCACCCTGCACATCTATTACAAGTATCACATTTTTACCTTTATCCAGATTCTCGTTTACGAAATCTTTTGGCGTACCATACTGATAACCCGCATAGGAGGCCCATTCAAGAAGCATATCTTTCTCTATAAGCCTATCGAACTCATCTTTGCTTATAAAATGATACTGATTGCCGCTGACTTCATCCCCTCGTCCGGGTCTTGTGGTAACGGAAACCGATCTTACGAAATCATTGAGTTCATTTATAATATCGCTTACAAGACTGCTTTTTCCTGATCCCGAGGGTCCTGAGACAATAAATAATTTTCCTCTATTTGACATAAATTATAGAAAGTTCAACTGTCTAAACTATTTTAAAAAAGCGGTTAAAGCTGAGTTTTTGATTCTTGCCGAGTCCGCCCACTTTTTTATTGGGGCTTATTTTTAAATCTTTTAGAATTTTTAAGGCATTTACTTTACCGTTCCCCGGGAGTGAGCTGACAAGATCTATGACTTTCATATTTATTATATACTTCTTAAAAAGCTTCCCATCTTTGAAAAGTGAGCTAATCTCCGTCTTTCCCTTCTTTAGCAGTCCTTTTATTTCTGCTCTCTTTTTTCTCACCTCAAGGGCTGCTTTCAGGCCCTTTCTTCTATCCGTATCACTTAAATTATTTAAAGTCATGAAGCCCCCACAGACGATAAAAAATTAGATATATTAAAGTATATAAATATATGTATTTAATATCAATATAATATCAATATTTTTTTTAAGATCATCCTTTATTTTTTCTTGCTGCCGGGGTAAACAAGCGGCTGATTTTCTCTGCAGAGCTTGCACGCGGAAGGTTCATATTTTTCGATCTCAAGCTTGATCAAATAATAATATGGGTATTCGAATTCCGGTTTTTCCGAACGATCGACAATACTTATAACGGCTTTTACATCTGCCTTATTTTCTCTGCATATTTCTATTACTTCCTTTACCGATCCTCCGGTTGTAATGACATCCTCGGCAATAATGACTTTGCTGCCCGGGTCCATCTCAAATCCTCGCCTCAGCTCCATCCTATCAGTTTTTCTCTCGGTAAATATCATCCGGCACCCTGAAGCATAAGCAAGCATATATCCCCAGAGTATGCCTCCTATTGCCGGAGACACCACTGCATCTATGCTGCCTGTATCAATATCTTTTTTTACTATATCAAGAGCCCTGCGGGCGAGCTTAAGTGCGGTATCGGGATACTGCAAAAGGCGCGCACACTGGAGATAATAATTGCTGTGGTAGCCGGAAGTCAACTTAAAATGTCCCTCCATTATCGATCCCGTATCCTTAAGCATACTGTAAACATCAAGCCCCTCAACCTGATTTATTATCTTAAGCATTGCTTATGGCCCTTTCTATTTCTCTCAGATATAAATCTACTGTTTTACCGATATCTTTACTTGTTGTAATTGGACGGCCCACTACAATAAGATCAGCACCCTTTAATATTGCCTCCGCGGGAGTGCTTATCCTTTTCTGATCTCCTTTTGCATCTCTTGGTAATCTGATACCCGGGGTCGCGATATAGAAACCGGGACCGAATTTTTTCCTTATTTCCTCCACTTCGTTTGGCGAACACACCACTCCATCCATTCCCGCGTCGAGTGCAATTTTAGTCAAATTCAAAACAGAGTGATAAAAATCTTCCTTAAATCCGAGAGCCTTAAGATCACCGTCATCAAGGCTGGTAAGAATAGTTACGCCAAAAAGTAGAGGTCCGGATATAGCATTTGCTTTTGCCTGTTCTTCCAGTGTTTCCCTGGTTTCCTTAAGCATTTGCATTCCTCCGAGAGTATGTACCGTCACTGCACTTACACCAAGATTCCCTATGGCTCTTGCAGCCTTACTGACCGTATTGGGTATATCCATTAGTTTCGCATCAAGCATCACTTTATATCCAAAACTTTTTGCGGTCTTAATTATCTCAGGCCCTGTACTGTATATTAATTCCAGGCCTATTTTCAAAGTGGAAACCTTTCCCCCGACCATCTTACATAAACTTACAACATCACTTTTTTTGCTGGTATCCACACTTATTATCAGCCTGTCTTCCGGTAAAAGTTTTTTACCTTTCAAGTTCTGATCCTCCCGATCACTTCATTGATATCGTAAATCTTTCTCGATTCGAGATAATTTCTTAAACCCTCTATTATCCTTTTTCCGGCATCATATTGTATGAAGTTTACAGTGCCTATGCCTACTGCACCGGCACCGGCCACCAGAAATTCAAGAGCGTCCTCCCAGTTAAAAATACCGCCCATTCCGATTACCGGCAATATTTTTTCACGCGCCAGAGAGTACACTTTTGCGAGAGCAATCGGCTTTATTGCGGGACCCGAAAGACCGCCCAGGATATTGCCCAATCCCGGCCTGAATGTCTTTATATCCACGGCCATACCAACAACGGTATTGATGATCGATACTGCCTGTGCCCCCCCTTCTCTTGCGGCCGCTGCAGCTTCGATTATATTATCCTGATTGGGGCTCAGCTTTGCTATAACCGGAATGTTTAAAATATTCACAACCGACCCTACTATTTCCCTGACTTCACCCGGGACGGCGCTGAATGCCATTCCTCCTTTTTTAATATTGGGACATGAAAGGTTAAGTTCCACAGCGGTAATTTTTTCCCTGATGTCTTCGATTTTTAAAATCCTGTATGCTATTTTGTCGAACTCCCGCAGATCCTGTCCGAATATGCTCAGTATGATTTTTATTCCCAGTTTCTCAGCCCCGGGCAGATGTTTTTTTATAAATGCATCTATTCCATCATTTTGAAGTCCTATGGAATTAAGTACACCGGCAGCAGTTTCATAAATCCTTGGCGGAGGATTCCCCTCCATGGGTTCCAGCGAGTAACTCTTAGTGGTCACCGCTCCCAGAACGGCAGTATTGTAAAAATTATTATATTCCACTCCGCAGCCAAAGGTACCCGAACATGCAATTACCGGATTATCCAGTTTTATTTTTCCCAGCTTAACGGATAAATTGATTCCGTTTCCCGATCTTGTTATTTCATCCGAAAACAGGCTTTTCTGCTCAGTCAAAAAGCACCTCCCCCAGATTGAAGGCCGGCCCGTCCTCACAGACCTTCTGGTAAGAAAATCCTTTGCCGCCTTTTTTGATTCTGACAACGCACCCGCCACAGACTCCTACGCCGCACGCCATTTTTTCTTCAAGAAACGCGGTTACTTTATTTTTTTTATTCTTATAAATATTTTGCAGAGTTTTAAGCATATCACAGGGCCCGCAGCAATAAATATCGTAATTTTCGAACGTTTTTAAATTTTCCCATATGTAATCGGAAACCAGGCCCTTTTCTCCCCAGGAGCCGTCTTCGGTCATCACGGCATAATTTATTTTTAGCCTGATCAAATCTTTTTCCCACCTCAAAAAAGCATTATCCTTGAATCCTGCCGCGAAAAATACATTATTTTTTATTCTAACGGCAATCCTGGCAATAAGATGCAGCGGAGCTATACCTATACCGCCTCCGATAAGAAGCACATTTGCTCCGGCGCCGGTCAGGTCCACTGGTTTCCCAAGAGGACCTGCAAAATCCAGCATGTCTCCCTGTTCCAGCAGCGAGAGAAACCTGGTTCCCCTTCCCCTTAAGAGATATAATATCGAAAAAACATTGAATTTTTTTTCGATATCGAAAATAGCAAAAGGTCTTCTCAGGAATGGGTCCAGCGATCCGTCATAAGAGCATTTCACATTTACAAACTGACCCGCCTGCGCATTATTGCATATATACGGCGAAAAAACTTCTATTCTGTAAAGATTGTCGCCATATCTTTCATTAGACAATATTTCTCCGCTTAAAAGTTTCATTTAGTAGTATTCCTGTATAGGTTTAACCCTGACTTTAGAGTTGTATTTCATTTCCTTTATCCCCTGGACCAGAGCAAGAGCCCCGGAAATCGTAGTAACCGAAGGCACATTATGAAGGACCGCAGCGGTTCTCAGATAATATCCGTCGCTTCTGGCAATGCTTCCCTCCGGAGTATTTATAATAAGATCTATCTCCCCGTTTTTTATCATATCCAGAACATTTGGTCTTCCTTCTCTGATCTTCGGAACCTTCTGGCATTTGATTCCTTTTTCTTCCAGCGTATCACCGGTCCCTGTGGTCGAGATTATATTAAAACCGAACTGTGCCAGTTTCCCGGCTATTCCGATTATATCATCCTTGTCCTTATCATTAACACTAATAAAAACCGATCCCGAAACCGGAAATACCTGGTTGGTAGCGATCTGGGTCTTGGCAAATGCAACCCCAAAACTGCTGTCTATTCCCATCACCTCTCCGGTAGATTTCATCTCCGGGCCCAGAATGGTATCCACACCAGGGAATCTATTAAAGGGCAGAACCGCTTCCTTAATACTATAATATTTTAGCGATATGGGATCGACTCTTTTGAAGTCCATACTCTTTAATTTCATGCCGGTCATCACAAGTGCGGCTATCTTTGCAAGGGGAATACCGATGGATTTGCTTACGAACGGAACCGTACGCGAAGCACGGGGATTAGCTTCCAGTACATAAACCACGGAATCTTTTATGGCATACTGGATGTTGATCAGCCCCACGACTTTAAGTTCTTTTGCCATCCGGTAGGTGTAGTCTTTGATCACTTCTATTATTTTTTTACTTAATGTAAAAGGCGGCAGTACACAGGCACTGTCACCCGAATGTATTCCCGCCTCTTCTATGTGTTCCATGATCCCGCCGATAAATAATTCTTCTCCGTCATAAATTGCATCGACGTCGACCTCGATTGCCCGCTCCAGAAACTTATCGATAAGAACCGGCCTGTCGTTTGATACCACTGTCGCATTCCTGACATAATCCATAAGAGTTTTGTCATTATAGACTATATTCATGGCCCTTCCCCCCAGCACATAAGAGGGCCTTACCAGCACCGGATAACCTATTCTTCCGGCTATCTTTATTGCCTCATCCACATTCATGGCGGTTCCATTTTCGGCCTGGGGAATATTAAATTTCTCAAGCATGGATCCGAATCTTTTGCGGTCCTCTGCAAGATCAATGCTGTCAGGTGATGTTCCAAGGATATTTATACCTGCTTTATGGAGTCTTAATGCAAGCTTTAACGGAGTCTGTCCTCCAAATTGTACTATCGCTCCATAAGGTTTTTCGGCCTCTACGATATTTAAAACATCCTCGAATGTCAGAGGCTCAAAATACAGCCTGTCCGACGTATCGTAATCAGTACTCACGGTTTCAGGATTGCAGTTAACCATTATGGTCTCGAAACCTGCGTCATGCAGTGCGAAGGAAGCATGTACACAACAGTAATCGAACTCTATTCCCTGTCCGATGCGGTTGGGCCCGCTTCCGAGGATCACTATTTTCTTTTTTACGGCAGGTAAAATCTCATCCTCGGTCTCGTAAGTTGAATAATAGTAGGGTGTATAAGCCTCAAATTCGGCAGCACAGGTATCCACGGTTTTAAAAGTAGCGGTTACTCCCATCTTCTTTCGCAGGGCTCTTATTTTGTCCTCGCTGCAATTGCAGAGATAACCCAGCTGTTTGTCCGAGTAACCGTATCTTTTAGCCTCGTAAAGCAGCTCTCCGGTCATATTCCCCGGTTCACAGCCCTTAAAGATCTTTTCAAATTCCACCAGCTGCTTTATATTATTCAAAAACCAGGGGTCTATTCTGGTATACCTGTAAATTTCCTCGACACTTCTTCCCTGTTCGAATGCAAACTTTATATAGAACACACGGTCCTGATTGGGTATGGAAAGCTTTTTACCCAGCAGTTCCTCGCTCGTATCGTTTACTCCATCTGCTCCCAGTCCATACCGGTCAATCTCCAGTGATCTGATTGATTTTTGGAGAGCTTCTTTAAAGGTCCTCCCGATTGCCATAACCTCGCCAACCGATTTCATCCTCGTGGTAAGACTTATATCAGTTCCGGGAAATTTTTCAAAAGCCCATCTGGGGAATTTTACCACTACATAATCGATAGAAGGTTCGAAGCAGGCCGGAGTCTTTTTTGTGATATCATTGGGTATCTCATCAAGAGTATAACCCACTGCAAGTCTTGTGGCAATTTTGGCAATCGGAAACCCCGTAGCCTTGGATGCCAGAGCGCTGCTCCTGGAAACCCTGGGATTCATCTCGATTACAGCCATTTTCCCGTTTTCCGGATTTATGGCGAATTGTATATTGGAACCTCCGGTTTCCACTCCGATCTCCCTTATGACAGCCAGAGCGGCGTTCCTCATCGTCTGATATTCCTCATCGGTCAAAGTCTGAGCCGGAGCCACGGTAATGCTGTCTCCGGTGTGCACTCCCATAGGATCGAAGTTTTCGATGGAGCAGACTATAACAACATTATCATTCTTGTCCCTCATAACCTCGAGCTCATATTCCTTCCAGCCCGCTACAGATTTTTCCACAAGCACTTCCGATATGGGAGAAAGGTCGAGCCCTCTCGTGACGATATCGGTAAATTCTTCTTTATTGAAGGCCACACCTCCGCCCAGGCCGCCCAGGGTAAAACTGGGCCTCACAACCAGCGGAAACCTTAACCTGCGGCTGAATCCCAGTGCTTCATTAAGGCTGTGAGCATATCCGCTTGGAGGAACATAAAGTCCGATATTTGCCATGGATTTCTTGAATTTTTCCCTGTCTTCAGCTTTATTTATAGCTTCTACATCCGCCCCTATAAGTTCCACCCCGTATTTTGAAAGGACTTTTTCTTTTGCCAGCACAACCGCTATATTAAGTCCGGTCTGTCCTCCCAGAGTAGGAAGGATCGCATCGGGCCTTTCTCTTTTTATGATCTTTTCAACGAATTCAGGACTCAGCGGTTCGATATAGGTCCTGTCCGCAAATTCCGGGTCAGTCATGATTGTGGCAGGATTGCTGTTTACCAGGATTACCTTATATCCTTCTTCCTTCAATACCTTGCAACCCTGAGTCCCTGAATAATCGAACTCGCATGCCTGCCCTATTACTATTGGGCCCGAGCCTATTATCATTATTTTTTTTATGTCTTTTCTTCCGGGCATAAATTTCTTTCTTCTTTTAGTTAAAACCGTCTATGATCTCCGCAAACCTGCCGAATATATATCTGGCATCATGCGGCCCGGGCCCCGCTTCAGGATGGTGCTGCACCGTAAGCGCGCCTATCCCGGGATACTCTATACCCTCTATAGTGTTATCATTTAAATTGAGATGTGTCACCCTGTAACCGGTAACTTTAATGCTTTTAAGCGAACCGATATCCACCGCAAATCCGTGATTCTGGGTCGTTACCTCCACTTCACCGCTGTCCATGTTTTTAACCGGATGGTTCGCCCCGTGGTGGCCGAACTTTAATTTATAAGTTTTAGCTCCAAGAGCAAGTGCAAGAAGCTGGTGTCCCAGACAGATTCCAAACAGTGGTTTTTTCCCTATAAGTTCCCTGATACCGGAAATAGCATAATTTACTGCCGCCGGGTCCCCCGGACCATTGGATAGAAGAATTCCGTCAGGATTCATCTCAAGAACCTTTTCAGGATCCGTGAATGCCGGAACCACTTCTACTTTAAAACCGGCATCGGACAAACACTTTAAAATATTTAATTTTACTCCATAGTCATAAACTACCACTCTGTGCCTGCATCTCTTCTTTCCCGGATTGAAAATATAGGATCTTCTGCAGGTGACAAAATCTACCAGGTTCCTTCCTACCATATCCGGAAAACTTTTTATTTTTTGAAGCAGAGTCCCTTCGTCAAAGGTTGCCGTGGAGATTATGCCCTTCATGGCCCCTTTGACCCTTATGTGCCTCGTCAGCTGTCTGGTGTCGATCTCCGATATGCCAATAATACCATAATTCTTAAGATACGATTCCAGGCTTTCATCGGCCCGCCAGTTACTGTAATACGTAAGATATTCTCTTACGATAAAGCCCTTTACCTGGACCCTATCCGATTGTATATCCATACTATTTATCCCATAATTTCCTATCTGAGGATAGGTCATAGTGACGATCTGTTCGCAGTAGGAAGGGTCGGTTATAATTTCCTGATAACCGGTCATTGAAGTATTGAAAACTACCTCTCCTATCACCTCTCCGGAGCACCCGAAATTGATGCCTTCAAATATTTTACCGTCTTCGAGCATCAAGATTGCCTTCAAAATCTTAAAATCCTTTCTATCTTATTTTTCTATCCTTCCAAATATGTTATTTACTCATATAAGCAAGCTTACCTTTGCTTATAGTATATATTATCTTTCCTTTTAGCTTCTGCCCGATAAAAGCACTGTTTTTACTTTTTGAGATAAAACTTTCCCTTTTTATCTCTTCTTCGGCACCCGTATCTATAACTGTAATATTTGCGGTTTTTCCCACCTCTATTTTACCTGCATCTATACCCAGGATCTTTGCGGGTAAG
>Ga0265297_10010373_pt1 | contig 11729 bp, 14 predicted proteins | sample Munlanlwell13791_FD_192502 | JGI IMG/M metagenome (GOLD analysis project Ga0265297, IMG submission 192502) | Leachate microbial communities from a municipal landfill in Southern Ontario, Canada - Leachate well 137-91 | ecosystem: Engineered > Solid waste > Landfill > Unclassified | place...
CGGCTACGCAGAAAAAATGGTGTTTGAAAACGGCCTGATTGACGCTGACTTAAACTTGCAAGATGCAAGAAAAAAATATTTTATTACTGATAAATCCAATGAGGTGGGAGATACGCCGGACTATTCGCAAGAAATCAGAGAGTCCTTTGATTTAAATTAGTTTTAAGCTACAATGAATTAACTTAGACAGAAATAAATATTATTAAGTAACTATTAAATAATTATGGCAAAAGGATTTTATACAAAAAATTTAGAAGCCGACACAACAGCAAATGAAAATTTTCGTAAAGTGCTTTACTCTGCAAAACACTGCCAACTGGTTTTAATGGCATTAAAGCCAAATGAGGAAATCGGAATGGAGGTACACAACGAAAACGATCAATTTTTCAGGTTTGAGCAAGGATCTGGCAAGGTGTTTATTGATGGCAATGAATACGATGTCACAGACGGCTCATCAGTTATTGTTCCGTCGGGGGCACAGCACAATGTTGTGGCTGGCGACCAGGGGCTTAAAATGTACACCATTTATTCTCCAGCCCATCACAAAGATCAAATTGTCAGAGCAACAAGAGAAGATGCAATGGCAAACGAAGCAGATTTTGACGGAGTAACAACAGAATAACTAAAAAATTTAAAAAGCGACCATTTAAGGTTGCTTTTTGATTATAAAAAAACTTGGCTTTTAGCGGGCCGTTTTTTTTGATACAATAAATCAACAAAATAAATGGAATTTTCCAAGGCTAAAAATTTTTTAACAAGCGTCTTACTGTTGTCTGTCATTGTTGGTTCGGGCTTTTTTATTATAAAAGATTGGCGCAATTTTTTTATAGGTGCTGTTTCGTTAAGTCAGCAAACCCCAAAGACAAATGAGTCTCAAGTCATAAAAGCAATATATATGACAGGCTGGTCAACCGGAAACAGCTCATATTATAATTATTTGGACGACATTTTAAAAAAGACTCAGATTAATGCCGTCGTAATTGATATAAAAGACGCATCAGGGTATGTTTTTTATAACTCCGATGCACCAGAAGTTAAAAAATATGGGTTTTATAACGGGGCAATAAAAGACATAAGCGGTATAATAAAATTTTTTCACGACAGAAATATATATGTAATTGGCAGAATAGTTGTTTTTCAGGACCCGATGTATGCAAAAGTCAGGCCAGACTTGGCAATTTATGACACAAGTAAAACGGCTGACATCTTTTCTGGCGTCCAGCTTTGGCAGGATAACAAAGGGCAAAACTGGATAGACCCTGCCTCAAAAGAAGTTTGGGATTATAATATTTCTTTGGCAAAAGATGCCACCTTGAAGGGCTTTGATGAAATAAATTTTGATTATATAAGATTTCCGTCTGATGGAAATCTTTCAACAATGGGGTTCCCAGTTTGGGACAAAACCCAATCACGACGAGAAGTTTTAAAAGGCTTTTATAAATATATAAACGAACAGTTGCAAAATGTTAAAATTTCGGCTGATTTCTTTGGCCTTGTAACAGTAAATAATGATGACCTTGGAATCGGGCAATATTTGGAAGATGCCTTGCCATATTTTGATTTTGTCTGTCCGATGGTTTACCCGTCTCATTATGTAACAAACTTTTTAGGATTTTCAAATCCGGCCGAACATCCTTATGAAATAGTAAAACATGGCTCAGAAATTTCATATTATAGAAGACAAATATTTTTAACTCGCCTTAAAATAGCCCTAGAACAAGAAAAAAAGCTAAATCCTGGACATACCCCCATTACACAGGTCTTTGCCGCAAAAATTAGGCCCTGGCTACAAGATTTTAATTTGGGAGCTGTTTATACCTCAGATATGGTAAAATCTCAAATAGAGGCCACTGAAAGCTTTTATAAAGAAGATTATGTAGGATTTATGCTTTGGAATCCTTCAAACTATTACACCAAAGAAGCCGTATTAAAATAATGAACAATATAATAGAGGTTAAAAATTTAGTTAAAAAATATAATGACTTTACTGCTGTTGATAACCTAAGCTTTGAAGTTGAACAAGGGTCAATTTTTGCATTTTTGGGGCCGAATGGAGCTGGCAAAACAACAACAATAAAGATGCTAACTACCCTGACCGATCCCACCTCTGGAAGTATTTTAATAAACGGATTTGATCCGACAAAACAAGAGGACCAAGCCAGAAAATCTTTTGGCATAGTTTTTCAAGATCCAAGCTTAGACGAAGAACTTACTGCCTACGAAAATTTGGATATGCACGGTATGCTTTATAAAATAAAATTCTCTGAAAGAAAAGGACGCATAGCTCAACTTTTAAATTTTGTAGAATTATGGGACAGGCGCAATGAATTAGTTAAAAATTTTTCTGGTGGAATGAAGCGCCGGCTTGAAATTGCCAGAGGATTTATGCATCACCCCAAAATTTTATTTTTAGACGAGCCAACAATAGGTTTGGACCCTCAAACGAGAAACCATATCTGGAACTACCTTAAAAAAATGAATGAAAACGAGGGCACAACGGTTTTTTTAACAACCCATTATTTAGAAGAGGCCGAAAAAGTGTCAGATAAAATAGCTGTAATAGACCATGGAAAAATAATCGCCCAAGGAAAAGCCGAAGATTTAAAAAACCAAACAAATACGGCTTCGCTAGAAGATGCATTTTTGGTTTTAACTGGCAACGTTTTACGCGACGAAAAGCCTGATGCTAGCCAAAAATTACGTGGGCACCAGGCCAAGATAATTAAAACAAAAAAATGATTGCAATTTACACTCTCTGGTTAAGAGAGATAAAAAAATACCTCAGATCTAAAACCAGAATAATAGGGTCATTGGGTCAGCCAATTTTATTTCTTGTGGCCTTAGGATTTGGATTGGGTCCTGTGTTTCAAAAAGCAGGTGAAGGAAATTATATACAATTTTTAGTACCTGGGATAATTTCTATGAGCATTTTGTTTACGGCAGTATTCTCGGGCATAAGTGTTATCTGGGACAGGCAATTTGGATTTTTGAAAGAGACTCTGGTTGCCCCCGTGTCACGTTGGGAAATTATGCTTGGCAGAACCTTAGGCGGAGCCACTGTTGCTTTTTTACAAGGTATTATTGTGTTTGGATTGTCATTTTTTGCAGGCTTTAAGCTAAGCAACTTTTCAATGCTAGCATTGGCTTTTGTTTTTATGTTTCTGATTGCTTTACTGTTTACCGCCATAGGCCTGGCTATCGCCTCACTGCTTGAAGATATGCAAGGTTTTCAGCTGATCATGAATTTTATGGTAATGCCAACTTTCTTTCTATCCGGAGCTTTATTTCCAATGAACAACTTACCTACGGGCATAGACATAATAGTCAAACTTAACCCATTGGCTTATGGAGTTGACGGGTTACGGGGTTGTCTTGGTGGGGCTATAAATTTTGGATTTACAACAGACCTGGGAGTGCTAACTATATCCGTCATATTACTAATTGGAATGGGTGGATATTTATTCTCTAAAATACAGATTTAAATTTAAAAGCCTCCCGATTAGGGAGGCTTTTAAATTATAAATTAATCTTTTTCTTCCATTTGGGCGGAAAGCATTATTTCCTGACCGTCACGCAAAATCTTAAAATGAGTTTCTTGGCCTATTTTTATTTTTTGTAAAATATGAGCCAGTGGGTTTTTTGCCGTAATTTTTTCACCATTTACTTCCAAAATTATATCCCATTCATGGATGCCAGCCTTATCGGCCGCCGAATCTTTAATTACGGGGGATTCTCCTAAGGCTTCTCTCACCACCAGTGCTCCGTTTTCAACGGGTAATTTATTGGATTCGGCCATTTCTTTTGAGAGTAAGACATATTTTATACCTAAAAAAGGCATTATAATCTTGCCGTATTTTTTAACCTCTTCCAAATCTTTTTTGGCATAGTTTATAGGTATAGCAAAACCTATATTTTGAGCGCCCATTATCATTGCCGTGTTTATTCCAATTACTTTTCCATGCATATTCACAAGTGGTCCTCCGGAATTTCCCGGGTTTATAGCGGCATCTGTCTGAATTAAGCCTCTTAAATTTTGCATTTGATTATCAATACCGCCAAAGGCAGTGATATATCTTGATAATCCAGAAACAATACCAACGGACAATGTGTCTGTAAATTCCCCCAGGGCATTGCCGACAGCCACAACTTCTTCGCCAAGCTCTATTTTGTTTGAGTCTGCCAATTCCAAATAAGGAAACCCCAATCCTTCTATTTTTAACACTGCCGTGTCGTTTATCGGATTTCTGGATAAAATTTTAGCAGAATATTTGTGTTTTGGGTCAACAATAACTGTGTAATCGGCTGTTGTATCAGAAACCACGTGGTTTGAAGTAAAAACATATCCATCTTTGGAAATTATAAACCCCGAACCCCCGCCAATCTGAATCTTTTGGGTTTGTGGCTTTGGTTTTATATTTTTAATTTGATCTTGCCCCTGACCCTGTGGGGCTGGTAAAATATATTCTTTTCCGCCAAAAGGAAAGGAGTAAAACCCTTCAGCCTTGGGCAAATCTTTTGATACTACCACGGTGATGACGGCGGGGCAAACCCTTTTAGCTATCTTAACAATTGGAGATTTTGATAACATAAAAAAATATTTAATTACTTGATTGTACAACAAAAAATAGAGTAACGCCAACTTGTTAAAACAGCGAAATCGTGTTAATCTAATTTATTAAAGCCCTCATAGTTCAATGGACAGAACGAGAGACTCCTAAGCTCTAGATCCAGGTCCGATTCCTGGTGAGGGCACCAAAAGCTTGGGTCATTATTGACTTGATCGTTTGAGATTTAAGTTATCCACAATAAAATCACAAAATAACAAAACCGCTTTTTTGTCAAGCGGTTTTAGTCTAAAATAGGGGGTAAAATAGGGTGTTTAAATATAGACAAAAGGGAATATTCCTGTTAAAATATATTAATAAAGGTTAAGTGTATTGAAGACCTAAATTGTAAAATTTAAGTTAATATATGCCTGAAACAAAATATACGCGAAGTAAGGTTAAGAAGTTCTTGCCTGCTGTAGTACTAGCCTCAACATTCTATTATTCATCTTTAATGATGCTTGGAGTGATACTGGGGTATCTGGGAGCAAAAATATATTGCTTGGCTCTAAACATTGACGAAAACTCAGATCGCAGAATCTTTGTGGATTGCGGAAAATGGAAAATTCATTTTCACCACTGGATACTGGGAACATTGGTATTGTTGATAGTTTGGATAGTGGATTATTTCTACTTGCCAAGATTTTTCGTCGGAGTCATTGGTGGCATAATTGCCCACGATATCTACGACTACAATGATTGGCACCAGGTTATCGTTAAAAACGAAGACTACGAGGCTGGAAAATAGAAGTCTAAGACTTTTATAATAAAAATGATTTAAAATGCGAGGGTAACTTCGCATTTTAAGTTGCTAAAAAATGATTTTTAAGGTATTATTGAACACATACGACCAAGGAGGGGTGCCAGAGCGGTTCAATGGGGCGGTCTCGAAAACCGCGGGTCGCAAGACCCTCGTGAGTTCGAATCTCACCCCCTCCGCTTTTACTAAATAAACTATACAGCTATGACTCCAAAAAAGCCTGCAGTTAAAACTCAATCTCAATCAAGACCTCCCGTGGTGGTTGTTTTGGGGCATGTAGACCATGGCAAATCTTCTCTGTTAGAGGCCATTAAAGACTTTAAAATTACCTCAAGAGAATCTGGTGGAATTACTCAGCACATCGGGGCTTATGAGGTGTCGCACAACGACAAACAAATTACTTTTATTGATACTCCCGGGCACGAGGCCTTTTCGGCTATGAGAGCACGCGGAGCCCAAGTAGCTGACATTGCTCTGCTTGTAGTTGACGCAGCCCAAACGGTACAACCTCAAACAAAAGAGGCTATAATGGCAATAAAAAGGGCTGAAATACCGATGATAGCTGTGTTAAACAAAATTGATTTGCCCAACGCAAACCCTCAAAAAATAAAGGGTGAGCTAGCAAAAGCGGAAATACTTGTAGAATCAATGGGGGGAACAGTTCCATCTGTTGAGGTGTCAGCAAAAGAAAAAATAGGCATTGAAGAACTTCTTGAAATGATTTTACTGGTCGCCGAAATGCAAGATTTAAAAGCCGACCTTTCAAGTCCAGCAGAGGGCCTGATTATTGAGTCATATATGGATAGCTTCAAAGGACCAGTTGCCACTGCTATTGTGCAAAGGGGAATCTTAAACAAAAAAAACGTTATTGCTACAGATCTTGCGATTGCAAAAGTAAAATCTATTCTGAATTTTCAAAATAAAGAAGTAGAACAAGGTATGCCATCACAACCTGTGATTATCTTAGGGTTTGATAAAGTGCCAGCTGTTGGTGAAAAATTTAAAACATATAGTACCGCAGAAGAGGCTGTGACTGAAATACAAAAAGAAAAACCAAAAAGAGAAATTGTGCAGTCTGTGGTTGAATCCGACCCAAATAAAAAAGTTCTAAATATTATTTTGAAGGGCGATGTTTTTGGGTCGCTTGAAGCAATTGACGGCATGATTAAAAACCTGCCACAAGAAAAAATTGGATTAAGAATATTAAAATCCGAAGTTGGAGATGTAAACGAAAACGATGTAAAACTGGCCGAAATGTCAAAGGCTACAATTATCGGATTTAGAGTAAAGGTTACTAACCCTGTTATGCAATATATGAAAGCAGACACGGAAAAATCTATTAGGATAAAAACCTTTAATGTAATATATGAATTAATACAAGACATAAGGCTTAGTATGGAAAAGAATTTGGAGGCCGAAACTGTTAGAAAAGACATTGGAAAACTAAAAACCCTGATGGTTTTTTGGGGAGAAAAAAACAGGCAAATTGTAGGTGGCAGGGTTTCGGACGGAGAATTTAAAAAAGGCTTAAAGCTTGAAGTAGTTCGAGATAATGCTAAAGTTGGCTCTGGCAAAATTGTCAATTTGCAAAGAAATAAAAAGGATGTTGATGTTGCTAAAAAGGGCGATGAGGCAGGTATTTTATTTGAAGGAAATGTTAAAATAGAAAAGGGAGATATTATCGTTGGTTTTGCGGAAGAGCGCAGAAAGGGTGAGCTTTAAAACATCAACACATATATGACAAAAAGAATTGAAAAAGTAAACTCTTTATTGGAGCAGGAGGTTGGAAAAATAATTCTGAGAGAATTTTATTTCCCTGGCGTGATGATAACCCTAACCAAAGTTGAATCGTCTGGTAATCTTTTTTATGCTAAGGCATATATTTCAGCTTACCCTGATGCCAAGCTTGATGAAATTATAGAAATTTTAAACAAAGGCGTTGTTAGAATTCAGCACGAAATAAACGAAAAGTTAAGGATGCGACCTGTGCCCAAAATTAAGTTTATGAAAGATAAAGACATAGCTAAATCTGGTCGCATAGACGAACTACTCAACCAATTGAAAAAAGAAGAAAAATAGAAATCGTCGCTTCGCTAATAGCGCTACGCGCTACCAAATTTAATTCTGAAATCAAATTAAATTTGGCGATTTATATATTCTCCTTCGCTTCGCTACGGGCTTGTATAATTGCTTGGCAATTACAAGAGAATATAGAGTAAATTAGGTTGAAAAAAACAAAAAAAATGCTATTATAATAATCAACGGCCAGGTAGCCAAGTGGTAAGGCAAGAGTCTGCAAAACTCTTATACGCGGGTTCAATTCCCGCCCTGGCCTCAAAATTTTTTATTCATTAAAAATTTTATACGCCAAAATTTCTGTCTTGGCCTTAATGGTATTCGCGTAGGAAATAATTGTAATTGCGTTTGCCGAATGATATAATAAGGATATGAAAAGAAGTTGGAATCCAAAGCAATTACAGGAAGCCATCCAAACCTCCAAAAGTTATAGACAGGTTTTGCAGAAATTAGGGCTGAAAGAGGCGGGAGGAAATTATGAACAGATTAAAAAATATATTAAGGAATATCATTTTAATATATCGCACTTTACCGGAAAAGTTTGGAATAAAGGATTAAAGGGCTTAAGCGTACCTAGAATTCCCCTCGAAAAAATACTGGTTAAAAATAGCACATACCAAAGTTTTAAATTAAAAAAGAGATTATTTATTGCGGGGCTTAAGTCACCGAGATGCGAGGAGTGCGGGTGGGCTGAAAAAACTTCCGATGGCTATTTGCCACTAGAGTTAGATCATATCAATGGAGACCATAATGATAATCGTTTAGAAAATTTGAGAATTCTCTGTCCTAATTGTCATAGCTTAAAGCCAAGTCATAGGGGAAGAAATATTGGAAAGAAAAAATGAACAGGCCCAAGTGGTGGAATGGTATACACGCAACACTTAAAATGTTGTGATCGAAAGGTCATGCGGGTTCGACTCCCGCCTTGGGCACATAAAAAAACACCGCAGGTTATGCGGTGTTTTTGTTTTGGTTAGTTTTCCAACACTTCAAGTGTTGCTTTTCTAACTCCGAAGTCTATGGCTAAGTGCCTGCTTTCCATCCAAATGTCTACCCATGTTCCATCGTATCTTGCATTTTTTCTATCTTCAACGACGAACACTTTGTCACCGAATAATTCTGGAATTCTCACCTTTGTGCCGAATGGCAACATATTGTTGGCGATAATTCCGTCGGCAACCATTTTACCGGAAGCGGTAATAAATGGTGTTTCGTCTGTTTGGTCTGGGGTGCTGGAATATGCTGTAAGGACAACGGGGATTTTTTTAACAACTTTCTGGGCTTCTTGGCTTGCTTTTTTAACTTCTTCTTTGGCCACGAAACTTGCATAAGTTATGTTTGAATAATCAGCGTTTGTCACTTTTGGCATAACCACCATTAAAAGACATGTTCCAATTATGATACCAGCCGCGATAGACCCGATAATAGGGGCTTCCTCTCTTAAAGCGGTGATATTTTTGAATATACTTATATTGAAAATACTCATATATTTACTTTCTATAACTAAAAAACTGCCTCTTGAGCAGTATTCTTTATGTTAGCACAGAAAGACCTCATTGTCAATAGTTACACAACACAATTTTTCCTTTGTCAATAGGCTGATTTTTAACCCCTTTTTGACCATTTAAGACTAAAAAGTCAAATTAAAATGCCCCTCTTAGGGGCATTTATGGAGCGGGAGACGGGATTCGCACCCGCGATCTCTTCCTTGGCAAGGAAGCATTCTACTGCTGAACTACTCCCGCACTTGGTCCCTTTTTTGGGACACTGTGTGCCGTGGGGCAGATTTGCACTGCCGACCCCAGCTTTTTCAGAGCTGTGCTCTGCTACCTGAGCTACCACGGCTGATATATTTTTTTCTGGGGCTTGGTGGACGCTGCAGGACTCGAACCTGCGACCTACTCGGTGTAAACGAGTTGCTCTACCAACTGAGCTAAGCGTCCTTTTCAAAAACGGTGCGCGGGACAGGAGTCGAACCTGCATGCCTTGCGGCACCGCCACCTCAAGGCGGCGTGTCTGCCATTTCACCACCCGCGCGCAAATTAACTGCTTAAATCTGTTTTAATCGCTGACATTATCTTTATATATTTTCTTTTAAGGCATGGCAAGCCGTTCTTATAATAAATCTTTTTTGCCAATATTTTTGACTCCCTTTTTGCATATTTTAATTGAAAAATTTGATTCTTTCCGGCCCTAGTTATATGTCCATTAATTCCTGCCATTTGCCTTATTTTTTTTCTGAGCCAATTTATATGACCTTCACTCGCTGATACAAGGGTCATATAAAACATAAAACTATTAACCCATCTTTTATCCCAATAACTATAACAACACCCGTCTCCGTCAAAATGACCTCTAATAAAATCGTAAAAATATTTATCTGGAATTTTTAATTCTCCGATTGTTTTACTTTTACGGGGCGTTATCCCAATATCAATCAACCACCTATGAAATAACGAATCTCCAAATTGGACATGTGGACACTTTCTTGGAGAAGTCCCGCTTGCTTTAAATCCGATTTTATTGTTGATCCCCAAACACTTCCGGAAAGTCTCCACTAATTGTATATCCTGAGACGTAAAGTCTATATGTCTTCCGTCGCTAGATAAACATCCATCAGTAGTAATTAGGCCTATAGCATAGGCAAAATCTTTGTTCCACCTTATCGCAATTTTGGCTTGAGGCTTCATAAATATATTATACCTCAAACCAAATGCGTATGCCAATTATTCAGCCGACTTTTCTTCTGGCGTTGATTCTGTTACGGCTTCTGCTGGCTGATCATTATTAGTTGTCTCTGTCACTTCTTCTACAACTGGCTTTTCTTCTTCGGCGATAGCTGCTGAAAACTCTTTGTTTTTAAGCCTTGCCTTCTTACCTTTAGCGGTTCTTAAATAATAAAGCTTTGCCCTTCTGGTTTTACCGGCTCTAATAATTTCTATTTTTTCAATTGCTGGTGAAAACACAGGGAAAATTCTTTCCACTCCAATTCCATCAGAAACTTTTCTGACTGTGATTGTTGAGTTAATTCCTTTGCCGTGCTTTCTGGCAATGATAATACCCTCAAAGATTTGAATCCTATCCTTGTTGCCTTCTTTAATTCTCTGGTGCACCTTAACATTTTGGCCGGATTTTATATCGGGCATTGGCTTTAACTGGGCCTTATTAAATTGGTCTAATATTTTGCTCATTTTAAGTTGTTTAAAATATTTTGTAAGTCCGACGGGAGTTCAGAATTAAATTCTTTTTCTTGGCCGTCAGGTAGTTGTATCTTCAAATACGATGCGTGGAGAAATTGCCTTTTTAGGCCTTCGGGAGTCGGCTGATTTTTAAAGCCGTATAATTTATCGCCTGCAATTGGATGCTGCAAAAACGATAAATGGCACCTTATTTGGTGTCGTCTGCCCGTTTTGATTTGTACGCTTAGCAAAGTATATTCTTTAAATCTTTTTATAACCTCAAATAAGGTTTCTGATTCTCTTTTTCCCGTTTTGTCGGGATAATCTAAAGGATATGCTTTTTGTTTGCGCTTGTCTTGTTTGGCCCTGCCAATAAGAGTTTTTATTTGATCTTTTTCCTCTTTAATTGAGCCAACAGCCAAGGCGGTGTACTTTTTCTCTACTCTTCTATTTATAAACTGATTTTGCAAAAAAATCAAGGCTTCGCTGGTCTTAGCCACCAGTAAAACACCAGATGTGTCTTTGTCTAATCTATGCACAATTCCGTAACGCGGAGCCTCTCCGGCCTGCTTTAATTCGGGGTATTTTTCTATTAAATAATCTATTAAGGTTTTTTCGCCTCTTATCAAGGTCTGCCCTTCGGGAAATACAACAACTCCACTTGGTTTATCAACCACTAAAATATCATTATCTTCATATAGAATTTTTATATCCATTGTGAGTGCTTTTTTGTGGATGATATATCAAGCCACCTCGTTCGAAAAATACAGAAATTTATTCTGTATTTTTCTCTCTCGGTGGGCGGTATAGGACTCGAACCTATGACCCTTTACACGTCAAGTAAATGCTCTACCAACTGAGCTAACCGCCCGTTTTTTTTCAATTGTGTGGGCCAGGCTGGACTCGAACCAACAACCTAGCGTGTATAAGACGCTTGCTCCGCCATTGAGCTACTGGCCCATGCTACGCCCCATAGTGGGCGCAGACCGGTTATTTTGATTTTATAATTTTCTCGTATTCTTCGCGCTCTATAATCTCTTTTTCTATCAAATTTTTGGCCACTTTGTCCAGTAGCAACTTGTGTTTTAACAAAATCTGCTCGGCATTTTT
>Ga0265297_10010374_pt1 | contig 11728 bp, 5 predicted proteins | sample Munlanlwell13791_FD_192502 | JGI IMG/M metagenome (GOLD analysis project Ga0265297, IMG submission 192502) | Leachate microbial communities from a municipal landfill in Southern Ontario, Canada - Leachate well 137-91 | ecosystem: Engineered > Solid waste > Landfill > Unclassified | place...
GCGCAGTCTGCTACGGCCCCACAAATAAAACTTTCACTTTCACTTCCGGTACAAGTTTCCATGTCGGCGCCACCCAGTATTACAGATACCTCTGGCAGATGGACAACACCTATACGACAATCGATTCCGCCGGCGAGGACTGGAGCACCAGCAACATCCTCTGCGGCGGAACCTGCACCAAGGCCACCAACCCCATGACCCTGGACGCCACCGGCACCAGCGACACGTGGTACCTCCTGGTGCGCAGCTACAACGGCGGGCAGGCCGACGCCGACGGCCTCAAAGCCCCCACCACCGACGGCACCGGCGTCCAGATTCTCGGACCCTACATGGTGGACATCACCGGCCCCGGCGTGGACCCGGGCAACAACCTCCTCCTCAGCAACGTGGAATCCTCCGACCAGAATTTCCTGGACGAACTGTTCGACATGAACTGGGGCGGCGGCACCATCGCGGACCCCGGCTGCGCCGGCGGCACCCTGGCCTGCAAATACTGCGTAAAAACCGGCGGCGCCTGCGGAGACGCCGATTTCGTCGCCGCCGGCGACGACGCCTCCGACGGCACCTGCTCCAAGACCAGCATCCCCTGCACCGGCGGGGTCACTTATAACCTGAACATGAGGGTTTACGACTCCAACAACAACTACATCGCCGCCGAATCGTCCGACCTCTCCAGAACCTGCGACGATTCCACCCCCGTCACCACCGACGACAAGGACAACTCCTGGCAGGCCGCCGACGTGTCCGTAACCCTTTCCCCCTCGGACACTTATTCCGGCATAAAAGACACTTACTACTGCGTCGACACGGCGAACTCCTGCTCTCCCGGCACGTCTTATTCCACACCGGTAGACGTTACCTGCGCCATCAACACCGCCTGTGTCCAGTACATCCGCTACTACTCCGAGGACAACGTGGACCATGTCGAAACAACGAGTTCTCAACAGATAAGAATAGATAAACAGAAACCCACAACCACCGACAACTGGACCGACGTCTGGACCGCCACGGACCAGACTATCACCCTCACACCCTCGGACTGCGGCAACCCCACCGTCGACTGCTCCGGCCTGTTAAACACCAAATACTGCGTGGACACGGACAACACCTGCGCTCCCGCCGGCGGCTCCACAGGCACTTCCGTCGACGTCACCTGCGCCGCGAACAGCGTCTGCGTCCAGTACGTCAGATACGCCTCCACGGACAACGTAAACAACGTGGAAGACACCAATTCCAAACGAGTAAGAATAGACAAACAGGCGCCCGCCCTTTCCTCCGGAGTGCTGCCGGCCACCAACCTGCTCGAAATCGTCACTAACATAGTTAGCGGCGACACCACCTGCGGCGACGGTTCCGGCTCAGGCCTCCACTCCTCCGGCGCCTACGACATCCAGTACTGCGACGACGGAACCACAGTCTCCGCCAACGGCCAGTCCTGCGACGGCTCCTGGACCAGCGGCACCCCCGGCCCCTCCGGCTACTCCACCACCCAGACGGAATCCTTCACCGGCCTCCAGGGCCACTACTACTGGATGCGCGCACTCTGCCGCGACAACGTCCTCAACGTAGGCACCTATTACTCACCCGGCTACGTCTTCATCTCCAGCGGCGGCTACATAGTGGTAACCGAAAACGAAAACCCGGACAACTCCGTCGACGGCTACTACGATTCCCCCGGCGCTCCAAGCAAACCCATGGACCTGGACGGCGTCCTGAACCCGAACGGGACCGCCTACGAGGAAATACAGATAACCTTATATGATGAAAACGACACCCTGCTCGTCCTGGACAAAACCGTAACCGTGACCCTCGGCAACGTCGGGTCCACCGGCGCTTACATTTCCGCAACCGACATAGACAGCCCGGCTCCGACCCCAGGCGCCGGCGTCACCAGCATCACCGGAACCCTCACCGGCGGCCAGGGCTACATCCGCGTGACCGCCACCGCCGCCGCCACCGGCGCGGTTTCCATAACCGCCTCCGCGGACCAGCTCTCCGGCCAGGGCGGCCGCACCCAGAAAGCCTACATACTGGTACGCACACCCACCGGCGGCACGAGCAACAGCTCCAACATCGGGATCGAGGGCGTGGCCACCGGGACCGAGGACATCTTAACCGACAGCACGGTTTTCAACCCCGTGTGGAGTCACTCAGGTAAATACATGGTCTTCGCGGCAAGAAAATCCGGACAGGTAAGGTGGAACCTTTATGCCTACGAATACGACGGCGGCGCCTGGGTCGCTTTCGACGCCGACGTCGGCGGCGACGGACGCCTGACAGGCTTCGACATGTGCGTCCAGCCTACCTCCGGATTCTCCTTCACCGGCGACGACAACTACATCGTATTCTCCGGCAAAGACCCGTGCCAGGCTTCAGGTCTCGGGATAACGGTCGACATGTATGCCGTGGTCTCGCCCACGAACGTACCGCTGCCGGAAAAGACAAACGACAAGGACAAGACTCTCCTGCAACTGGCCGGCGAAGGAAAAATGATCTCCAACGGCGCCAACGACTCGTCCTACCGGCGCTGGTACGACGCATCCTGGGGCGAATGGGGCGCGGACGACTGCGCCGGCTCCTCCTACGCGGACATGATGCTCGTGACCCTCATGAAAAAACCGCCGGATTCCGGAGACCTCGAACTGTACCTCGTGAGCGGGACCAAAAATGCCATCGGTCTCTACACGGAATTCGACGAGGAAGACCCGCCGAACCCGCGCTCCTCGATCACCCAGTTGACCGACCTGAACGCCAAAGCCAGCTGGGCCATGATGGGCGCCTTCTCCAACGACTGCAATAAGATCGTATTCACCGTATACACAGGCCCCAACAGGAACCCCTCCGGAAACCCGCAGCTCGAACCCTACACCGGCATATACATGATGGACCTGGACCAGGCCTGGAGTTCCCTGCCCATCACTTCCCTCCCGGCCCAGGGCCAGACCGTCAACGGCGTGACCGCGATCCAGGTGTGCGATTACGGCGACGGCAGCAGCCCCATCTGCGACTACGGCGCCGGCCTCTACCCCAGGTTCTCCGCGGACAATACCATGGTATCCTACATGGTGGACAAGAACCAGGCCTTCGACATGTACGAGCTTATCGTTCAGGGCGCCTCCGGCGACGGAGACCTCGCCCAGTACTTCCTCAACAGCAACGTCAACTTCGACAACTACCTCGAATACATCCTGGACCAGCCCCTGTTCGCACCACAGCTCATAGGAGAAAGCGCGAACAACGAGTTCGGCCTGGTGCAGTGCGCCGGCGGCGCCTGCCCGCTCAGCTCCGGCGGCGGCAAGATATTCTCCTACGTCACCCAGAAATACGGCGAACGCGACGGCGTGCTCAAGTTCCTCGAACTGGACAACATGAGCACCATAACCGCCAACGGCGGCCTCCTGTTCTACCAGGGCGCCGTGACGGCCGTGATTCCCCCCGGCGCCGTGGTCCAGAACGAAGTGAAACTCCAGGTCACGTCACCCAGCGGCGTGCCCGTGGGCGGCTCCGACGGCAAGGACCTCCTGGTGTCCGTCGGCAGCGGAGCAACCGCAAGAGACTTCTTCCCCGACGGCATAGTGTTCGACAGCGACATCCGCATGATCTTCCAGTACTGCGACTCGAACAACAACGGAATACTCGACGCGGACCAGTCTTACCCCTGCGGCGACGACACCAGCGACGGCGTTCCCTCCATAGACGAGAATAAACTGTTCGTTTACTTCTACTGTGAACCCGGCAGCACGGTCGGCTGCACCGCGGGCCAGTGGAACCAGCTTGACGGCACCATCGACCCGGTCAACAACCGCGTCACCATTTCCATTAACCACTTCTCGGAATACGACGTGCTGGCCCTCATGCGCGGCAGGCTCGCCCCGGCGGCCTTCGTCCCGCTCAACCTCAACGGCCTCGTCACCTTCCCGAACCCGTGGAGAAGAGCCGCCGGCGCCGCCAACCCGGTCTACTTCTTCGCCGACGACACTTCCACGGCCAACCCCAACATCCAGGTCAGCATCCAGATTTACGACATCCGCGGGCAGCTCGTGCGCACCATCTCCGACTCCTACACCAACCTCCAGGCGGACACCACCAGCGTGCGCGGCGGCTTCAGGATCGCCACCTGGGACGTCAGGAACAACTCCGGCAGGGAAGTCGCCTCCGGCGTGTACCCCTACGTGCTGAAGATTTTCGACGGCGTGTTCGCAAAGACTTACAAAGGCAAACTGGCCGTCGTGAGGTAATACAGTTATAAAGCCGGCCCGATCGTGAACCGGCCGGCAGCAATTGTAACCAAAAGGGGAATCCTCCAGAAAAAGGATTCCCCTTTTTTATTCCTTATGAACAGGATTTCCAGGCCTTCCGGCCTTCACTTCCCCAATATCATCCTGGCGATCAGCAGCTTCTGTATCTCGTTCGTGCCGGCCCCTATCTCCAGCAGCTTCGCGTCCCGCATGTACCGCTCCACCTTGTACTCCCGCATATACCCGTAGCCGCCGAGCACCTGGATCGCCTCCAGCGCCGCCTTCGTGGCCATCTCCGTCGCGTACCACTTAGCCACCCCCGCCTCCGCCGTTATCCGCTTCCCCTTCTCCACCAGGTTCAGGCAATGATAAATATAAACCCGCGAAAGCTCGATATCGCGGTACATCGTCGCAATCTTCTCCTGGATAAGCTGGTACTTCGCCAGCGGCTTTCCGAACTGCTTCCTCTCCTTCACATACTTTACAACGATGTCCAGGCACGCCTGGGCGATGCCCACGTTGATCGTGCCCGCCACCGCGCGCTCCAGGTCCAGCGAATGCATCATGCCCAGGAAACCCATGCCCTCCCCGCCCAGCATACGGCTCTTGTGCACCCGCGCGTCCTCCAGGAAAATCTCCCCCGTCGGCGAGCACCGCATCCCCATCTTGTCGAATGCCTTCCCCGTGGACAGCCCCGGGTCGCCCCGCTCCAGTATGAACGCCGTGCCCCCCATGACCTCCCCCGGCTTCCCGTCCGTCCTCGTCAGGACGACAAAATAATCCGCTATCGGCGCATTCGTTATAAAAGTTTTCTGCCCGTTCAGTACGTAACAATCCCCGTCCTTCACCGCGCGGGTGCGGATGCCCAGCGCGTCGGACCCCGCCTCCGGCTCCGTCAGCCCCCAGCACCCCACTTTCTCCCCGCTCGCGATCCCAGGCAGGTATTTCTCCTTCTGCTCCCGCGTCCCGAGTTCCAGCACGTTGTTGCCGAAAAGAAACGTGCTCGCCCCCACGGACAGCACGAAACCCGCGCTCGCCCGCGCCATCACCTCGTTGCACATCGTCCCCAGCAGGACGTCCGCCTTCCCCGCCGCCGTCCCTCCGAACTCCTCCGGGTACCTCATGCCCAGGATACCCAGGCCGCCCAGCTTCTTATAAAGGCGCATCGGGAACTCGCCCGTCCGGTCGATCTCATCCGCCACCGGCTCCAGTTCGTTCTCCGTGAACTTCCTCACCATGTCCAGCGTCATCTTCTGTTCGTCCGTAAGGTCTATTCCGTACATCCCGCCACCGCCGTTCCGCCAAAGTTCCGGGCATGATATTTTTGCGAATACTCACCAGATTATACCATACTGATTGTTTTTCAGATATTTTCCGGGGTCGAGGGAATAATTAATTCATCGTTTCGAACCGCCGATTTCAACCTTTTCTTCAGACGTTCGTAATCTTTCGGCACGCTTCTGATTGCCAGCAGCAATAGAACAACCGCCACCGGAATGAAACAAGTGAATATTTTTATTGTGCTTTCCAATCCGTAGGATTCGGTCAGCCGGCCGGAAAGAAAAGTTCCTGCAAGCCGGTTTACTAACATAACAACCATTGAATTGATACCATATATCAGAGATCGCGCACGGGCCTCCACCAGGGTCAGCATCAATATTGTAACCGGCAGGCTTCCCATCCCGGCAAAAGCTACATAACCCCACTGCCCAAGCTGAAATGATATTCTGCTTTTTAATGCAAATAATATAAATACGAAAGGAATACAAAAAATGAGCGACACAACGCCAATATAGAGAGGTTTTTCCAGCGAATCCCGCCGCAGGCGATCCGCAAGAACCGCTATAATAATTCCTTCCATTAACAAACCGAGCGCGATTACGATCGTATACCTGAATATCTTGTATGAGAATTCGATATTCTGATATTTTTCAGCATAAAGATACAGATTATCTACTATTCCGCAAATGCAAAATCCTGTTACAACATTTGCGGCCAGCAGGAAAAGTACGGCTGGGGAAAACAACATTTTTATAAATTCCGGGCGCTTTCCTGCAAGATATTTTGCCTCTTCCCGACCGAGGTAATCGTCTCCGCTTCCAGGCAATACTTCTCTTATCAGCAATGACAGCAGGACAAAACCAATTCCCATTGCCCCGAAGATAGTGTAGGTTCTTAATATTCCCTGGGATCTCACAAGAAGCGGCGATACGACAAATGAAAAACTTTCGCTGAGGGAACAGATTAAAAAAAACATTTCATATCCCAAATGTATCCGCCTTTTTTCTATATAATCGAACACAAGGGGAATGGCGCCACAATATACCACACCATTTCCCGCCTCCATGATTATTTTTCCCAGGCTCAGGGAAACATCGCTGGAGGAGCCGCTTGCAATAAAAGCGCCGATTGCCGATACAGACAAACCTGCTGTTATCAAATATCTTCTTTTTACCCTGAAAAATATAATCGCCGTCAGTACGATCATGCTCGGGAATATAAAACGAAGCCCCTTGTTGAACCAGATAAGGTTTTTTGTATCAATCCCCGAATCCATGATATTATAAGCGCCCTGCCACACAGTAGCCGATCTGATAATACCGGTACACACACACGCAAGACCAATCAGGACAACCGCCACCCAGGAGGTTCGCACATTCCTGTTTTCGGAGACCACTCGGCAACCTTCCCTTTCAGTTTTCTCGGCATTCGGGTGTTTCTCGTTCAATTATATCATGTGGCGGAATGAAAATTGTGCGTCAACCTGGAAATTTCTGGTATAATCTTTCAACAGGTAGATTTTATAAAAAGCTACGGGGGAAGTTATGAATAATCGCTTCATGAAACCATGTCTGATATTTTTCATGCCTTGCCTGTTGTTTTTTTTGCTTAGTTGCGCAACCGCAACACGCGCCGATGTAACCCTGGCGGTGCCGCAGGTGAACCTGCCGAAGGACGAACTGCCGCACCCTGCCGCCCCCGTCGAGTGGTGGTACTACGCCGGCCACCTCCAGGACGCCCAGGGCCGCACCTACGGCGTCATGGCCAGCTTCTTCACCGCGAAAATGGGAAACCTCCCCACCAATCATTTCATGATCTACGCACTCACGGAAAAAACGGAGAAGAAATTCCACAGCGGCTCCATCATTCAGAAAAGCATGATCGACATCATGAGAACGATAGCGGACAATCCGCCGCCGGCCCTCAAGAAAATGGTCGGCCCGGATTTCTTCGACCTGGACAACGTGGAGAAACACCACGCGATCATGAAAGAAAAACCGGTCGTGATGAAAGACCAGCTTGCGATCAAATACGAGGAGAACTTCTTCCGCAAAACCAAAGGCAACGACCGCAACTTCACCGGCTGGGAATACCGCACGAAGATAACCGGAAGCGATTTCAGCTACTCCCTGACGATGGTCCCGGCGCGGGGGCCGATGTTCGTGAACGGCATCGGCAACGTGGGGCTGTCCGAGAGCGAGGACATGTACTATTACTCCTTCACGCGGCTGGACACCACCGGCACGATCTCGGTGAACGGAGAGACGCGGGAAGTGACCGGGACTATATGGTACGACCACCAGTTCGGGTCCATGGCCGGGCCGGAAGACCCGGTGGGCTGGGACTGGTTCTGCCTCCAGCTCGAGGACGGCACGGACATGAATCTCTCCGCGCTGAGAAAACTGCGCACCGGCGAGCGGTTCAACCGCCTGGGCACGATCCAGCGGGCCGACGGCCGCGTCTCCGTGGTGCACGATCTGATAATCGAGCCGCTGGATTCCTGGACCAGCCCGGACACGGGAATCACTTACCCATCCGGCTGGAAACTCGCCCTGCCCTCCCTGAACACCAGCTTCACGGTCAAGCCGGATTTAAAAGGGCAGGAGATGCGCGCCTTCGGCCCCTTCCGCGCGATCTGGGAAGGCTCCTGCACCGTCGAGGGCGTCGTGGACGGCGTCGTGGTCAAAGGCCTCGCCTACACGGAACTCGTCGGCTACGCCTTCAAGCCGGTGGAGTGAATATTTACTGGACTTGTGCAAATTCAAGAGTTCATGCACAGACGAAACAAGTCTGTGCATGGCACCCAAAGTTTTAAGTGGGGATGCCATGCACAAAGCGCCATTCTTTGTGCATGTAGTTTCCTCTTTTCACAAGTTCAGTATTTTGGGGAATTTTCTCGATAAGGACCTGGCGGCGGAAAGGTGGATTCAATATCCGTTTGATTATTTTTTCTTAACATATCAAAATTAATAAAGTAACTTTACCATAAAGGGAATTGATTATGGCGAATTTTCCGAAGCTATCCGAATTCAGCCTCAGCGGCTTCAAAGCTTTCAATAAATTCCTCATGCGTGTTGGGGATATCGAAGTTATTGCGGGCGCAAACGGGGCAGGGAAAACAAGCCTTTTCGAGTTTTTGCGATTTATAAGAGATAGTCTCAGACAGGAAATTCCATCTGAAATTGTCAGGGGAGCAACCGGCCAGCAGATATTTCACAAACCTGGGCCGGATGAATTTGTGTGGGGATTGCACGTAAAAAACCTGATACACAATAAGAACGTACTTGGTGTTTCATATACTGGCCATTTAGCTGGACCTAAAGGGAATCCGAGAATTTCACTTGAAGAAGTGTTCAGCGTTCATGATGATTTGACCAAACAATTTCATATTGTCATGAGAGACGGAAATGGCACATTGTTTTCCGACAATCAGAACGAACCATATAAGGAAGGTATCGGTATAAGAATCAGTGAGCTCGCCCTTGGAACCATAACAAACAAAAAATTCCTCTCTCCATATTCACTAAGGAATCATATTCTCGACTGGCGTTTCTATTTTTCTCCAAAGATCGACAGAACGAGAATCTCCGGTTCTGTCCCAATCGAACAAACGCCTTTTCTCAGAGAAGATGGCGGCAATCTGAGTGCTGTACTTTTTTATCTATCGTCCGAACATGAAAAAGAGTTTAGAGAACTGGAACTTCATCTCAAAGGAGTCATCCCCGGTTTCAAAGGACTAAGTCTGAAAGCCCGGGGCGGCCCCGGTGAAATAATGGCGTTCTTTAAAGAAGACGGAGTAGACGATGATTTAAGTCTCGCTGATGTATCGGATGGAATAATCAGAATCCTCTGCTGGTTTTCTTTGTGCGTTCATCCTCATCCTCCGACTCTCGTCTGCATTGACGAACCGGAACTGGGTATTCACCCAAGAGTTATCCCTGTACTGGCCGGCCTTCTTGAGAAACTATCTGAGAGGACACAGGTATTGGTCGCAACCCACAACTCATATTTCCTTACACAATTTGACATCTCGAACATCGCCGTAATGAAAAAAGAAAATGGCGAAGTAAAATTTCTGAAACCTGGAGACTCGGATGCCTTAAGAGCCAATCTTGAGGATTTCGGGCAGGAAGAAATCGAGTTAATGCACCGGAGCGATGAGCTGGAGTCTCTTATATGAAAGTCCACGTTTACGTTGAAGGCCCGGCGGACAAAAATGCCCTGGAGAAGTTGTTATCCGATCTTATTGAAAGCAAGAAAAGCCACGGTGTCCATATCTCTTTTTTCCCCAATACAAAGGGCGATGCGAAAAAAGAGCTTCTCTGGAAAATCCCTGTGAAAGCCGCTGATTTCCTGAAAGGAAATACGGGGGATTTTGTCGTTGTTCTCCCGGACCTGTATCCTAAAAACAAAGGATTCCCACACGAGAAGCCGGAAGAGTTGTTCAGGGGAATAAATGAAAACTTCAAAAAAGCCCTCGAAGCAAAGAATGTCCAGAACCCGGACATATTAAAAGAGCGGTTCAAGACTTTCTGTTTCAAGCACGATATGGAGGTTCTGCTTCTTGCCGCCGAGGAAGAACTTAAAGACCGGCTGGGGATAAGTGACATGAGAATCACATGGAAAAAACCTGTCGAAGATCAGGATCACGATAATCCGCCCAAAAAGGTGGTGGAAAAACTTTTTTCCGGTGCGGGGAAAAAATATCATGGTACAGTGGATGCTCCGGTAATTCTTAATGGAACTGATTACAACGAAATCGCAAACCGCTGTCCCCAGTGTTTCAAACCATTTGTGGAGTTCCTCGAATCTCTTTAAGCATGCAAAAAAAGCATCCTGCCAAATAAAAAGTTTGCCCCCCCATTAACAAATATTTATAATCATTAGTCTGTAACGGTTGGATTTTCAGCGTGAGTGACTGCCTGTGGGAGGATGGGTCGTTGCCGGAGTATAACCCGTTGAAGAAAATGGCGTCGAAGCTGCTCTACGGGGCGTTCGACGTGGCCATGGCCGTGCAGGACGCGCCGGTGGAGCGGTACAAGTTCTACGCCATCGGCAACAGCCACCTGGACGCGGCCTGGCGCTGGCGGGCGCTCCAGACCATGAGCAAGGCCAAATTCACGTTCAAAAACGCGCTCAAGAACATGGCCAACTACGAGGAGTACACCTTCTCCCAGAGCACGCCGCAGTTCTACGAGTGGATGAAAGTGCGCCACCCGCGCATCTTCCGCGCGATCCAGGACCAGGTGAAAGGGAAACACTGGGAGATCGTGGGCGGCATGTGGGTGGAGCCGGACTGCAACCTGCCGGACGGCGAGAGCCTGGTGCGCCAGCGCCTGTACGGCCAGCGCTTCTACCTCAACAACTTCGGGCGCTTCAGCGAGATCGCCTGGCTGCCGGACACCTTCGGCTTCTGCGCAACCCTTCCCCAGATTCTGAAAAAGAGCGGCGCGAAATATTTCTGGACCTCGAAGCTCCTGTGGAACGACACCACGAGGTTCCCGTTCAGCACCTTCAAATGGCGCGGGCCCGACGGCTCGGAAATCCTCACCCATATCTGCCCCCTCATGGGCCTTTCGCTTTTCAACATGCACAAGTTCAAGAAGACGCACCGCCTGGTTCGCCACTACGACACCCTGGAGGCGGACTACAACACCCGCCCCGGCGATATCAAGGCGAAACTCTCCCGCGACTACATACCCGAAATCGGAATATTCTACGGCATCGGCGACGGCGGCGGCGGCCCGCTGGACATCGAGATCGAGACCATGCGCACCCTCAAGGAAAAGGGATACCTCGAAATGGTGCGCGCCATCGACTTCTTCCAGAAACTGGAGCCGCACCGCGAGCGCCTGCCCGTGTGGAACGACGAGCTCTACCTCGAATTTCACCGGGGAGTGTACACCACCCAGGCGGCGGTGAAGGCCGCCAACCGCCGCGCCGAGACGGCCCTGCGCAACGTCGAGATCGTTCACTGCATGAATTCTCTCTTCGGCAAACCGTACCCCGGCGAAATCCTTCGCGACCACTGGAAGACCGCCCTCTTCAACCAGTTCCACGACATCCTCCCAGGCAGCAGCATCCCGGAGGTTTACGAGGACGCCCACGAGGAATACAACTCACTATTCCTCTCGCTCTACGAGATGATCCAGAAGGGCATCGAGTCCATCGGCCGGCGCATCAACACCGAAAACCAGCAATTCGCCTCC
>Ga0265297_10010375_pt1 | contig 11727 bp, 10 predicted proteins | sample Munlanlwell13791_FD_192502 | JGI IMG/M metagenome (GOLD analysis project Ga0265297, IMG submission 192502) | Leachate microbial communities from a municipal landfill in Southern Ontario, Canada - Leachate well 137-91 | ecosystem: Engineered > Solid waste > Landfill > Unclassified | place...
TAGAACGCCTGTTCGTTGAAGCCGAAGGATATCGCCTCGAACGGGTCGATGGAGCTCTGGGCCATGGCGCCGCTGGTCCTGCCGTGCACCGTCATGCGCGCGGCGTTCGCCCACTCGAAGAAGGAGGTGTCCATGCCGTTGATGGTCGGTCTCACGAAGCCGGGGGGCTTTATCAGCGCGGCCCTCTGGTCTTCAAAGCGATAGATCGGCTCGAAGAGGAAGAGGGGGACCTTTTTTCCGAGGAAGATGAACGCGTTCTTGATGTGCGAGCGGAAGATGCGGTCGAAATCCCCCTTGAACGCGGAATCGAAGTCTTCGTCGAACCACCAGAACCAGTCGCTGCCGCATGCGGCCATGAACGAGTCCAGGGCGTTGGCCGAGTTCTCGTCGCGCGAGGCCGCGCTCAAGGACTCTCCCAGTTCGTCCATGGCGCGGCGCAGGTAGTCCCATGCCTGGTTCTTCTGCGGTTTTCCGATCCAGATGTGGAAGTTGGCGTCGATCCAGGAGCCGGAGTGGAGCTTCTCGATCTTGTGCTTCGGCGGGTTGGCCTCGATGTATTCGCGGAGCTTCACGGTGGGCAGCCCCTCCGCTTCGATCGTGCTGAAGAGTGAGCGGAGGAACTCCTTGCCGGAATCCGGATAGTATTCCCACGGATTTTCGCCGTCTAGGATGATGGTGACGAGTTTTTTCTCGTCGGCCTTGGCCGCTGCGGAGTCTATCCTTCTCAGGTGGCCCATCAGGTCTTCGACCGCCTCCGGCGCCGTCTTCCGGCTGTAGACGAAGCCGATGAGGTCGGAGAGCCCGTGATCGCGGAACACGATGCCGACGCTCTTGCCGTCGTGGGTCGCGAGGTACGGCCTGTGTTTATCCACGGACCTGGTCTCCGGGAAGGAGCAGGCCAGCACCATGTCGTCGGTGGCTATCCATTTCACGCCGGCGTCGGCCAAAAGCGGGATCATCTCGGGGCATACGCTCCCCTCCGACGGCCAAAGGCCCTGGGGTCGCGCCCCGAACCAGCGCTCCATGGAGTCGAGGGCGCGATTTATCTGCAGCCCTGCGAACGCCGGGGCGGAGAAGCGCTGCGGGAGCTTGGCCTTCGGCATCGACCTCTTCGCGATGTCGGTGTCGATGAGCAACGGAAGTATCGGATGATAGTAGGGGGTCGTCGAGATCTCGACGTTCTGCGACGACGAAGCGTCCCTGATCTCCTGTATCAGATTGCGCAATATCCTCTTCTGCGCATCGAGCACGAAGGCCTTGTCCTGCTCGGTGAGGTGCCTGCTCTCCAAGAGCATCCTCTCCAGCTCGGGTATCTCCTCGCGAGCGGCGAATCCGAACCAGACGAGGTTGAAGAGGACCTGCAGGTCCCGGTAGTCCTGCGAGGAGAAGAAACGCACCGCCTGGTCGAAGTCCACGATCGACGGGTCTTCGCCCAGCCTGTCGCGAAGCTTCTTGTATATGCCGCAGGGTTTGATTTTCCTCTCGGTGTTTGCGGAGAAGAAGTGGCGCAGCAGGAATATCTTCTGCTGGGTGGTGAGATCGTCGGCCGGCACGAGCGTGTGCTCCAGGAACGCGTCGGACGCCCCCTCCTCAGTGTATGCCAGGAGCTGTCTCACGAGCGACGGGACGAAGTTCACGACGCCTTTGACGTTCGGGAACTGTTTGTAGAGCTTCAGCATGTCGTAATAGGAGTGGGTGCCGTGCAGGCGGACCCAGGGCATGGTGCACTCGCCGCTCTTCATGTCGCGATAGAATGGTTGGTGCATGTGCCAGACGAAAGCGAGGGAGATGTTCCTCATGGGTGCGGTTTTTTCGGTCATATCGCGGCGCTCATGTAGTAGGCGTCAGACCGTCGCGCCCTTGGGAATCACGACGATGCCCTCGGGGGAGACGGTGAACCTCTTGCGATCCTTCTCAAGGTCGTAGCCGATCGTCGCGTGAGGCGAGATCACCACGTCTTTGTCGATCACAGCGCGCCTGATCTTGGCGTATCTGCCCACGTTGACGTGGTCGAACAATATGCTTTCCTCGATCTGCGAGAAGCTGTTCACCCTCACGCACGGGGAGAGTATGCTCCGGTCGATCTTTCCGCCGGAGATGATCACGCCGTCGCAGACGAGCGAGTCGGTCGCCATGCCGATCCTGTCGGACTTCTCGTCCGAGAAGACGAACTTCGCGGGAGGGTCGGACTCGCGCGCGGTCTTTATGGACCACGCCCTGTTGTAGAGGTTGAAGATCGGCGATACCGATACCAGGTCCATCGAGGCCTTCCAATATCCGTCGATCGTACCTATGTCGCGCCAGTACCCGCGTTCCTGAGGGTTGGCTCCGGGCACCGGGTTCTCCGCGAAATTGTAGGCCATCACCTTTTTGTTCTTGAAGAGCGCCGGTATGATGTCCTTTCCGAAGTCGTGCGCGGAAGCATCGTTTTCCGCGTCCCTCCGCACGGCCTCAATCAGGACCTCCGTCTTGAAGATGTATATCCCCATGGAGCAGAGCGACATCTTCGGGTTGCCCGGCATGGGCGGCGGGTCTTTGGGTTTCTCCTTGAAGTCGGTAACCTGCCAATTTTTGTCGCAGTCGATTATCCCGAAGGACCTGGCCTCCTTGAGCGGCTGCGGGACCACCGCGATGGTGATGTCCGCATCCGTCTTCTCGTGGAACTCGATGAAGTGCAGGCAATTCATGCGGTAGATGTGATCGCCGCCGAATATGAGCACGTTCTCCGGTCCCGAGTTGAATATATGGTGCAGATTCTGGAATACGGCGTCCGCGCTCCCCTTGTACCAGTGGGAGCCGACGCGCATTTGGGCCGGGACCGCGTCGATGAAATGGTCGAGCAGGGCCGGCAGGTGCCAACCCCTCTTGAGGTGGCGCAGGAGCGAGTCGGCCTTGAACTGTGTGAGCACGAGGATGCGGAAGAGGCCGGAGTTCACTATGTTCGACAGCACGAAATCGATGATGCGGTAATGGCCGCCGAACGGCACCGCCGGCTTCGCCCGCTCGTCGGTGAGGGGTCTTAACCTTTCGCCCTGGCCGCCAGCCAGGACTATGGAAAGGACAGGTTTCAAGAGGGCCCCCTCTCATTTGGTAAGAGATCAAAGAAGGCATTGTAAATAGTGGAGCAGGCCGATTAATGCAAGAAAAACATATATTTTGCTGATTTGAGGGGTTTTGTCGGCGAATCCTCCTCAATTCCGAGCATTGGACGGGAAAAACAGCATATCTAGCCGAAAATACGTTGAAACTCCTGGCCTCCGGCTGGTATTGGTCGATGTGCGCCCGTTGGGTTCTCGTAAAAAGCGCGCAACATATCCTGAGTTCGACCGATCATATAAGTAAGTAAGAAACGGAGACCCCCATGGCCATGATAGATATTGCAGGGAAGTTCTATGATGCATTTGTCAGGGAGCCGGTCAGCTTCTGGACCGGAAAGGATGCGGATAAGGTGGAGCCGCTCGATGCGCTCCCTGTATACGCCGGAGCCGCGCTCTGGCCGCTGGCCCTTCTTAGCATAGCCGGTTGCAGCGATGACGGCTCGGGAAAAACAGGGGATGCGGGCGGCGACAGCGACGTGGACGGAGACTCGGACGCCGACACTGACGTTGACAGCGGGGTGGACGCCGGGGGTATTCCGGCGGATCCCTGGGAGAGGGAGGGCTTCAACGGCAAGTTCGTCGAGTGCAAGAACGGGACTACCTGCACGGTGATCGACGTGGACATCTATCAGGAACAGAGCCCTGACACCGTGCACCTCATGACAGGGTACCCGCACAACCGCAAGGTGACCGCGAATCTCGTCTCGGGCTTTCCGATGAGCTCCCCGACAGTGAACTACGGCAGCGGCGAGCAATTCGACATCCAGGCGATCTACAACGGATGGGGCGAGATCCATTCCAAGAACGTGAGCAGCATGTCGGAAGGTTTCCTCGTCCCGTTCGAGACCTCCAAGCCGATCTCAGAGACCGAGGTGAATGAGGCGATAGGCCTGGCGAGCATCGACGAGCTGGGCGATGTCACCTATTCCCTCGTGGACGAGGTTGGCGTCGAATCGGCGCCTGACGCGGGCGCGCCGTTCGAGACCGGGACCGCGCATCCCGTGACGGTCGGCGCGGGCGTCGAGCTCGGCGGTAAGTTCTTCGTATCCGCTTCGGAGGAGGTCACCGGCGACGGCATGCTCATGGCGTTCGACATCAACGAATGGGGCGCGATAGGCGACCCCCCTGACTCCTATCTGGGCTACATAGCGACCTCCGGGAGATATCCCGCTGCTGTGGCGGCGATGGGTGAGAGCTCTGTGGCGGTCCTTAACACAGAGGGTGATGACGGCGCATCCATAGACGTAGCGAATATTGAGAGCGCGTCGATCATCGGTCATGTCCCCCTTGCGGATTATCCAAATGCCGTGGCGCTCAATGAGTTGCCGATCAGCGATGACGGCGAATATGCGGTGGTCGCCGTGGGTTCGTCCGGGGAAATGTCGACCCTGCTCTTCGTGGATATGGATCTCATGTCCGTGGTCGGGTCCGCCGAGTTCTGCGAGGGCGCCGACGTGCGTGACATCGTCCTTTTAGGCGGCAAGGCGTACGTGAGCGTTGAGGGCGCGTACTTGGGGCACGATGACGACGACGACGGGACCACCGGAAAGGTCGCAGTGGTGGACTTTGCGGATCCGACTGAGCCCATCATCGAGAGGCTCATAGACGTGGGCTTCGATGTGGGGTCCATAGGCGTCCACGAGTCCGGAATAGTTTACGTGGCAGTGACTGATCGGTGGTGGGAGGTGCCGGGCACTGCCGAGAATCCATGGTCGTATATCGTCGCTTTTGACCCGGCCAAGGTTACGGACGATCGGGTCGCGGCCAGCGTTTTTTGAGCAATTGAGTGGCGGCAACCGGTTCTGGTGCTGTATGATCGGCGCGTCAGGGGATCAGGAGGGCAGATGCTTCCGTTAGTGGTGTTCGGCGTGGTGCTTGGAGTCGGGGCGTTGGCGAGCGCATGTTCCGGTTCGAACGACGATGACTCCGGCGTAGTCGACACAGACACGGATACGGACGTAGACACTGACACCGATACGGATACGGACACGGATATCGATACAGATACAGATACTGACACCGATACGGACACGGATATCGATACAGATACAGATACTGACACCGATACAGATACCGACACTGACACCGACACCGACACCGATACCGATACGGATCTCTGCGTCAGGGACGGTTTCAACGCGCAGTTCTTCGAATGCTCCTACGATAGCGAGGAGGGTTCCGTCCTGGACCTCGACGCCTCCGGCGATACGCTGACGTTCTTGTCGACGTTTCCATTGGACAACAGGGTGGGTCGGATAGATATAAGTTCGTCCGATCCGCTGAACGCAGCCTCGGAAGAATATTACGACAGCATCGACGATGCGTACTCGGGCACGGACGACCTCTCTCCTGTCCAGGTCGTGACGCTCGAGGGGGGCGAGTTCTTCGTCCCATTCGCGAACTCATCCCTCGAATCAGGCGTCTCCGTCTACGACCCCTCCGGCACGATCCTGCAGTCGGAGCTCTTGAGCACCATAGTGATAGGCGGTTATCTCTACATCGATCCCGTGGAGGTGAAGTCTGGGCTGACCCTGGACGGCAGTTTCTACCTGGCGACAGCCGACGATGCCACCGGCACAGGTCTCATGTTCCCCTATGCGCAGGCTGCCGACGGCACCCTCGACCAGGGCGACGTCGACTTCCCTGTCTTCGCCTCGGGCGACTACCCGGCAGCCATTGAACACCTGAGCGGCGACCTGGTCGCGATGCTGAATTCCGAAGGCGATACGAACGCCTCCATCGACATCATCGACACTGCGGAGGTCGATCCGGCGGACGCGGTGGTGGGGACGATAGGGCTCAGCGCCACGTGCGCCGATCTCCTCTACGAGCTCAAACTTACGGAGGACAAAACGTACGCGATCGCGGCGTGCGATCTTTCGTGGCTGCATTTCGTCAACATGACCGCCGAATCCGAGGTCGGGACGCTGAACCTGGCCGCTTACGGCGAGATCAAAGACGTGGCGATCCTGGACGACATCGCTTTTGCGAGCGTGGACAGCGGCGCCCTGATTCCGGACAGCGGCAAGGTCGTCATGGTCGACTTCTCCAACCCCTCCGCTCCAACGGTGGAGAGGGTCATCGACGTGGGCCACGGCCTCGGGGCAGTAGCGGTCCACTCTTCGGGTACGGTCTACGTGGTCGCAAAGAGCTGCTGGGGCGAGGCGGTGGACGACTCCTCGCTTCAAAGGCGCGTCATCGCCTTCGACCCGGCGCTGGTGACCGTCGACAACATTTGAGAGCACCTCTAAAAACCTCCCTTTTGTCATTCCCGCGAAAGCGGGAATCCAGACTGGATCCCCGATAACACCACTCGGGGATGACATTTGATTTAGTCCTTGGAATTTAGACTCCTTTCAGGTTAGCACTCCCCGCATGTCGAAGATCCTCGTCAAGGCCCCGGCAAAGGTCAACGCCCTGCTCCGCGTTCTCTCGGGCAGGTCCGACGGCTATCATGAACTCGAGATGGTGATGGTCCCGCTCACGCTCTGCGACGAGATCGCGCTCACCGCCACCACGGGCGGTGTTGCCATATCCATCGACGGTCAGGCGGATGCCGGCATGTCGGGGGAGAAGAATCTGGCGTGCAGGGCCGCGCGCGCGTTCATCGAGGCGGCCGGCGTGGATGCGGGCGTGAATATCGAGCTCGCCAAACGCGTCCCGATCGCAGCGGGGTTGGGCGGGGGGTCGAGCGATGCGGCCGCAGTGCTCCGCGGGCTCAATACGCTTTTTGGTACAGGGCTTACCGCAGACAGGCTCGCGGGGATCGGAAAGGCGCTTGGCGCGGACGTCCCTTTTTTCTGCCACGGGAGGCCGGCCTTCGTTGAAGGGATCGGTGATCGTGTATCGGTTTACACGAGCTTTCCCAAGTCTTCGTATTTACTGGTTAATCCAGGGTTCCCGGTCTCGACCCCCTGGGTCTATAAACAATGGGATTTGCAGTTGACTATGAAACGACCCGATGCTAGGGTCCGCCCGCTTTTTCAGGTATTTAGCGATGTTATCGCGTTTCTCCACAACGATCTCGAGCAGGTGACGATTCCGGCGCATCCGGAGATCGAGGTCATAAAGGGCGCTCTTTTGAAGGCAGGGGCGGCCGGTGCGCTCATGTCGGGCAGCGGGCCGACCGTATTCGGCGTCTTTGAGGATCAAGAGGCGCGCGACGAAGCTCACGCGCGGCTTTCGCACGAAGGTTGGAAGATCTACAGGGCTGAAGCCATGCTCGATCCCGAGTTTGTCTAGGGAGAGAGGCTTTGGGAGGGGGAGATGGAGATCACCGACGTTCGCGTTTATCCTGTGGAAGAGGAGAAGCTCAAGGGCTACGCGACGATCACGTTCGACAACTGCTTCGTTGTCCGCGACGTGAAGATTATCTACGGCCCGAAAGGGCTCTTCGTCGCGATGCCGTCGAAGAAGAGGAAGGACGGGACGTACCGCGATACCGCTCATCCGCTCAATATGGAGATGCGGAGCTTGATCGAGAACAGGGTCCTCGGCGTCTACAAGGATGAGCAGAAGAGGGGCTCGATCGGTGTGGGCGTGAAGATCGAGGAGTGAGGCGGGCGTCAGCAACGCGTCGCTTCGCCTGCGGCGCTTCACGGACGGCGCTTCACAAAATGCCATTTTGGGGCGTCGACAAGCGGTAAGTCACCAGCCTTTGGAGCTGGCATCGGAGGTTCGAATCCTCCCGCCCCAGCCAAAAATCGGCGCAGCCGATAAACGAATGTGAGGTCGACATGTTCGGGAACAACAACTTGGTGCTGTTGGCTGGAAACTCCAACAAACCCCTGGCCGAGGCCATCGCCGGATCGCTAAAAAGCAAGCTCTGCCAGGCGAAGGTCACGAAGTTCTCGGACGGCGAGACCTGGGTGGAGATCGAGGACAACGTCCGCGGTGCGGACGTATTCGTGATACAGTCTACCTCCCACCCGGCCAACGACCACATCATGGAGCTGCTTGTGATGGTCGACGCGCTGAAGAGGGCGTCAGCCGGCAGGATCACGGCCGTGATCCCGTACTACGGTTACGCTAGGCAGGACAGAAAGGTGAGCCCGCGCACGCCGATCACATCCAAGCTCGTCGCTGATCTCGTCACTGCCGCAGGCACGGACAGGGTCCTCACGGTGGAGCTGCACGCGGGCCAGATACAGGGTTTCTTCGACATCCCTGTGGACCATCTGTTCGCAAAGCCCGTGCTGCTGGAGTATCTCAAGGACCGCTTCCCGTCCGACCACCTGGTGATAGTGGCGCCGGACGCGGGCGGGGCCGAGAGGGCGCGCTCGTTCGCCAAGCACCTGCACTCTCCCATGGCGATGATAGACAAGCGGAGATCTAAACCCAACGAGAGCGAAGTCATGCACCTCATCGGCGACGTGAGCGGGCGCAACGCCGTGATAGTGGACGACATGATCGACACCGGCGGGACGATGGTGGAGGCGGCCGACTCGCTCCTCGCGAACGGCGCCACCGGGGTCTTCGCATGCTGCACGCATCCGGTTCTCTCGGGCCCCGCGATATCGAGGCTCAACGACTCCAGGATTCAGGAGTTGATCGTGACGGACACTGTGCCGCTGGGCGATAAATCCGACAGGTGCAAGAAGATCCGCGTGCTGTCGGTGGCAGGGCTGCTGGGCGAGGCGATCAAACGGATACACGATTCCGATTCGGTCTCATCTTTGTTTGTCTAAACTCTTGGTGAAAGTTGGCATTGAGGAGGAAGCATGGAGAAAGTATCGTTGACAGTGGAGAAGAGGGAGCCGGGCAAGGGTCCGGCCAAACGGATGCGCTCCACCGGGATGGTCCCCGGGGTGCTCTACGGCAAAAAGCTCGAGCCTGTCTCGATCAAGGTCAAGGCGCGTGAGTTGGAGGGTGCGACCAAGACCAAGGCGGGCATGAATGTGATCGTCAACCTCACGGTCGAGGGGATGGATTCCGGGCTCGCGTTCATACGCGGCTATCAGGCCGATCCGTTCACCCGCGGTTTCACGCACGTCGATTTCCAGGCGATCAGCATGGACCAGAAGATCGAGGTCGAGATCCCGATCGTCGTCGTGGGCGAGTCCAGGGGAGTGAAGGAGGGCGGAGTGCTGGAGCAGGCGCGCCGCACGCTGCACGTCCGGGCGCTTCCCGACCGCATACCCGAGAAGATCGAGGTGGACATCACGGATCTCGACATCGGCGACAATATACACGCCAAGGATCTGAAGCTTCCCGAAGGCGTGGATTTCCCGACTGCCATGAATTACGCGATCCTCTCCGTCGTGCCTCCTGCCAAGGAAGAGGTGGCGGCGGTTGTGGCGCCGGTTGAGGGCGAGGTCGCGGCCGCAGTCGAGGGCGCTGCCCCTGCTGAGGGCGCTGCCGCACCTGCGGCGCCGGGCGCCGAGGGGGCGGCTGGCAAACCCGCTGCTGCGGGCAAGCCTGCTGCCGGAAAACCTGCTGCGGGCAAGCCGGGCAAGGAAGAGAAGGCATAGGACAGGTGAAACTGATCACCGGGCTGGGAAATCCTGGCCGCTCTTACGCAAGGCATCGCCACAACGCCGGCTTTTTCGTGATAGACGAGCTTGCGAAGCGGCATGGCATAAAGCTCGCAAAGCGCTCCTTCGGGGCGTTGACCGGCAGCGGGGCGGTGGGCAAGGAGTCGGTGCTCCTCGCCAAGCCGATGCAGTACATGAATCTCTCGGGCGGGCCGGTGAAGTCGCTCCTTGGATATTTCAGGCTGGGGCCGGATTCGCTGATCGTGATTCACGACGATCTCGACCTCGATCCGGGCCGCATCAAGCTCACGAGGAGTTCGGGGCACGCGGGCCACAACGGGGTCCGCTCTATAATAGATGAGCTGGACACGAGCGACTTCATAAGGGTGAGGCTCGGGATAGGAAGGCCCCCCGCAGGGATTGACGGCGCGGATTACGTGCTGACTTCTTTTAAAAAGGATGAAATGGAGGCGGCGGCCGCGGCGGTCGCCCTTGCAGCGGACGCCGTCGAGACTATCCTCGAACAGGGGCTGGCTGCGGCGCAGCAAAAATACCACTGATTGTGCAATGACTCCTTAGTCCCGGGATGGTCCCGGGGCTTCTGAAATGAACCGAAAGGAGGATTCATGAGGGAGTATGAGACAGTAGTTATCACCCGCTCGGACCTTGCGGAATCGGATCTCAAGCAGATCCACGAGAGGAGCAAGGCATTCATCGAGAAGCGGGACGGGCGCCTCTTCTACGCCCGGGACATGGGTCGGCGCAACCTCGCCTACCCGATCAAGAAACAGACGAAGGGCCTCTACACCTGTTTCGATTATGCCTCGACCGGAAACGTCGTGAGCGAGATCGAGCGCAGCCTTCGCCTCGACGACAACGTGCTTCGTTTCCTCACCGTGGTGAAGAACGAGAACGTGGATGTCGAGGCGCGTGCAGCGGAGATCGTCGCCAGAGGCGAGGACGTGGCTGCGCCGGTCGAAGAGACCCCGCTCAGGCGCGAAACCCGATTTGAATTCGAGGGTGCGGATTCGTCCGAGGGCAGGCCGGGCCGCGAGGATCGGGGCGGATACGCCGAGAAAAACAGGAGGGAGGAATAACCCATGTTCAGAGACAAGAAGAAGACATTCAAAAAGGGCTTCAAGAAGAAGGCCCGCATGATCAGCAGGCCCAGGGTCTGCCGCTACTGCGCAGACAAGAAACTCACCATCGATTACAAAGACGCCAGGCTTCTCACGATGTTCACGACCGAGCGCGGCAGGATCATCCCGCGCAGGATCTCGGGCTGCTGCGCCAGGCATCAGCGTGAGCTGACGACCGCTATAAAGCGCGGCCGTATACTCGCCTTGATACCTTATTCGGCGACGCAGGTTTCCATGATGTGAGGTCTTTGATGTCGCATGTGGTCGGTCAATTAAAAGCTGTGGCGATCGGGTCGTTTGTCTCGATCGCTCTCTTCTTCAGCGGCCTCCTCACGTTCGTGACGCCGTTGCCGATCCTCTACGTCTATCTGGTGAAGGGGAGGATCGCAGGCGCGATGACGGCGGCGGTGGCTTTGACTGGGGTTGTTGCGGCCTATTTCTTTTTCATGCCTCAGTTTGCCGCGACGGAAGGGGCTCTCTCCTATTTTCTGATGCCGGGTCAGGGTTTTTACGGCTATCTGCCCTCGGAGCTCATCCGTCTCGGCGGGACCGGCTATTTCGTGTTCTTCGCCGCCGTAGGGATTGCGCTTGCGGAGGGCGCGCGCAGGAAATGGGACGTCCTCAAGTGGGGCGGGGTTGCGCTGATCGCAGGTATCTGCGTGTTGGCGGCATTGGCCGTGTTGTCGCTCCACTTCGGAGTCGATCAGACTCTCGGAGGCATCCGCTCGTATCTGCTCAACGTGTTCGGCGAGGTGGCGCGGGTCAGCGAAGAGTCGGGGGAGGTCTCCACTCAGGTCGCCTTCCTGGTCGACCGCGCGGCCGACGCGGCGGATCTGTTCGTCCGCGTGCTGCCGGGCCTCGCGTTTGCGATCGCGGTGCTGACCGTCGCGATCAACCTCATCGTGAGCCGCAGGATAGTGAGAGGCAAACACTCGTTTGCGCACGTGCACAACATCGCCAGGTTCAGGGTGCCGGACGTCCTGATATGGGGCGTGATCGTAAGCGGCGTCGCCTTCT
>Ga0265297_10010376_pt1 | contig 11726 bp, 14 predicted proteins | sample Munlanlwell13791_FD_192502 | JGI IMG/M metagenome (GOLD analysis project Ga0265297, IMG submission 192502) | Leachate microbial communities from a municipal landfill in Southern Ontario, Canada - Leachate well 137-91 | ecosystem: Engineered > Solid waste > Landfill > Unclassified | place...
CCAGCACGACGCCGACCGCACCCTGCAAGCGGCGGTAGCCTGTGCCCGGAGCGTCTACGCCGACCCGATCCTGGGGGGCAACTGGCGGACGGCGCTGGCGGTGACTGCGGAGAGCTACGGGGGCCACGTCACGAAGCTGGCCGCGGCGGCGTTGGAGCAGCCCATGCCCGGCGCGGTGGGGGAGGCGGGCGCATGAGGGCCCCACGGTTGTGGCAGCCCACCTGCGACAAGGCGTTCCGCACGGACATCTACGTGTTCGCCTGCCCCGGACATGATCCCGTGCTGGCCCGCGACTGCGAGGCCTGCAAGCACAACCAATCAGCCGCACCCAAGGAGAGAGGACCGATGAGACAGCAGCAAGAGCCGGAAGGGAAGAGAGGGCCGGGTCGGCCCCGGCAGACCGATCCCAACGCGGGGCTTGATGTGGCGGAGACGCTAAGGCAGGCGGGGTTCACCAAGGCCGCGGCCAGCGCGGTAGCACCCAACTGGCGCGGGGGCAAGTTCCTTGTCGTCTGCGGCGCCAAGGGCGTTCCGACGCACCTGGCAATCGCGCGGGACTTGGTTGTCGAGGCGGGCCTGGAGAACGGCATGGAGGTGGATGTCTACTACCGGGGCGGCCATGACCTCGCGCTGCTGATCGGAGCCGGCGATCTGCGTCTGTGCAGACATGCGAGCGGCCTCGCCCTCCGCTGCCCCGCGCTGCTGGCCAAGCACGACTGCAAGGTCCAACAGCGATTCCCGGCCCAGTTCAAGGACGGCGTTATCCTGACCGTCCTGAAAAGCACTGACGCCAACGAGTAGCGCCCTGGCGCGACAGGAGGAAGAGATGGCAAAGCGCACCACAGTCGGAGCCCGCGCCAAGGGCATAGAGCGCACCGTCCAGCAGCTACTCTGGCCGGGCACGGTCTTCGCCGGCCACGCCAAACGCCCGGCGCTCGAGGATCAGGACGTCTGCGGCCTCGGCTGCGATGACTGGCCCTGGTGGGGCGAGGTGAAAAACTACGGGCAGGCCACGATCCGCGACGGAGGCGGCACCTGGGCCGTGCTGGAGAAGGCCCTCGAGCAAGCCGGTAAAGCCATCCTGCGCAACGTGCAGGTCTGGCCCACGGACGGGGCTGGCCTGCCCGTGCGCCCCAAGCCCTTCGCCGTCCTGTGGCCCTCCGGCTCCCGCCGCGAAGACCAGCGCCTGGCCATGTGCGAGTATGCCGGGGCGCGCGTGGTCATGCCCTTGCATCAGTTCAAGCGGCTGTTCGTGGACGGCCCGTCTGAGTAGCCGCAACCGCGCCGTGGGGCGCGATTTTGCGAGGAGCGTGAAGCATGGCAGCCACACATCGCAGCACAGTCGCAGCCGTCATCATCGCGTTGGCCCTCGCCAGCGTCGCCCACGCCGACGACGCTTCCCGCCGCCGGGAGAAATGCGCCTGGGTCTGGTCGCAGGCCGCGCCCTGGTCGTACAGCCGGGCCCTGTCGGACTTCCTGTGCGGCGAGTGCGAGCGCGGGGGTATCCCCGGCGAGTGGTATTGGCAACTGGTCTATGGCAAGGCGAACTTCAGCCTGCGCCTGCGGGCGGTGGATTCCACGGGCACGTGCTTTGGGCCCCTTGACGTGAAATGGCGCTGGGCAAGCGGCTGCCGGGGAATGTGCGCCAGCATCCGCGAGGGCCGGGCGTGGGAGCCGAGGATACTGCGCGACCCCTGGGTGAACATCCGGTGCGGCGTGGCGGAGGCGGCTTATTACCACCGGCGCATGGGGCGGGAGGGGCTGGCGCTGCTGGCGACAGTCTTCTGCCCGGCGAGCCCCAGGGAGTATTCGCGCTGGCGGCCGGTGGAGCGGGAGATGCGGAAGCTGGTGGCGGAGTGGTACGAGGTCAACTGAGAGAGGCGATGGATGATGACTGAGCAGCGAGCCGAGTTGACGGAGGAGGGCGAGGCCGAGTTGGAGGATGTCTTTGACCCGGCGACCCGGCCCGCCTGTCCGAGAGGGTGCGGTGAACAGCGGGTGCGGGCCAGCACAGATGAAAAGCAATGGGCTCAATGGGTCTGTGGCGCATGTGGCATGGCATGGCTTACGGTTGACGCGAGGAGCGACGTGCCGGAGGACACGCTGCTGCTGGATGCGCTGACCGACGCGCCCACTCAGGGCATGAGGATCATGGGCAGGATAGTGAGCGGCCCATCTCGCGACCGGATCGTGTGGTATGCCGACACACAGGAGTCTCGCGAGCAGGGCAAGTTCATCGCGGAGGGCGGTACGCCTCGCGAACTTGTCCGCGCCCTCCTCGCCCAGCAGCCCGCCGCACCGGGCCACGAGGAGACGCTCGCTGACGACATCGGTGACCCCGTTGGCGAGGCAGCCTGCCAGGAGCACGAAGAATTGAAGCGCCGGGCTGCGATCTGCGCCGTATGCCAGGAGCCGGTGGCTAACCGGCCATTCTGCGCGGCAGAGTGCGAACGGCTACGGGTGCCCGCCGCGCCGAGCCACGAGGCTACGCCACTCGCCGACTCGCCCCAGTGTCGCACCTTCGAGGTCCCGCTGAACCAGCGGTCCTGCGAGGTCCCGGGCGACTGCCGGGGATGGCGGGAGTGGGCGCGACAATACGAGAGGAGTGATGAACGATGAAGACGCTATCGCGGGGAGCCTATGGCACTGCCGACTGGTTTTTGGAAGTCGATAATATTTGTTTGAGCCACGAGGGCTCCGTCACCGCAGACGGCCTCAGCATATGCGGCCTCGTGGTGCCGCGCCTCCGCGAGGCCCTGGGTGTCGCCGCGCCCGCGCCGGAGGTGCCCGGCTGGGTGGCAGCGGAGGCGAGGCTGGAGGAGTTGGCGAGGCAGGGGGTGATCGGAGGCCACGTCTACTGTGCGCCGGGGATGGGCGCATGGACGCTTATGTGGCTGCCGCGCTCGGAGCGCGGAACGCAACACTTGTACGAGGTGCGCTATACCAACGGCCATGACGCCCAACTGTGTCCAGCGACCGACCGCACCGCCGCCGCGCAAGCCGCCGTCGAGTATGCCGAGAGCCTGGTCAAGCCGGTGCCGCTCCCGGAGCCGGAGGTGATGACGCAGGAGGAGAGGGAGCGGGAGTTGGAGGGGCTGGGCTGGAGGTTCGTGGAGGCCGGAGGAGTGACCACGTTGGAGTATTGGAGCAACGGGGGTGGTGCCATAGCTCGGCAGGGCGAGACCCGCGAGGCCTGCACCATCCGCGCCCTCCGTGTGGCGCGGGAGAATGCCGGGGAGTAGCAGCACCGCAGCACCGTAGCACCGTAGCCGCCGCACTCAGGAGGCACTCATGGCAGGCACCAGCCGCCGCAGCACTCGGCCCTTCGAGACACCGCCGCCGGTCCACGGCCACGCGCCGTACCAGGCCGACCCCGGCTACCGCGATGACGAGCCGCCGCCGTTGCCGGCGATCAGGACGCAGGCGATCCGGGACTTCGTGAGCAAGGCCGCTGAGCTGGAGGCCATGTGCGCTGACGAGTTTGTGTCCAGGGCCAACCCCAAGCTCGCCGACCCGGTAGTGGGCGAGGCGATGGCACCCGAGGAGCGCCTGGAGTGTGTGGCCGGGGTAGCCAAGGCCACCCTGGGCTTCATGCGCCGGAACGCGGAGGCGGGCCTGGCAGCCGAGTTTTGGAATGACCAGGACGTGGTGATCAGGACGCGGGAACAGGCCGAGCAGGAGAGCCTCCACCGACAGGGGGCTTGACAAACACGGAGCGCCTCGCTACACTCCCGACCAGAGCGCAGAGAAACACCAGTGGACTTTGACCAGCCCGCCCTTACCCGGCGGGCTGTTTCGTTTCCGGGAGCCGCCCATCATGGCCGAGGCCACCGTCCGCCCGCTCGTTGTCACCACGCCCGAGGAACGCCGCGAGTGGTGGTTCCGGTGGCTGCGGCGGCGCATCCTGCTGCTGGCGGCCTGCCCGCCGCGGGCGACGCTGGCGAACATGATGCGCACGAACCGCATGGTGGGGGAGCCACAAGGGCGGTAGGATCATGGGCTACGAAAGATGCGGCCGGAAGAGCCACCAGCACGGCGGGCCGTGCAAGCTGCCAGCGGGGTGGGGCACGGATCACAATGGCGACGGCGCCTGCAGTTTTCACGGCGGCAAGTCGCCGCGGGGGCCGGCGAGCCAGTCCTACAAGCACGGCCTGTACAGCAAGTACCGCTCGCCCGAGGAGACGGCGCGCTTCGAGGAGTGGAAGGAGCGCGGGGGGATCACCGCCGAGGAGTTGCCCATTGAAATTGAGTGGGCGGTCTTCAAGCTGCTGGACGCCGTAGCCGTCCAGACGAAGCACTCGCCGACCACCCTTGCCGACGTGCTTGACAAGCTGCTGAATGTGATGCTGAAGGCGCAGAAGTACCGGGGCGCCGAGAAACCGAGCGAGGTCAATGTCAGCTTCCGCGAAGAGCTCCTTAGCCGTCTGCGCAGCATCGCTGAGCGAAGCGGAGTTGGAGATGCTGCTGGCGGGCCTGACGGAGGAGCAGGCGGCTGAACTGCTGTTCGACTGGGAGTTCTGGGCTCGCCCCGAGCAGCTCCCGCCGCCCGGCGATTGGCTGACGTGGCTGATCCTGACGGGGCGTGGGTGGGGCAAGAGCCGCACCGGGGCGGAGTGGGTGCGCGACCAACACGAGCGATACGGCGCGGTGCGCACGGCGCTGGTGGGGGCGACGGCGGCCGATGTGCGCGACGTGATGATCGAGGGGCCGTCCGGGTTGCTGGCGTGCTACCCGCCGAACAAGCGCCCGCAGTACGAGCCCAGCAAGCGGCGCCTCACCTGGCCGAACGGATCGGTGGCCTTCTCCTACTCCGCCGACGAGCCGGACCGCCTGCGAGGCCCCGCGCACGACACGGCCTGGTGTGACGAAATCTGCACCTGGCGGCGGGGCGAAGACACCTGGTCTAACCTCGCCCTGGGGATGCGCATCGGAAGTAACCCGCGCGTGGTGGTGACGACGACGCCGCGCCCGATCAAGCTGCTCAAGCAGATCATGGCGCAGGCGGGAACGGTCACGACGCGGGGCGCGCTGCAAGAGAACCTCGTCAACCTGGCCCCGTCCTATGTGGCGCAGATCGTGGGGCGGTACAAGGGCACGCGCCTGGGCCGGCAGGAAATCGCCGGGGAGATTCTCGACGACGTGCCCGGCGCGCTGTGGACGCGGGAGATGCTCGACGCCTGCCGGGTTGACCAGTGGCCCGACCTGTTGCGGGTGGTGGTGGCGATTGACCCGGCGGTCACGTCGGGCGACAACAGCGACGACACGGGGATCGTGGTGGCGGGCCTGGGCTACGACGGGCACGGCTATGTCATGGCCGACCTGACCTGCCATGTCTCGCCGGGCGAGTGGGCCACGCGGGCGGTCAACGGGTACGTCGAGTATCACGCCGACCGGATTGTGGGCGAGGTCAACAACGGCGGGGACATGGTGGAGACGACCATTCGCACCGTCGACTCGCGGGTGCCGTACAAGGCAGTCCACGCCTCGCGCGGGAAGCGGTCCCGGGCTGAGCCGGTGGCGGCGCTGTACGAGCAGGGCCGCGCCCACCACGTGGGCCTGCCGCAGTTCTTGGACCTCGAAGACCAGATGTGCAACTTCGTGCCGGACAGCATGGCGGGCAGCCCCGACCGGGTTGACGCGCTGGTGTGGGCCCTGACGGAACTGATGCTGGGGGAGCCGCAGATGCAGAGGCAGTCAATCCGCCTGGTGGAGCCGGTGAGCACGATATGAGCCTGAGAGACGTGGCGCTAAACGCGGTCACCCTGGGCCGGCACGGGCAACTGCAGGCCCTGCGCGAGTCCTTGCCGGGCATGGTGGAGAGCTACGCCTCCTGGGCTGTCGAGCGCGCGATGGAAGACGCGACGTGGCAGAAGATGGGGCAGACGGAGCGGGCCGCGCGCTGGGGGCTGAGCCGGGCCGAGGAGATCGAGTGGGCGCGGGGCGCGTTCAAGACTGACCCGTTCGTGAAGCGCTCCGTGTGGACGGCGACAGAGTTTGCCTTCGGCAACGGCATTGACGGCCCCCAGGGTGAGGACCCCGAGGGCAAGGACATCGAGGTCCTGCTCGACTTCTGGAGTGACGTGCGCAATCAGGCCAGCATGTTCTCCGTGATCCGCCAGTACGAGCGGAGCAATCAGCTTCAGGTGGACGGCGACCTGCTGCTGTTGTTGACCCTGCCCAAGGCCGGCGAGAAGGGTCCCGTGCAGGTGCGGCGGCTAAGCCCCCTGCCCTTCGTCGAAGTCATCAGCGATCCCGATGACGCCAGCCGGGCGCTGTACTATTCCGCGCTGCAGACGACGCAGATTCTGGACAAGGCGCAGGGCAAGCTGGTGCCGACCGGGGCGCAGAAGGTCGTGTACTACCGCGACTTCCTGAACGACGACCCCGCGACCGACCCCCTGGCCGACCAGATAGACGCCGAAGATGGCGTCTACATCCTGCACACTCCGATGAATCGGATAGCGGACAGCGGGTGGGGCACGTCCGACGTGATCTGCAGCATCAAGAGCTTCCGCGAGGCGCGGAAGATAGCCGACGACCAGGCTACCATAGGGCGCGCGACCGCGGCGCTGATGAACAAGCTGGTGACCGAGGGCACGCCGGCGCAACTTACCGCGCTGCAGCAAAGCCTGGCCAGCACGACCGCGGCCGGTGGCCCGTTGCCGCCATTGCCCGGCGCCATGAACGTGATGAACCCGGAGACGAAGCTCGAGGTCAACCGGGCCAGCACGAACGCGACCGACGCCATGGAAAACGGCCGTATGATGCGCATGGCCGGTGCGGCCGGTATGGGGTGGGCCCTCCACTACGTGACTGCCGATCCGGCCAACGCCAACTTGGCTACCAGCACCGCCATGGAGCTCCCTCAGCTCAAACACGCCCTGGCCTATCAGAGCCTGTGGATGGGCATTTACTCGCAGCTCTTCGACTTCGTCTTGCGGCACTCCAAGCAGCAGCAGGCCGAGCCGGTGAAGTACAAGATCCCGATGGCGCGCATGGTCGAGCCGGACGTGGCTGGGCAGTGCGACGCGCTCCTGGCCGCGTGCGAGGCCGGGCGTATCACCGGCAAGCAGGCCTCGCAGCGGCTGCTGGAGTTGTTCGAGGTGGATAACATCCCCCAGGCGCTGGCGGAGATCGAGGAAGATGAGCAGGCGGGGCAGCAGGCCGACCCGCAGATTGACCAGTTGCAGCAGGCCATGGCGCGGATCGAGGCGGGGCAGAAGGGGGCGGCTGGCGAGACGCCGGTGGAGGTCGCTGCTGATGCTGCGTGAGTTCGCGGCCCCCGCAATCGCCGGTCAACTGGCGGGGCCGGTGGTGGATGATCCGGGGGACATGACTGAGGCGATCCTGGCCCGGCTTACGGGCGAGTACAACAAGGCAGGACAGAAGTTCAGCAAGCAACTGGGGGGCGGGCCGTTCGAGTTGCAGGCGGCGTGGAAGAAGAAAGAGCTGAGGGCCAAGGCGCGACTGATGGCCAACGGTCTGCACAAGACGATGGCCGTCGCACTCGACCGCATCGAGAGACTGCCAGCCGCCGAGCAGGCCGCGGCGCGCAAGAAACTGCTCGCATACAAGTTAGAGCAACTGGAGGGGATGATCGCCAGCGAGGGGCAGTTCCAGGCCCAGGTTGACATCGTGGCGCACAGTGGCCTGGCCGACGTCGCCAAGGCCAAAGTGATGAACTTTCTGCCGGGGTGGGCGCACCCCTGTGATATCTGCACGGCGATCCACCACGGCAACCCATACACGATCCGACAGGCAACGGCACTGGGGGCTAAGGCTCATCCGTCCTGCAAATGCAACTGGGAAACAGGATGGCAGGTGGATCACGACTTGATCGCCAGCACCAAGCGACAAGTGCGGGACGGTGAACGGACGTTGTGGACTGGCTCCCGCCAGACGCCGGCAGCGGGGCCTGCTGCGAAGCGAACAGCCCTGATGCAGGAGCGGGGCGGGGGCTGGAAAGGCAAGCGCGCTGAGCAGAAACGAGTAGTAACGCTACGCGCCAAGGCCGAGGGGCGAGCTGCTGCTGGGGCGGCGACAGCCGCGTTCGGATAGCGAAATATCGAAATATCGAAATATCGAAATTCGCGAATTCACTAAGTCCACCAGCAGCCGCCCTCAAACGAGGGCGGCTTTTCCGTTTGGGGTGACAAACATGCTGAAGCGAGTTGAAGACATCCCGGCGAGCCTGCGGGCCGTCCTGCCGATCCACGCGCAGAAGATATACATGGTGGCCTTCAACGAGGCCGAAGCCGGGGGCAGCCTGGCGGGAGCCCCGGACGCTGCCATGTCTGCCGTCAGCAAGCAGTACAAGCCAGGCGCTGACGGCAAGTGGGGCCTGCGGGAGGGCGGCGGGGAACGCGAGACCAGCGGCCTGCGCGAGGCCAGCGTCATCCCCACCGCGCCCAACGAGGCGGGCGTGTCGGAGGGGTCCGTGCTGCTGGCGGCGGGGGTCAACAAGAGCCGGAGCCGCGAGTACACCCCGGAGTTCATCCAGGCGCATCTGAGCCGCCTGGAAGGGGCCTTCAGCTATGCTGACCATCCCTCCGTCTCCGAGGCGCGCGAGCGTCCTGAGCGTTCCCTGACGCGGCTGGCGGCTACTGTGCAGGACGTGCGATGGGATGACGCGCAGAAGGCCGCCCTGGGCGACATCCACTACCTGACCAACGCGACGGGCCGGGACATCATGGAGGCCTTCCGCAACGAGGCGGTGCGGGCCAACGCCGGCCTGAGCATTTACTGGCCGGGGCCGGTGAAGATGAAGCGCCGCAAGATCGGCGAGTCGTTCGTGGATGTGCCCCTCGCGCTGCTGGGTGAGGGGACTTTTGATGTGGACTTCGTCACCCGCCCCAACGCGGGCGGGCGGGTCGCACCACTGAGAGAAGGAGATGACGAGATGGCTGAGTTGAAGGAACTGACGTTCGAGATGCTTCAGGCGGAGCGGCCCGACCTGCTCGAGGCCGCGCGGGCGGGGCTGGTCCCCAAGCTCGAGGAGAAGCCCGAGATCAAGCCGGAGCCGAAGCCCGAGGAGAAGCCTTCCCTGTCTGAGGCTGACCGGGCACGCATGGAGAACTTGGAGAAGCGCCTGCGGCAGAGCGACGCTCGCGAGATCGTGAGTGCGAAGCTGGCGGAGAGCAACCTGCCGACCGAGGCGCAGGACATGATCCGCGCGGACCTGGCGGAGGCTGAGTGCGCGGACAGCAAGGCGTTCGGCCTGGTGGTGGACGGGAAGGTTGCCCAGGTGAAGAAGCTGGCGGAGAGTCTGGCCAAGCCGGTCAAGGTGACCGGCGCCGGGGCGCGCGAGGACAAGTCGGAGTTCGACATCGAGGCGAAGCTGGCGGAGTGCGGCGCGGGCATCGTGCCCGAGAAGAAGGACGACGAGAAGAAGTCGTAAGCACCGGCGGGGCCGGCGAGCGAGACAGACGGAGAGGAGTTGACATCAGATGGCAGCGACTTACCAGTGGAAGCCGGTGCGCGGACACAACGAGCCCGGCGCCACCGTGAAGGCGACGAACGGCAGCACCGCCTTGGGGATCACCTTCAGCCCGGTCCAGATCACCAGCAACGTGCTGGCGGTGCCGACCGAGGGCTGCGCGCTCTACGGCGTGGCGATCCCGTCCGCGGGCGCAAGCGCCGAGGATGTGCCGGTCATCGTGGCCGATGCGGTCTACGAAGTGCAGACCACCGGCAACCTGAACGTGGACGACAAGGTGATGCTGGCGGCGGACGGCGGAGTGCTGGCGCTGGCGGGCACCGATTGCCTGGAGTGTGGGGTCATCGTGGACTACAACCCGGCGAGCGCCGGGATTGCCCATTGCCGGGCGAAGTGCACGCCCAATGACGGCCAGAGCGCCGGCAGTTAGCGGCTGCTGCTGCTGACGGAAAGGAAGCGAGGCGAGATGGCTGTAACCTACAAGTGGGAATGGCTGGCGGGCCAGAAGCTGACCCGCAAGTTTGTGAACGGCGCCGCGGCGTTGCCGGTGACGTTTTGCCCGGTGACGCTGGTGAGCAACCTGCTCTTGCAGGCCTCCGGCGCCGGCATGGAGATGATCGGGGTCGCGCTGGACAAAGCGGCGATCAGCGAGACCGAAGTGCCGATCATCATCAGCAACGACATCTTCAAGGTGCAGGTGAAGTCGGGGGTCACGCTGGCCCTCGGCGACCCGGTTGCCCTGGAGATCGATGGCTCCGTGGACACCCTCGGGGCGGCCGAGAGCATCGCCGGTTATGTGGTGGATTACACGCCCGCGACCGGCGGCATCGCGCACATCAAGGCGCAGTTCACGGCCCTGTCCGGTTCCGGCGGCGGGATCGGCGACGTGCGCACGGCGGACATCGCCAACAACGCGGTCACGTACGCCAAGATGCAGCACGTCTCGGCGACGAACCGCATCCTGGGGCGCAAGACCGCCAGCGCCGGCGACGTGGAGGAGATCACAGTCGGCGGCGACCTGTCGCAGTCGGGCAGTAACTTCACCATCGCGGCGGGCGCAGTGACCGGGGCGAAGATCGCCACGACCGCGGACATCGCAGGGACACAGATCTCGGCGACGGCGGACATCGCCGGCACACAACTGGCTTCGGATGCGGCTATCGCCGGCACTCAGTTGTCGGCCTCGGCTGACATCCAGGGGACCCAGTTGTCAGCAACTGCTGACATCGCCGGCACCCAGTTGGCAGCCGCCGCGGCCATCGCCGGGACGCAACTCGCAGGCGCTGCTGACATCCAGGGCACGCAGATTTCGGCTACGGCCGACCTGGCAGGCACACAGTTGGCGTCCGATGCAGCCATTCTCGGCAGTCAGCTTGCCGACAGCGCCGACATTGCCGGGACGCAGCTCGCCAGTGATGCGGCTATCGCCGGCACTCAGTTGTCGGCCACGGCCGACATCGCAGGGACACAGCTGGCGGATGCCGCCGACATCCAGGGCACGCAGATTTCGGCCACCGCCGACCTCGCGGGCACACAGTTGTCGGCGACGGCTGACATCGCAAAGGCGCAATTGGTGACCGCCGTGCAGACCAGTCTCGACAATGCCGACACCGCCGCGACGAACATCGGCACCATGGCGAGCCTGATAACAGCGGCCACGTCTGACCTGGTGGCGGCGATCAATGAGTTGGCGGGCTCCCTCGGCCTGACGTAGCCGACGCCCTGACCCGTCGCACAAGCGGCCGGCCTCTTTGAGGTCGGCTTTTCCGTTGCCGGGCAACAGGCTCGGCGCAATCAGAGAGTGAGGTGACGCACCCGATGTTCAACGCAGTAGACGGTACCAGCTACTACTCCGGCCTGAGCTTCGTCCGGGGGCAGGGCGACAACGCCGGGCAGGGTCTCGTAGAGACCTACCGCCCGCGCGACCCCCAGGAGTTCGACCGGGTCATCGAGATGGTGAAGCGCGGCGCGCTCAAGGAGGCCATGACGGCGGACGACCTGCCGGTCATCCTGGCCGCGGGCGTGGACACGCAGGTCCGGAACATGTACGTGGCGGTGCCCAAGCCCTGGGCGGGCTGCTTCAAGACCGCCAGCTTCCCCAACTTCCGCGAGCAGACCATCGCGCGCCTGCTCGAGGTCAACCCGGACAATCAGAAGGGCAACGCGACCGCCAGCGGGACATACCCGGCGGTGCCGGCCGGCCACGGGTATGACGAGGCCCGGCTGTCCGAGTATCACGAGCACGCGACCCTCGCCACCTACGGCGGGGTGTTCTCCGTGCCGCGCGCCC
>Ga0265297_10010377_pt1 | contig 11725 bp, 10 predicted proteins | sample Munlanlwell13791_FD_192502 | JGI IMG/M metagenome (GOLD analysis project Ga0265297, IMG submission 192502) | Leachate microbial communities from a municipal landfill in Southern Ontario, Canada - Leachate well 137-91 | ecosystem: Engineered > Solid waste > Landfill > Unclassified | place...
TCTTTTCTCCATTACTGTGATTTCGGGTACCATGATAAATATAATGCCTGAGTAAATAATAGCTATCTGCATCTAAAGAACTATCTGCTCCTGAAGCAGAAACCCGCAAAGCATAATCGGCAGAGCTTACCCCTGGAGTTAATGCCTGCTGTGCTATGGTCATAGTTCCCCGTGTGCCGCTTGCCTTTAAATGTTTTACCTGAATTAATGTCGAGCCATAAACGCTTGTAGCAGGGTCTGTTACTGTAGTTCTTTCTAGCCAGTATTTTAAAGCTCCATCTGTCCACAGGTTTTTTCTACCTGCGTCCACTATATTATCCAGATTTGTCTTCTGTGCGGCAGTAACAAACTTATTCGTTCCTTCTGTCACTTGGTCTGCGGAAAGAGTGTTCCCGCTTTTAAGTGTAACTTGCCCCCCGCCTTCATCTATTTCAAATACCCCAAATTTTCTTGTAATAGCCATATCAATTCACCTCCGAGAAGGATTGAATTAATTTCGTGATTTTGCCTTTGTTTTCAACGTCTCTTGCAATCACTTTCAGAGAACACCCGATTAATTCAGACTCTTCTAAGTCTTTATATTTGTCTTCAAATCTCTTTTCAGCAGAAACGGCTTCAGGGTATTTTGAAGCAGTCAGGGATTTTAAAACAGGCTTTAATTCTTCTTCTTTACTGGCAATCTTCAAAACAAAGTCCTGTTTCTTTTTACCTTCACGAAAGAATAATCTCAATCTACCCGGAGAAATTTCCTTTATTTCTTTTAACTGAACTATTGCCTCAGTATGTAGAAGTTTTACCGCTTTTATTTCTTTCTTCTCTTCTTTTTTATTCAGGTTAAATTTTTCAAATATCTTCATAATTCAATCCTCCTTCTATACGCAGTAAAGGCCGACGTAAAGTGCTTGATTATCGCCAACCTTGTTTTGTAATTTAAACTGGTCGCTCTCATAATAAAAATTAAAACTCGAAGCAGTGTCTTTTGTGACAGTGAATTCAGCGTCACCGTCAATAATCACAGGTGCTGAATTATCCCCCTTTATTCTGAAGAGGCAGAATTTATTTCCGGTGGTTTCTTTTATCAGGACTAAACCAAATTTTGTTGTTATTCCGGTGGAAAGAACATCGTTTGTATCAGAGTCTGTATCTGAAACAAAAACAGAATAAAGATATTTCCCGGCACTAATAGTACAATCGTACTGTGTTATGCTTAATATTGTCAATCCAACGGCTTGAATCGAAGTTGCTTCGCCACTTCCAAAGTAACTAAATCCATTTGCATTTTGTCGTACTGCTGGATATGCTTTGCTATCTATGTGTCCAAAGTAAGCGGCATCTGAAGTAACGCCATTATATCCAGAAAATGACCTCCCTACAATCGCACCCACATCTGTGTCTTTTGCGATTTCCAGAAGTTCAGTTCCTGGAGCTTGCCCTATTCCGATTTTAGCCGCCTTCAACCCCGCCGTGAAATCCCATATGGCCTGGATTTGTTCGGCGATGTTTTTTCGTAGAGGTTTTAACCATTTTTGCATTATCTTTACCCCCTAACTTACTATCGTCCACATCAAAGTATATCCAATTTTCCCATATACCCTGAGTAGATTTAAGTCAGATATCTCAAGAATTATTCCAGCGTCGGGCTCTAAATAATCTGAATTTGCCCCGGTTAACGCAGGAGAAGCACCTCCAAAATAGACGTTTCCGGCATTACTTCCGGCCCGTAAAGAAACTTTTTTACAGGGAGTGGAAAGCGCGACTATACTTTCGGGAGTATCATTTGCTAAAATTGTATAGCTTCCAGAAGAAATTCCAGAATAGGTTTCTGAAACGGGTTGAGTAGCCTGCCAGAAAGTTCCGCTTACCGGCTGAGTTGCCTGCCAGAATGTGCCTGTCACGGCAAGGGAGGCGTTTTGAATATTCACTCGGATTAAGTGATTGATTGCATCATAAATGTCCGTCAATACTGTGTTTGTTACTGCTCCAGCAACAGGTAAAGTGCTTTGGTTGGAAGATATAGCGACAGGTAAACTCTCGTCCATAGTTTTTTGACTTACCAAAGGGTCTCCATTACTATCAACAAGCTCTACATCTCCTATATTCACCCCTCCACCATCACTTGAAAATACCACACTAATAGATTTATCAGAAGTTTTCTGTCCGGTAAACCTATTAGCATCGTCTCCTGTGACCCAATTGTAAATCTTTTTTATTATCATTTCCGCATTTTTCAGATCCATCGCCATTTTTCATCCCTTCTTTCTTTAAAAATTTTGTATTTGTTACTTATAATTATATCACATAATATTTTTATTTTATAGGTTCAAATAAAAAACAAAAAGCATCGCTCCTAAACATATCTCCGATTATACTTTTTCCCAAAGCAGGACACCCTCTACAAATACTGAAATATTTACATTTTTTACATTGAGTAAAATTTTCTTTTTGTCTAAATTTTTTTATAGTTTCGTTATTTAAAAATATATCTTCTACATCATCAGTCAAAGCGTTTCCTATAAATTGAGGCAATCTAGCACACAACCCCATATTTCCCTGAGAAAAAATTACAAAAGAATATCCGATTAAACAGCCTCCATCACAAATGTTTTGTTTGTTAGGTGTGAAATTTATTTTTTTTCTTTGTAATTGCATTATTTTTAAATAAGGGTGTTTTAACAATAACCTAAATTTATAAGAAGGGTCACTTACTCTATCCAAGTAAGCATTAAATATATTTTTTAAATCTTCTGTGTTTAATTTATTTGACAATATTTTATCTTTTTCTTTATTTTTTTCTTTATATAAAATACCAAAGTCAAAAGCAAAATAATCCACAGGTATTTCACCATCTCTTAAGAAATCTATTAAAGGTAATAAATCGTTTTTATTTTCTTCAAATAAAGTGAACATAATTCCGGTTTTAATATTATTATTTCGTAGTTCATATAAAGCTTTAATAGTGGTTTCAAAACTTCTTTTATATCTCAAGCTATCATGAAAAATTTGCATACCATCTAAACTTACTTGATATAAGACAATCCCTTTTAAATTATTTAAAATTTCTTTTGTCAAATTTTCAGGGTTTCCTAATATGTGAACTCTCATTTTATTTTCAATTAAAAATTTAATAAAATTAAAACAGTCTGGATGTAACAATGGATTTCCTCCAGTTATAGCTATGTCTTTGATTGTAATTTCTTTTTTATATTTCTGTTCAAAATTTTTAATTTTATTAAATATAGTTTTTAAATCTTTAAAATTTAAAATTTCGTTTTGAGGATAATTTTTTTCATAACAGTGTTTACAATTATTGTTGCATTTATGAGTGATGTGCCATTGTATAATTATATTCTTCTGTTTTTTATGAACATTTAAATTATAAATTTTATTTTCATTTTGCTTTTTATCTTTACCTTTCATAATAAAGCTCCTTTATTTCATCATCCATTTGTTGCTCGCCCACAAGAACTCCCGACTCTCTATCAAACCATTTAACCCAAGTATTTGATTCAAATTCTCCTGTCACATATATATAATCTCCTCCAACACTTTCTATACTTTGAACCGAACTAAAATCATCTCCGTAATTACAAAAACTAATAGGACAGCTCCATCCTCGTAACAACCAATATCCAAAATTTTCTCCAAAATCTGTGCCTGTTAGTAAATAAATATTATTTTCATCGTATATTGCTATTTTTACAGGATAAACAATGTCTATAGTAGGATCTCCAAAACTAGTCCTAACTATAGCGGAAATGTCTAGAGTCTCGACGAGAGATCCAGCTAAAGTATAAATATCTATGTAAGCATAAGAAGTTAAATAATCATAATACAACACATATAAATAATTGTTATACCTTCTTAAATGACACAAAATTTTATTATATGAAGAAAAAGCTACAAGTTCTGTTTTAACTTCTGTTGAAGAATTAAATTCCACCAATTGTCCAGACCAATCATCAGGATCACTTAATAATAAAAACATACAGTCTGTTGTATCGGATTGAGCTATTCCATCTATAATATAATAAGTAGGACCTCCACCACAACAAAACATAGTAAATTCTCCTATACTTCAAATTGAAATTCATCCACAAAAGTTCCCGAAGAAGTGTATTTTCTTAAATAATCTTCACTACCAGTTTCCACCATATAAATATTGCTTGATGTATCTAAACAAATATTGTAACAATTATCTGAATCATAAGAAGTAAAAGTAGATTTTAAAGTCCAGGCTGTGTTAGACACACTGTATTTAATATATCCCTGTGCCCAATTTCCCATAGCACAGTGCATACCGGCATTAACAGCTTTTTCTTTTACTACGACTTCTTCTTCCTCGGGGATTTCAATTTCACTTTTCCCTAGAATATTCGGTATAGCATTATTTGCAAAAGCATATCCTATTAAAACACTGTCCCGATTTGAATAAGTTGTTTTATCCGAATTTAAAGGTGAGATTTTATACAATTGCCCCGAGCTTCCTGTTATAAGAACATTGTAGGTATTATCAGGATTACAAAGAGTTATAATACCCTGTTCAATTGTGTTTTTTTCAGATCTTAAAGTTATAGTGTTTATTAAATTTATAATTTCTGATGTTGTCATATATCAATACCTTATTTCTAACCAATTAACTTATTCTATCAAGATTAGAATATTTAACCTCCATAGATTGACTACCTGGTGAAATATTAAAAATAATTTCTTCCAGTTCTACTATTCGATATATATAAGGAATACTTAAACTTACATAAGCTGTATTTAAAGGTTTTATATCTAAATTTGGTACTATTTTTTGGGATATTGTTTTATCTGTTTTTCCAGTTTTAAATATATAATATTTGCCGCATCGAATAGCGGCTTCACGATCTGGTATAAGCGGATTTATAATATTTTCATCGGCTCTTATTTCTCCGTATCCCAAAGTAATTTTATGGTATTCATCAATACATTTTAAATTTAATCCTTGTGTTACGAGAACATCTTGTTCCTCGTAACTAATTTCTAAATCATCCGGTAAAGAATCATCTCCATTATAAGGTTCGTCAGGAGGAGAATTCCCTGGAGAATAATCTTCTGCAGTTATTTCGACTGTGACGGAGCTTGGTACTGTTATATAATATCCTCCTCCAGCACCTACATTAGGTGCTAAAGGAATCCATTGTAATTTATTCATACCTATACTAATTATTATTTTTCTGCAACATGTAGTAGATCCTTGAAGAAAATTTTCAGCCGGTATGCAACCGGCAATATGACCTCCTTTACCGGTTTTTTCTGTTATTACAGCACGTAAAGTAGAAGATTGTATAGGCACTTCAAATTCATGTCTAAAATGTCCGGCATCTTCAAATTTTAAAGTTACAGAAGCCATAATTACTCCTTTATTTTATCCTTCGTTATATTCTCCTTGAACATTTGCAGGTAAAATTTCCACATATTTTTTTTCTATTATACTCGGTCTGATTACATTTATAGTATTTATAGCGTTGCTTTCATTATCTGTAATAGTTATATCCCGGGTTAATTTTTCAGGTAATATAAAATCACATTTCGTAGGCATTTCATCCGCTAAAACAGCGTCTTGTGTTTGAAAAATTACTCTGTCGCCATCAGGTATTATTTTCCAAACAGCTACAATAGCTTGTAATATTTGTTCTATTAAAGAAATAGGAGTCACTCCATCTGCTTGAAGTGTAGCTTCTATCCAAAAATTTCGGTGCATTAAATTGCAAGGTATGGTATAATCCACGTCTATATTATCATAGGTATCAAAAGCAGCTTTTTCAAATATAAGTTTAATTAAATCTTTTGAAGTAATAGGATTTACAGCAAAAATAGAAGCTATTGGATAAGAAGCAGGAGTTTCACTGCCCCCTGAACTTTCGGAAGTTTTTTGAATATATTTAGAATTTAAGATATAATGTTTAGTCGAAGAATCATAATTAAAATCTGTTCTTTCTAAGGCTTCTGCTCCATTTATAGTTACCCTTGAGCCTTTAAATTTATTATAATATTGAAGTGTTAAATTAGGGGAAATGTAATGTCCGGAGTGAATTAAAGCAGAAGCTTGCTCAGTATAAGTATTGCTATTTCCTTCATAATGAAGAGTAGCCGCTACAAATTTTTTTGTAGGTAAATTATTCGCAAATAAGAATAAATAAGTACCGTCCTCTGATAAAGTAGCTGCCTGGGGTATATATCCCCCTAAATAAAATTCAGTTACATTTATCCAATTATCGTTATCATCTAATTGATATTTAATAACCACACCATCTGTAGATTTCATAGAACTATAAGTAGTGGCTTTCGTTTTATCTATACTAAATAAATAACCGGTGTTATTTTCAGAAAAAGGATTTTGTCCGGAACTAGAAGTAACAGTAATATTATTTGTTACGGTTCCAAAAGACAAATTAGTTTCTACAAGAGAGTCCCTAAAGCAAAAAGCATCCCAACTTTTTTTAGTCTTATATAATAAATTTGAAATTCTATCTATTCCCTGTATATTTAAAGTTAGATCCCCGGAAACACCTATTATAACTAATTCCGGAAATCTTTTTATTTCCTGATTTCCATATCCATCTATAGTTGAGATAGAAATTGTTAGATATTTTCGAGTTCCCCTTAAAGCAGACCACTCACCTTTAGTAATCAGATCGTAATAAGTTCCCGAATGTTTTGTATATCGTCTATCATGATTTCTTAATTGAAGTGAAAAAGAAATAGGAGCATTTTTTTTCCACTCCAAAGTAACACCAAGAACATCTTCATTTGGAATATAATAAGAAGCACCTAATTCAGGACAGGTTAATTTTACTCCTGCATAAAGTTTTGTTATTTGTTCGTAGTAAGTAGGTTCTGGTATAGAAGTTACAGGAACTCCTGAAGCTATTTCCACCCCTTCCATAGAAGGAAAATATCCCGGATTTGTTACATCAAGTCCTATAGGACACCTAAGAAAAAACATAGAATTATAAGTGTCTACATCTAAACCTATTCCAATATTATCATTATCACATTCATCCGTGCAATTCAATCCTATTCCAATATTATCGTTATCACACTCGTCTGTGCAATTCAACCCTATTCCAATATTATCATTATCACATTCATCCGTGCAATTCAATCCTATAGGAATATGTTGGTAAAAATCAACGTAATAAGACATAAGATATAAGTTTCTTCTTTCTGAATTATATTATATATACTTTAATTTCTAGAAGCATTAAAATAGGTTTCTACATAACGAGTATTATAAGCTCGTAAAGCCGCCATAGATAAAGGAAGTTCAGCTTTTATATGAAAAGCTGTGTAATCTTCTTCATCAATATCTCCAATTGTAAAGTCATAATTCTGCCATGTTCCCGGACTTCCGCCAGAATCTTCTGCATACCACAAATAATTTAATAAATCTGATATTCTAATAGTTGCAGTATCGGCATCAGTTAAGCTTGCACTGAAAACTAATTCTATTCCCGCTATTACATTAGTATTTATAGTAGATCCATCTGCAACTATACTTACAGCACCTCCCCCATTTACAGAACATGTAGCTGTAGTAGGAAAAGTAAGTAAATATTCCCCCGGTTGTGGTATCTTATAATAAAAATCAGCCCACATAGTCTCCGTTCCTCCGGAAGTAGGATCAGAACTATAAGCAACCATTCCCATATTTTCGTAAGAAAAAGTAGGTGTGGCAGCAGAATACACAGGAGTGGGATCTGCTGATTTGCTATAACAGGTAAATCTGCCATAAATACAAGATTTAGTAGCTGTATAAATAAAATTAGGATAACCTACATCAAGGACCGCTTGTGTTGTTACAGAGGCCGCTTTTATTCTTATCCAATATAAACAGTATCCGTTTATAGTAGTGCGTTTCCAAGTTGCTTGAGTTAAAGTTCCAAAGTAAATATTCCCATCTACTGTAAATTTACTTGTTCCATCAACTACTCCAGAACAAGCTGTGAAAGAAGTAGGATCATTCTCATCGTCTGAATATTGAAAAGTCAGAGTCCCGTAGTTGCCTGCCGTATCTACTTCCGCCCAAAAATTTCTAGCAATAACTTCAAAACCTATATATAAATAATCATTAGCTAAAGCCATACAAGAAATATTTCCGGAAGAATAGTCGGAAAAAGTGGCGCTACCACTATTATAAAGAAAAACTTTATCTCTACTTGTTCTTAAAGTAAGTTCCCCATCTGCTTCTGTTTCATCAATGTGAAGAATTTTTTTTGTTCCAGTGTAATCAGACCTAATTACTCTGGAAGTAACAATAGGTTGATTATTAGTATTTTGATGGGAATTTAGACGCATACCAGGCCAAAATTCTGCGGAAACACTTACTAAATCATACTCAGCATTATTAACAGCTCTTAATTGTTTTGTTATAGTTTTTCCAGCCTTACATTTTCCCCAATTTAAAGAAGTAAGGTTGACTCCATTTGCATCGTGTAATAATAATTCTGCCATAAAAAATCTCCTTTATTTTGTTTTCTTTTTATTTGAATTTGTTTAAGTAACTACTCCTAAATTTATTAATTCCATACTCCAATTTAAATTAACTGTATGTTCATTATATGCAAATTTAAAATCTTTTAACATTACTTCATATGTAGTGGTTCTCCCATAATCGTAAAAATATTGTGTTGCCGGAGGGTTAGCCATAAATTTAGCTATAAAACTATTAAAACGAGTTAAACTCATATAGTCGGAATGAACATGAATTATTCCTCCTACAGCTACAAAACCAAAATCTAAAAAAGAGTGAATAGGTGACACAGGATTATCATTAGAATCTAATCCCGGTATAGAAACTACCTCTTCTATATGAGGAATAATTTCGGGATAAGGAGACACTATAGGGTCTACTTCAAAATAAACTTTATTTGTTGTATCTGTGTCTGAAAGATAATAAGTGTTCATTATAAACGACCTCCGGAAAACCTGCTTTTCAAAGCAAAATCAGTTATACCTTCAATTCCGTTACGGACTCGCATAGGGACTCTCCTAACAGGAGAAGCGTTGTCTATGCTGATGTTATAAGCAGAAGAGGAAGATTTTTTGTTGTTGTAGTAATTACGGGTTTCTGCTTTACTGTTATTCGTTATATTGTTGTAGGATTGTTTTACAGCAGAAACAGTTCCGGCTAAAAAATTCTTTACAATGTCTTCGGTGTTTTTTTGAATTACACTAAGAACAGATTGAGTTTGTTTCTCTCCTAATTTTTTGGCAATTTTATCATGAGAGGGATTGTCAAAACCGGCGGTTAAATCTAAATTTAATCCTGTTTCTCTTTTTCGAGGATTATATAAATTTTGATTTGTGTCATAAGCATCTACTACAGCTTGTAAATTAGCCTCAGAAGTAGGATCATAACTTGTAACTTCTCCCTCTGGAGTAGTATAATAATTTCCAGTTCCAGGAATATACTCATAAGAATCAGGAACATCAAAAGGATTATTAACCCCACTCCACCCGCTTTGAGCCCCCACCCCACCTGTATTAATAGAGGAATAATCCGCTCCTACTGTGTGTCCTCCTTGATGTCCTCCTCCGGTTGTGCCTTCTCCTCCGCCTGTAACCTGTCCGTCAGGGGTTGATAAAGGGCCAGGACCTCCTCCAGCAGGACCTTCTCCCCCTCCTCCCCCTGCCTCACTTACATTCACCGTAACATTCACCGGGGTATTTGAAAATCTGTTTATATCAGCACTCATACTATCCATAGCGGCAGAAGTAGAGTCATTCATTCCTCTTACATTCAAATCAACAGCTTCAAATTCTCTTTTCCAATGATTTCTTTTTTCTTCCATCTCTTCTTCAAAATTTCTTCTATTCTCTGTCTTTGTTTGTTCCCCTAATTCCGTATACATATCTTTAAAGAAGGTGTCCCATTCTCCTCCTGCTCTTGCCCCGCCTCTTAATTGATTAATAGAATAATCCGGAGTAGTATATCTCCCTGATATAGTAGGGGCTGACACAGGAGAAGTCGCTCCGGGTAAATTACCTAAAGCTTGATCCGGTGTCATAGTAGGGCCTAAATTCTCCATCATACTGCCATAACTCTTCATTTCTTCCGTTGCTTTTTCAGTATTATCAGCAACTTTTTCCATAGAAGTTCCCAGGTCTTTTGCGGCAGTAGTAGCCTTTTGAGTGGAAGAAGTAAGCTTATCTGTAGTAGAAACAGTTTTTTGAAGAGTATCATACCCTTGTTCTTGTTCAATTAATAAACCTTGATATGTTTTATAAAATTCTTGTTCGTCAGCAGTAAGCTCTCCTTGAGTAATTCTTTTTTGTTTAATTATTTCGAATTCTTGTTTATGAGTGTCTAAAAAATCTTTCCGGTATTTTAACACTGTTAATTCTGCTTTATCATCTGATATCTCTCCCCGGAGTTTCTTTAACTCCAATTCTTGTTTCAATATATCCATTTCTGTCTCAAATATTTTCCCTGTAGAATCCAACCTGGTATCCAACTGTTTATTAATCTCTCTGAGTTCCTTCGTTTCTTTGGTATAAATTTTATATATCTCCGCTTCCTGCTGTGAAATTTCTCCTCCTGCCAATATATTCTTCTCTATTACTTTAGCTGCTTCTTCATGTCTTTTCACACTCTCTTCTAATATAGACTGCTGCATTCGGAGGTATTCTGCCTCTGTTAACTGTCCCATATCAAGATAATGCTGAAGAACTTCTCTATACATTTCCTCATAAAATTGCTGTTCTTTCATCAGAATATCCTGCATCTTTTCAGCGTGTTCTGTTTCAATTCTAAGGCGTTCCCCGGAAACCATCCTATCTATATCAGCTTTTTTGAAATTTTGTTTCTCATATTCTTTTGCTAAAATTTCTAAATCTAATAATTGCTTATCCATATCTGCATCAGCAGAGGCTCTTTCTTCAGCAAAAGATCCCTTACGAGTTTGCGACTTCGCCAGGTCTTCTTGAAACTTCAGCATATTTTGTTTTTGTTTTATATAATACTCGTAGTCTAATTGTTCTTTTTGAGCATAATACCAACGGTCTACATCTATTTTATCGTTTCCGTGTTGAATATAATCTTCTCTTTGTTTATTAAGAGTAGCTACAGATTTTACATAAGCCGCTTCGTCTGCTCCGAATTTAGCTGATATATAATCATCATCCATTTTTATTTTATCATCCACTAATTCCTTATGGAGTTTTTCTTCCTCAGAGGCTATTTCTTTTTCTATGGCGACACGGGTATCAGCATCTGTAAGGAGTTCGTTTTGATGATCTACTAAATATTGCTTGAGGTTGGCTATGTATTGTTTATGAGAAATACCGCCTTTGTCGAGAGCTATTTGTTGGGAATTCATAAAATCTTTCCAAGCATCTTTATTAGCATCTATTACTCTTTTCTCATCAGCTATTTTTTTATCATTTATTTTTTTCTCTACATTTGCATGTTTAACTTTTAAATCTATTAAATCGTTTTCATTTATATCCGTCATTTGCAACAATCTTTCAAGAGCTTCTTTTTGTTGCTGTAAAGCATTTTCATCTAAAGATTCCATAGCTTCGGCTTTAGATAATTTCGTTAATTGTTCTTCATACTGTCCTTGTCTCATTTGACGAATAGTAAGAGCTTCTTCAAAAGTTTCAGTTTGTTTTTCGATATTATTAGTTAATTTATTAACTCTTTCATAAGCTTCGTCCACTAAATCATTAAAATGAGAATAATATTCTTTATCTT
>Ga0265297_10010378_pt1 | contig 11725 bp, 7 predicted proteins | sample Munlanlwell13791_FD_192502 | JGI IMG/M metagenome (GOLD analysis project Ga0265297, IMG submission 192502) | Leachate microbial communities from a municipal landfill in Southern Ontario, Canada - Leachate well 137-91 | ecosystem: Engineered > Solid waste > Landfill > Unclassified | place...
GCTGAATAGATGACCGATAAGGGTATAGAGAGGATAACCCGGAGCATGAGGAATGCCGAGTGTTGCCGCGGCGGTAATGAGCTCTCCTGAGTCACCACCAATCCATACTGACGAGGGCATGGTGATCAGGTATCCCGTCAAGGTAATAAAAAATAGCATTATTGGAAAATAGCGGATAACCAGCTCGAATGTATTATTCGGTTTTGGCATTTCTTTTCTCTTTCCACACAGTTTCTAAAGAATTCATTACGTCTTCATGTTGAGGCCAAATTTCTAAAGCAAGGCGATAGTTTTTTTCAGCGTTTTCATAATCTTTCTGTGAAAAATATACGTTACCTAAAGCCTGATAAGAGCGGATCCAATGTTCAATTAGAACGCCCTCATACGAATAGAGCGGATAGTCATAAATTGACAGATTATCTTTACGATACGCGTCATAGAGGCGCTCATTCTCGAATAATAACTCAGTATAATTGATTGTTTTATCGAAAGGAATAATTTTTCGTACTAAGCCGTGAGGTTCGATATCATATGTCTTTAAAACAATAAGATTGCTCAGGCTTTCAAAGTATATAGGGTATGTGGGCATGTTAAGAGTTATAAATTCAGTTATATATCGGGGGTCAGTTGAATCGATAGAAGGGAATATAATTGACGGATAGCGTTCCGAGAGCGTGCTTTTATACCACGGATATGAGAGGAGTGCTTGGTCGACTAACGTAATGTCAGGGCGTTGATTTTCAACATAGAGCAAGTATAAAAGTGAAAATGCATTATTCTCACCGTATGATAGAAAAAGTCCGCCCGGCTCTATTGAAGAAATAATATTATTTCCGAAATCATACACAAGAGTATTACCTGACTGATCAGCTTTTGGATACTGTTTCAGAAAAACGAGCAATGGAACAGTGCTTAGTAGTACAAGACAGAAAATTGTTGCAAACGTTTTAAGAAAAATATCGGATTTGCTCATTTTAGCAACCAATTTCTCCATGAGCAGATCAGCCCCGACTATGGTGAGAATAAAGAGTGGTAGATAGGGAAGTATATAAAACTTTTTTATTAACTCGCCCCAAATCGGCTCGGTTGTTTGTATGTCTCCTAAGAATAAAAATGTTACGAGGGAAAGAAAAAAGCTCAGTAATAAAATTGTTCCAATGAATCTGTTTTGACGGAATGATCGTATAAGGCCGATTGGAAAAAAAAGTAAAATAAGGAAATTGCTGCCCACAACAATTTCCTTGCCGAAGTTAAACAAAGCCAGCATTATGCTGTTGAAAGTTAACGTTTGTGAATGCTGCATAGGCGAAAGAAAGAAAGTTCCATAATCCGAACGTAATAAGACTCTTACCATAGCATCAATGGTTACCGGATTACCCCAATTAAGTATTGGGTTTGCAGCGGCTGTCGGCGGTAGGTACATATAAGGAGATAGGGCTAAAATTCCAATGAGAATAATTTTGCCGTAAAACGTCGGATGAAAGAATAGATCGGAACGGGATTTTATTATGATATATAAAAACGCCGGTATCAATAGGACGATTGAATGATGGTTAGTTAATCCAAGACTAAGGATAAAAATTGAAAAATAAAGGTTTGAAAATAGGGTTGTTCGTTCGTGCTTTCTATTTCTTTCAAGCCAACGCAGAAGTATAAAAATAGAAAGGGTTGAGAAAAAAAGATTCATCGAAAAGACATCCGCGACAACCGCATAACGCCAAACAGGATAAGAAAACGCCAAAATAAATGTTACTGATATAGCAATAACACTCGATAAGGCGCGACTGGATAATCCTTGGTTAACGAGGCGTAATATCGTCAAAGACAGAAGGTAAAACAACATCATGGCAGCAGACATAAAAATGGCACTCATGAAATTCAACCGCCAGGCGATCGTGTTAATTGGTAGGAGGCTGAATAGATGACCGATAAGGGTATAGAGAGGATAACCCGGAGCATGAGGAATGCCGAGTGTTGCCGCGGCGGTAATGAGCTCTCCTGAGTCACCGGTTGAAATCGTTGGGGCGAGTGTTTTTATATAGACGCCCAAAGTCAGAAAAAATATTAGCAGCGGACTCAGCGCAATAATCAGTCGGGTAAGTCTGTTAGTCATGATTCTAATTCGTGTAAAATTTTATATATTGTATCACGCTCGGGGTCGTCAGGATTAAGGTTTATATACCTTCTATAATATCGAATTGCTTTTTGTCTGTTAGGGATCATCTCGACGGAAATTTTTGCTGCATTTTTATATGCTGCCGCATAAGAAGAATCGGCTCTCATCGTTTTTTCAAAATTCATAAGAGCGCTCTGATAATCCTTTTTTCCGATATATACCAAACCGAGATTATAATAGGCTGCGGCATTATCTGGTTCTCTGTCGACTACGGTATTTAACACCTTTTCAGCAATCGAGTAGTCACCCTTTTCTAAAAGCAGGATGGCATATAATATTTGAGCGAGTGTATTCCCGGGATTTTCGCTTGCATATAATTCATATTGACCTAACGCATCATCCATTCTTCCTGGTTTATAGGGTGAAATCGAAAACGGATCTATAGCTGAAAGATTATTCGCATAGGTTTTAAATGATTCAGAACGAGTTAGTATACTAGCTACAGAATCAAAATAAATGAGCGACCAACCCTGTTTTTGAATTGTTAGCTCGCCGAGTGTTCTATCTTGTGTGGTATGTAGAATCACATGGTCAATGGAAAATGTATCGAGAAGTGTATTCCAGGAGGCTTCGACCGTATCGCGGCCTGAGTTTTTATTATTCAGCAACTCGAATAGCTCATTTAACCTCTGCGGCACCTCTGTCTGAGCATAAACATCCATTCTGCCATCAACGAATACTTTAAAATCAGGACCTAAGCGCCATAGTAGGAATCCTCCCCAATCATATGGATTATAAATATTTCCGACAATTTTTTCTTTTTCAATAAACGAAGCAGCATCAACGGGAAAAAGCGACATATTCGGTTGTTTTAATGTCAGAGTTGGAGGAAATTTTATGCTGAAAAACAGAGTTAAGAATATAACCGCTACGGTTACTAATATCTTGCCGGTTTTGAATAATATGATCTTAGCAGTTATCTCCTGAATTTTTAAAAGCACTTCCGGCGCTGAAAGGATGGTAAAGATGATTAAAGACAGAGGTAAAATCCGATACGAATAGAAGGGGAGGAATAATACCAATACCGAGGCGATGGTAGCTAGTTTTCCGGCGCGCGTGTTCGAGTTTTTTAATAATAGAGCGTGTATGCTAATAATAAGGATAATCGCAATAAAAATAATAAATAGAATAGGTACAATCTCAAGTATGTATGTGAGGATGGGCCGGAATTCTGCCACATTTTTACTTAACGCATAGATATTGTTCTCAAACATATAGGTATACAGTCTTATAGTTGAGGGGGTAATAAGCGTAAACAGAAAAGCAATAATTGGCAAAAATAGTGGGGTTAATTTTAATTGTTTTAATTGTTTAATAGGCGTGGCATTAATAAAACAGTAATAAATACATAATGGCGGAATAATAATCGCGGTACCGTGAAAATTCGCCCAGATTAGAGATAAAATCGGTACGGTAAGTACTAACTTTATGGGATTATAATAATATTTTTTGAGACATATCAATAATACGGTTAGCAGGAAAAAGCCAAATATTTGCGGGCGAGGTTGCCAAAATGGACTTGTTAGGATTGTAAATATGCTCAAATAAATCAAAGCTAAAATCGAATCAACTTTTTTAAATCGAAGAAATCTATACAGTACGACGATCACGCTACCAGCCAGGAGATAAACTAATATTTTAAGACCACGTATTCCCAGGCTGTCATGCGTAAAAAATAGGACTACTTGTGACAACCATTCATGGGAAAAATACGGCCTACCAAGTGCCGTATAAGAAAAAATATCGGTTGCCAATATATGACCACTTCTAACGATCGTCTCACCAATTTTTAAATGAAACCAGGTGTCCCACCAATCGGTTGGGTAATTAATTATGATTGTTAAAATGAGAATTGAAAAGCAGAAATAGAGCAATAAGTAATATCGATTTATTTTTTGAGGTAGTTTAACCATTTTATCTCTGACTGTATTAGTATATATAATGATATCGATTGATTTATTTAGTTATACTAATTACTGAACCATCTGGCGGGCATATGGCCGGTTATGTTGTATAGCTAGCAAGCAAGGTACGCAAATGCTAAATTACTCAGGTTTTTTTCCGAGACAAACGAGGCTGACGCCCATCGGTAAATTTATTTTTCCGATTAAACTAGCCTCAACTATGAGAAGACGTATTAAAAATGCGTTTATCCTATCAGGTAAAAGAATATATGATGTTTTCGGATAGCTGGACTTAATAAAAAGCGTTTGGAAAGTTCTAAATAAGTAGATAGGAAGAAAAAAGAAAAAGATTGAATACGTTAATCGGGTAATATAGAAACCTGAGCGAAGGACCTTTTCGCGTAATTCTTTTTTCGAATAACGGCGGACATGTGATAACGCCTCATCGTGCTCACTCCAGAGAAATTTATGCGCGGGAACGCTTAAAAGAACATAGCCACCGGGCTTAAGAAGTGTATATACTTTCTTCATCATCTTTTCATCGAAACGGACATGTTCGAAGAGATCGAAGGCAGTTACTAGATCGAACGAGTTTTGTGGCAGGCGTACCGTTTCAATTTTTGCGAGCAATAAATTATTAATTCCATGCGATCGGCAATAACGGATAGCTTCGGGTGAGGAATCAACGCCGGTAACTTCGCCATATTGTTGTAATTGGCTAATTAGAGAGCCGGTACCGCATCCAAGATCAAGGATTTTTCCCCTAGTATTGTTTGGGAATATATATTTCTTAATCAATCGATTGATTATCTCGTTTTTACCCACATGCCACCAATAGGTTGATTCTAATTTGTGAAGTGTTTTATATTCGTTTTTGTTCATGACGGATATGGATAACTAATAAACATATTAATCCCGCTACCAAGGACACAAGGCTTATGGCCGATCCTATTTTAAGCGATTTGGGCTCATATTGAAAGACTATGCGATGATTACCTTCGGGCAGCAAAATTGTGCGAAATGCATAATTAGCCCGATAGATAGGTGTTTTATTTCCATCTATATATGCTGACCAGCCGGGGTAATACAAATCTGATAGATATAAAAATCCATTACCATCCGACTCTGTTATGATAACTTTTTTGTCCGAATCCGACGTAGTTATTTTCACCGTAGCGTTAGATATTTCACCTCCCCAGTCACTGATGAGCGGTGGAATCTGCTCAAGCGCGCCTCCGCGCTGGCTTCGATATACTTCTCAATGATGACATTTTGGAGGGGATTAAACGATTGGTCGTATAGCGTAAGCAGTGTTGAGGTGGCGGTTGGAGAGATTATTGCTTCTGGGACAATAAATGCCGGGGGCAAGTAATTGCTAATTCCATAGATATGGGTATTAACCGGCTTATCTAAATCGTTTGTTTCTGCTATGAGGTTGAGGTTGGTGCTCACGACCGGGAATGGTGAAAGGAGGTATTTAATACCGCTGATTTGAGCCAAACGATTAAAGGCAACGCCCTCAATCAAGCAAGGCGCTTCATCACAGAACTCAAATTTTAATCCGCTTGTTTCGCTTTCTTGTAAAAGATTTACCAAACGTTCAGGTTGTAAGCCGGCATAGCCCTGGAGATTTTTAAGTCCGTAAATAATTGCACCGTTTTCTGCCAATGAAGCATAATTCTTAAGGTAGGGGGTGAGGTTTTGCCAACCGGGATTTGTTTGAAAAATACTTAAAGCGCCGTATGTTTCATGAGTCGAGTAATAGCGCTGATTTCCGAGTTCTTCTGATAATAACTTTACCGTTTCAGGTTTGAAATAGTGATCAACCTGTGGTGAAGTTGGGTTTAATTGCCAAAAAACGGTCAACGGATAATACAGATTAATAAATCCGATTCCGAGACCTAGGCTAATCAGGATTATACGATATGTCTTGAATTGTAAAACTGATGGCATTTTGCTTAATCGTGCGATAAGTTCTTGTAAGCCCAGCGAGGCAAGGATTATAAGAGAGAAATCAGTATAAAAGATAAATCGAGCTGGTACACGAAATAAATTAAAACCCGGTAGGGTAAGAAATTTAACAAAAATAGTTTCTGCACCGAGGCTTAGAAGGAATGTAAATCCACCGGTAATGGTAAAAAACCATATCCAAGGATTCTTTTTCCAGAGAAATAACCAGGCAATAAAAACTAGCAATAAACAGGGTATTCCTACATACGCCATCGTTTCATGAAAAAATACTCCCGGTTGGTTTACAGGAGCTATGCCTAGTGAAGGATTGTCGTAGACGAACGGATTATAAAAGACCCCAATACGGTTAAATGGAAAATAAAACGTGCTAACACTTTCCGGACCGATTTCGCTTAAAGAATATGATTGGCTACGGGATGAAAACGTTCTAAATTCAAGCGTGGGAAGGAGTTGAGCAGAAGATATGCCAATCGATAGTATAAGGGCGAAAATGAATCCTCCTAGGACTTTGCCGAGCCTTTTAATATCCGTACCATCAAATAAGTATGCGCGCACTTTTCTGACAGTCATCCGATAGCGGTGGAATACTATTAAAAACAATCGAAATCCTATAAACAGCAACAAAAAAACTAAATGGTAAAAAAGCATCTGGGGATGACCTAAAAGAATACTGGATGTTAATCCAACGACTAACAGTATTACATATTTAATTTTACGTGTTTCAATATAAAGATCTGTTACCAAAAGCAGGAAAGGAAAAAATGCGGCAACCTCTAAGAGATTGAGGTGCTGATTATGGCCAATATAAAAGCCACTTAGCATAAATGCAGTAGCTCCGAATAACGAAGGAATAAAAGAAAGAGATAACCGACGTAAAAACAGATACGTAGTTATTCCGGTTAGTAGATATATAAAAATGTATGAGAAATTGAAAGCCCAGAGAAGGGGTAATAATCTGAAAAAAAGGACATTTAGCGGAAAAAGTGCACCGACTTGGCCTTCGGCAAAAAGGGGAAAACCGGCAAAAATATTTTCATTCCAAAAAGGCAATATCCCCGATCGCAGAGCTTCAGCATAGGCAAATTTAACGGGATAATTAAAACCCGTCAAGTCGCTTCCTCCGACTACTCCCGCCACATAAATCGCCGGTTCTTTCAGAATCGGAAACAATAAGATAATCGTTACGGTGAGAATTATTAGACTGGCATAGATCAGGTGTTTTTTATCGTTCATGAATTTTACGATTTGCTACGATTGTAGCCGAAATGCTACTGAATTAAAAGGGCCGGCCAGCAGAGATATCGGAAAAAATTGATTAGCGAGCTCATGATATTCATCCTGTAATTAATTATTTTGGGACTTTAAATAAGCGATTTTTGAGCGAAGGGATATTATTTCATCCTTATTGGACGATGAGGAAATAGCGCGGGAGTAATATTCGATTGCCTTAGTAGAGTATTTAAACTGATTTTCATATAGCTCAGCCAAGCGTAGGGTCGCAGCATGGAAGCCTAATTCAGAAGCCTTTTCGTAGAACTCTATTGCGCGATTATAATCACCGGATTCTTCTTCATACGATCGGCCAATATTATAATAAGGTGATGCGTAGAGAGGATTATTAGCAATAGAATGCTCGAATTGCTTACGGGCAAGATCCCATCGTTTTTGGGTGGTGTATAAGAAACCTAATCGATTATAAGCCGATGATGAGGCGCTTGGGGAAGTCTCAATAATTCTATTATACTCGACAATAGCATTTTCTATTTGTGATGAGAGGGCAACTTCGGTTTCATCATATAAAAGAACCGATTGATAACCTAAAGCCTTCAACGCATCGCTCATACCGGGCTTATCCCGTAAAAATATTGTTGCAAAATCGTCGTAATATATGGGAAACCAATTGTCCGAATTTTCCAAAAAGCTACCGATCTCTTGCCAGCGACCCCATGTATCGCTATTTTGGATTAAAACTAGGTCTGTCTGATAGCGATCAAGCACATTAGTAAAATCGGGATCAGCCATCGCTACTTTCTGATAGTCTAAAAATACACTTTTTACGTAGGGATCCCAGCGACTATCGATAAAAATTCGATAATTCGGATACAGCGTCCACATGAGAAAGCCGCCGAGATGGTAAGGATTATAAATAGTATGAGGTGATGCATTTTCTTTCAGAAAATTTGTCGCCCCAACGGGTAGCTTTGTCCAATCGACTCCGATTTGAGGAAAACCCATAATGAGCTGAATACGTATGAATAAAAATAATATCACGAAGATACATACACCGCGCATTATTGGCAAACGAGGAATTGATTTGCTAGTAGATGCACGGCTTGTTATATGTTCTAAGGAAATGGCTATTACGGGAAGCGATAAGATGCAGAATAAAGTGATATTTCTTAATGCATCAAGACCAAATACCAACGCAAAGGAGAATAATACTATTTGGATTTTATCGATAGGCTTTTTCATAAGCGAATAATCAATTATTAAAACGATTAAAGCCAGTATCATAAATATAAAATAAAACTGGATATGAGGATCGTTCAAATGAATAAATACGGACTTCCATTCAGCTAAAAAACGATTCTGAAATCCGGGATTAACGATAAAAAAGTAAAGATAGCTTCGATAGAAGTTAGGATTAATCAAGCCGGCAAGAAAGCTTATAATTCCGGCACTAAACAAAAGACCCGCCTTTCCCTTTAGGAAGGCTGTTCGAAGGGTTTTAACGCTTGGAGGTGTAAGATTTGAAAAGCGCGACCATCCTTCAATTATCCAAAAAATAAATAGTAACATAAGTCCGATAAGTACTCCGGCATGAAGATTACCCCATAATATAAACAGCAAAGGAAGGAGTACAATCTTTTTTGTACCAACATTATTGCGGTTGAATATGAGCAATATCAGGAGCAGAAGCGAAGTTAAAAAGTAGCTGATAATCTGCGGTCTATCCATCCATAGTTGTACAATCGCAGCGTGGATCAAGGTTAACAATCCGACTGATAATAGCGTTGGGATCTTATAGAGTTTTGTTATTTTATATAAAATTAGATAGGTAGCAAGGGCACAGAGCACTTTTAATACCACGATACCGTTCCACGAAAACATGCGATAGACGATATAGAGAATTAACTCGTACAACCAGGAGTGAGAAACCCAAAGCGCTCCATTTGCCGTGTGGGAAAAAAACTCAGTCACCGGTATTTTATGAGTATCGAATATGTAACGACCAATACTCAGGTGGAACCAAAAGTCACCATTGTTTATCAGTTGTGCTGTTGAGCTAATGATGAAAATAAGAAAAATAATTAAAGAAACTTTTGATAACAAGTGAGGCCAACGAAGTTGGATTAATAGCTGCCGTTTAATCGTAGATATATTCAACATAAACTTTTTTAAATTATTATCAGAAATCGGTGGATTTATATTATTCATGATACTCAACTTTATCACACCATGCTATTTTTTTCGAGCAGAGAGCGTTAATACCAGTTACCGCTATACCGAAGCATGCGATTCCCTCTGCATCCTTATCTCTATTGATAAATTGGCTAAAGACTAGACAAGTTAACCGTATAGATTGATACGCTTTCATCGGAATAGATTTTATGCAGACACGACAATTTATCAGCAATATACAGCTCTTCTTTATCCGATATGGCGGTATTTTCAAAATAATACTCGATAGCGTACTTATGTAAATAGCGGCATCGACGACTGTCCTCGCTTGCTAGACTAAAAAATTCCTGTCTAGCTTCATTCACTAAAGCATAATAATACGGAGTATTGCCATAGTGACCAAAAACCACCGGTAAGCCTGTATAGGAGGGAATAATCACTGCGAATTGGGGAGTGCTAAAGGCAATCGAGTTTTTTGGTACGTTAGACTTAGCCCATTCAAGCGCCGAGAGTACGCTATATTTTTGGTACACACCTGCCGTATTTTTTACTAGCAACTGATTATAAAGATCGGTAATGTAGGCGATATTCTGCCAGGATAGTATCAGCAGAATAGCCCCGGAGAGGATATAGCGATAGAGACGATTCTGGAATTTAGCACTTACGGTATAGATAAAAATACCCGCCAATAAGGATAGGGGTATATGTGCCCCTTCGATAAACCGTCTTTGGAATGAGATGGGCGAATAGAGCAGAAAGCATGTCACGATTACCCATACGATTAAAAATAACCATCGGTGATACTCTTTGTAGGTTCCCTTTGCTCTATTTTTCAAGATCACGATACCGCCCCCGACGCTTAAGGGCAGTATTAGGCCATATAGTATTAGCCAATACCATACGGGTGGCGAAAGCTGAAGCTCGCCGGCAAAATAAGAAAATACCGAATTTTGTCTTAAAATAAATATTCCGACTAATCCCGTTAATAACGGAAATATAAAATGGATCAGGGTTAGTGTCGTAACCTTTTTATTTCTCCGAACGAAACAATAGGCGAGTGGAACGGTTATTAGTATCGCAAGGTCGTAAGGATGGTTAATAAAAGCTAGAGCAGAAAAAAATGATCCTCCGAATGCCAAATACAGTGCCCTTTTTTGGTTTTCAGCCTCGAAACTCCGCAGCAGAAACAGAAAAGCAATCATCATGGAAATAACTGCAGCAATAAAGTGCGGATGGGAAATTAACAAGGTAAACGTTAGCGCTTCCGGTATGGCGGTTGTTCTATAGAGAACGCTAAACATATTTACATAGTCTGGAAAAAGAGGCTGAGAAAGTATATTTAGCCAACCGATACCGGATGAAAAACAAAGGAAAGCAAAGGTTAATAACCGTGTTTTTACATTGGTAATAAAATACGAAATAAAACCGTAACTGGCCGTGAGCATTATAAAGCCAAGAATAGCTCGCGCAAGCGCATACGTTTGAGGGTGTGTAAGATTCGTTAAACGTTCAATAAATCCCAAAACCAGAAATATCGGAAAAAATAATACTTGAGCGTTTGGCATGCTCGTATATAAATTTTTAAATAAAAATGATCCCTGTCGTGCCTGTTCAATAAAAGCAAAGTATGAATACTCATCGTCTAAAAATAATACCTGAAACGATTGATCGGGAGGGGCTTTAATAATCGCAATGATAATTATCAGCTGGGTAAGCAGGAGAGTTATTGCGCTGATAGATAAAACAAGGCCGAGCTCTTTTTTGTCAAACTTGAATTTTATGGCTGATTTCATTATTATAACTAGATTAAAAAGATAAATCGGGCTACTCTATGGATGAAAAACTCTTCGTGCGACAAGCATACCAGAAAATAAAACCGACCGGAATAGCTGCTTTCGTTGTATTTATCATCACCTTTGGCGTGTATTTTACTACTCTTGCTCCAACCTACACATGGGCACATTTCGGTTTTGATGCGGGAGATTTGCTTACCGCGATTCAATATTGGGGGGTCCCGCATCCTCCCGGGTTTCCGATATATATTATGATCGGAAAATTATTTTCGCTTCTTCCGATAGGCAATCTGGCTTTTCGTTTAAATTTAATGTCAGCCGTATTCGGCTCCCTAACGTGCGTGATCGTTTACTTTACGTTAACCAAACTGACAAAAAGTATCACAATATCCGCAATCAGCGCCTTCGTGCTTGCATTTTCCTATACTTTCTGGAGTCAGTCTCTGATTACCGAAGTATATACTCTTAACTCATTTTTT
>Ga0265297_10010380_pt1 | contig 11724 bp, 8 predicted proteins | sample Munlanlwell13791_FD_192502 | JGI IMG/M metagenome (GOLD analysis project Ga0265297, IMG submission 192502) | Leachate microbial communities from a municipal landfill in Southern Ontario, Canada - Leachate well 137-91 | ecosystem: Engineered > Solid waste > Landfill > Unclassified | place...
ATTCCTCTTACTATAAGCAATTCATAAAATCGGTCAGAGTGATTTGTAATAGTTCCCATAATGCTGCTGGCATAATTGGTAAGTTTGGACTTCCTGCACCGTTAGATTTATCTGGGTATCAACAGGTATCTTTTTGGTTGTATCATGGTTATGCTTTGGAGGCTGCTGGGGATCTCAAATTAAAATTGTATTCGGATGCAGCTTGCACTTCCGAAGTGGAAAGTTTTGATATACCGGCTCTTATTGCTACAAATACTTGGGTTCCCATCACAATAGATAAAGGCAGCAACATGGCGGCAGCGGTTCAAGGAGTAGCTTTATATGCTGGAAAAGGACTCCCCAGTAGACAAATCAATATTGATAATATCATAGCCTGCAAAAATAAAACCAGTGGGGATTCCTTATCTCTACAATCTTTGATTTCTAAAAACACTATGGAGCAGGGTAGTGACTCTGTTATAGGATATGCCAATGAGCCTTGGTGGGCCATTCAGAGTATTGATGGAAAGATAATTGTATTGGAAACTAACGGAAATTATACTCCTTTCGGCACACATCCTGGGTATGTCGGAACCCCTGGGGTTGTTCCTCTTTACAAGAGAGAAACAATTAAGACAGATATGAAAACTTCTGGTAATACCCAAGAAATTATGGATTCAGGAACAGATGGTTCCCCAATATATTTTAAAGGGGGGTATAATACTTCTGGTACAGATACTTGTGATGGAGAAACTTTGTTTGATGCTCTTAATGGGAAAACATACGGGTTGGTATGTACCGGCAAAAATTATATAAATGTCAGTAAGATAAGCATGTTTAGATATTCTATTGGATTTTATGTTACCTCTGGATTAGGAATTGTTTTTGATATTCCCGATGCCAGTCATCATACCTCCGTAGGAATTCTTTTTGCAGGATCGTCTTTGGTACTTCGTAATGTGGTACAAACTGCAAGTAATGGAGCATCATTAAGTACAAATTCATCGGGGGCTATGACAGCCGTTATAGGAAATGCTCTTTGTAATATGAGTACCGGGACGAATCTTGCTGTTGCCAGTGAATGTACTTGTTCTGTTGTAAAAGCTAGTGGTAATTTGAACGCCGGTGTACTTTTATTAGGATCTTATGGTACGGTAGTATCTTCTATAGGTGAGGCCAACTATAATAGCAATGCGGGATTAGAATTTGATTATGGTTTAGGGATAGTATTAGAAATCTTGGATGCTTCATATAACCAAAATTATGGAATTTATTACAACGGGTGGGGGCATAGGGTTCTTTCTGCTCCATCACTCACCTATAATAACTACGGTGTATTTTGCACAAATACCACTTGTACAAATAATATAATTCATAATGCTATTACTGCCAATAATGTAACAAATGGTGTATATTTTAATTATAATTGTACAGGTCCTTTGTTTGCCAATAATATCACGATAGGAGAGGCCAATAAGGTAGGGTGTGCAGGTTCAGGTGGAAATGCCATGTTCGGAAAATTGTGTGCCAGTTGTTATGGTGGGGATCCTGATGATCATAGAATCTACAATTATTATGGCACTTTGCTATCTCAAAAGACGGTACGACACACAGAATCTGGCATAGCTTGGCAGATTGAGCCTAGTTCTGCAACCGCTATAATATATCCTTTCACAGTATCCCTTGCCAAAATAGCTTGCGAAGCAAGCAAATTGGTTACTGTTTCAATGTACATGAGAAGATCCGATACAAAACTGACTTTGGGAATGCTGTGTAAGGGAGGACAGTTGACTGGAGTTCCGTCTGATATACTTACTCTTATGACGGCGGCGGCAGATACTTGGGAAAAAGTGAGTTTTACATTTACTCCTACCCAAAAAGGAGTTATTGAGATAGAAGTTTATACTTATAGAAACACTGCTGGTGGAACTTACTTGGGCTACTATGACGACTTAGAAATCACACAGGCGGAATAAAATGGCTCTCATAGACAGAAACACTTTGTTGGCTTTGGATGTTGGTGGAGCAGGTTCCCCTTATTGTGAAGTAGGAACTAAATCCAACATTGTTTTCAGTGGTCTAGATTGGGGATTTCAAGGAGCAGCTTTTGTAGGTACTCCCTTTAGTGGAATAATTACTTACAATATGGTGGTGGAATCCTCTTTAGAAGGAGTATCTTCCACAGATATTCTTTTGAAAAGCATTGCCCCCAAATATTTAACTTTAAGTTCCATATTAGAAGGGGTTAGCAGTGATATTATATTAAAGGAAATTAGAGAGTATGATGTCATTATCGGGTCTACTCTAGAAGGTGTCTTTGGGGATATACTCTTAACTCAAGTAGAAAAATTTGAGCGGATCAAAATCATATTTAATGCAATAGCCAACGCCTTTGATGATATTCCCCTAGTTGTTCAATGGGAAAAAGGTCGATATGAAGAGTTGTCTGTTTTGTTTGAGGTATTAAAAGCCGAAAGTTATAATTACAATGATATTCCGTTTGTGTTTGAAATAGTGTGGGGAGATAGACATGAAGATATTCCAATAATGTTCAGCATCATCCGACAAGCTGTGGAGTTTGCTTCCTACATAATGATGAAGCTGTATCTAACTTGTTCGGAGCTGACAGAAGTTGGGGATTTAAGGCTTCTCGACTGGAACGTAAAACCAAACAGAACTTGGTATGTCCGAGTTACCAACGGGTTTGTTGTTCTGTATTATACTTTAGCAGATATGGAGAACGATACAAATCCCGTTGCTTCTGGAACAGCCGATGAGGATCTTCATGTAGTACTGACGGTTCCACCTAAGTATGAATCAGGATTATATGATGATGCCTACATTCGATTTACCGATTATAATGAAGACCAACCTTTATATACCAGTCAGACATTGTGGGCTTGGGATTCTGCTACCGCAGAAGAAATCCCCGAAGGAACTGAATTTGTTTGGACGTTAGATGGACCGGGAGCATTGAATGTAACTGGTTGGACTGACGTAAATGTAACAGTTGAAGGAAATTCTGCCGTATACAGCACTCCCCAAACCGGTCCTTACCAAAATGCTATAATCCGACTGTACTGTAATGGTGTGTTGATTGATACAAAGGTTATTAATGGTACGGAAGATGTCATAGATGAATACGATCCGGAAGTTGAAGATGTCATAGATTATTACTACCAAGATTTGCCCTACCATCTGTCTTTGTCGGCATTATTGGGGGATGAATACGAAGAAGAGACCAGATGTTTTAGGGTAAATCCCATGACAGATATATCCGAAATAAGAGACCCCATCTATAACAATTCAAATCTTGTGTTGATCAGAGGAGAGGCCGAACTGAATTTACATAGTCAGTGCTGTCTTAATAAAGAAATCGTGTTGGGGACTCATTTACCGACGTTAGAAGTAGGAGAATTTATAGAATATCAGAGTGATCGAAGAGACTACACAGAGAAAAGTCAAGTGATGGGACATACCATCAATGGAAATCCTGATTCACTGGTAACAACGATCCGTACAGCCACTTATATAGAGCTTAGTCGGAGAGCTTCCACCAGAGCCATCGTAGGACCAGTAATTAAACCTACACCAACTCCGACAATCATTCCTGATCCGACTACCACTACTACTACCACTACTACTACCACCACAACTCCTACTACTACAACCCCTAGTGGTACTGTTACTCCTACTCCTACCGTAACTCCTATTCCTACTACTACTTCCGGACCGAAACAGGTTGTAGTCAGACCTGCTGGGGATTATAGTTGTCAATGCTATGTTTACAATAGTGGAACTCATTATGGAGCGGTAAATACCGATTATAGTTTTACCAATCATAGCACTGCTGGCATTAGCCGTTACATTTATGCCCCTTGCACAAATCCAGTACCTCCTGCCGAGCAGCAGATTCTAAGGGATTTGTTCTATATGAGCAATCCGGGGTTAAGCAATGTTACTGTTACTTCGGTAACGGCTTGCGGGTTTGGTGCTAACTGGCATTCTGATCAACTGATTCAGTTCCATATACAGACCACTCAAGGGCTTTTGACCAGCCCTAATAGAGGAACTTGGAACTGGGTGAATGTGAGTTATACTTGGTATAATGTGGAGTTCCCCAATATCAATAGCATAATAGCAGGGGTTACATTGGCTTCCGTTAGAGAGAGTGATTATCAACCTCCTGATACATTAGAATCAGCACCATTAGCCCAGTTTTATTTGGTAATCAATTATATTCAGAATTGAAGGGCTTTTTGATGAGTCTATTAGATGTACCCAAGGATTCTAAGTTTGAGCAGGCTACCATCACTTCAGTGGATAAGTTGAAAGGTAGAGTAGGGGTATTTTTAAAGAATGGTCTGCAAACTACAGCCACTTATCTTTATGATATTCAAGATTTAAGAGTTGGTCTTTCGGTAATTGTTTCTAAGGTAAGCAATCATTGGGTTATTGTAAACAGAGTTACTTCCGACGCAATTCGGAAGTCCTACTCTGTTCCCAAAACTTTCAACCAAGAACCTTACTGTTCCGCAGAGATAAATGAAAAAGATGTGGAGACATTGGAAACCGACACTTCGGTAGATTTAACGGTTAATGGAAAACCTTTTACAAAGTACAAGTGGTCTGTTCAAGGTGGAGGATATTTTACCAATGTAAAGAATGATAGCGTAACTTATAATGCTCCTTCGTATGAGGATGAAGTTACAATTATACTGAAATTAGATGATGGCACCTTTTGTGATTCTATGGATATTATTATTTACTCTCCTATTTGTACGTCTACGATAGGATACACTACTCAAAGTATGTGGATAAGTCAAACACAGAATTTGACAGTGGAAAACCCTGTCTCGGGAAGAACTTATCATTGGAGAATAGCTTCTGGTGGTGGTAGTTTATCAACTGACGAAGGATTATCTACCGTATATACAGCTCCCGATTCCAATCCAAATTGCGAAGAAAATCCTGTTATTGAACTTACTTTTGAAGGAGCTAGTAATATATGTGACACTTTGCAAATAGCCATTAATGCAGTAGTAGATTTTCCTGCTTACGAGATTTGGGATAACCCCAGATTAGGGGAGTGTTGGAAAGATCCTAATCCTGGGTATCCTACTTGTCATAGTGGGGATTTGTGTATAGGCCAAAACTGTTATGTGACACAAACGATATATGGTTGTGATGATTCTATTCTTGGTGGACCTAGAGAGTATGGATCTCAAGCTAGTTTTAGTACCAATCCACCTTGCCCATATGATGGACAGTGTTTGGAAAATACAAATATTTCTCCATTGTACGGTCCTTCGTTTAATCAAAAGGTCGAAGCATCTCCTATTGATAACCGAAACGAGACAGTTTTAGCATTAGGTTGCTGTCCAGCAGGATTATTATAAGACTATGAGCCTATTAGATAAATATAAGGATACCAAAGCCGAGCAAGCTGTAATCACTTCTTTGGATAAAGTGAAGGGAAGAGTGGGCTTGTATCTTAGAAGTGGTCTGCAAACAGTAGGTACTTACTTGTACAATATAAATGATCTTAGAGTAGGACTTTCTGTGGTTGTGGCTAAGGTAGATAACTTTTATGTTATTTTGAATAGGGTAACCGCAGATGCCGTCAGAAAATCTTATTCTGTTCCCAAAACTTTCAACCAAGAACCTTATTGTTCCGCAGAAATAAATGAAGATATAGATACATTGGAGGTAGGTAAATCGGTTGATTTAACCGTAAGCGGAAAACTATACACAAAATATAAATGGTCTGTAAAAGGTGGAGGATATTTTACTAATGTAACCAATAATAGTGTAACTTATAATGCTCCTTCGTATGCGGATGAAGTTACAATTACACTAAAATCGGATGATGGTACTTTCTGTGATTCTTTGATTATTACCATATACAGCCCCATTTGTGAGGCTACGATAGGATATACCACTCAAGGAATGATTGTTAGTCAAACACAGACTTTGACGGTGATAGATCCTGTTTCAGGAATGACTTATCATTGGGAACTTATTGGGGGAGGAAGTTTGTCAGAAGATGAGGGATTGTCCATCATATATACAGCCCCTGCTACTAATCCAAATTGTGTGGGCAATGCGGAGATAAAACTTTATAACGCATATGGAAGTTTATGTGATACATTAAAGATAGCTATAAATGCGATTACTGGTGGATGGGTGATGATGTATTGCTGTTCCATATATACAGGAGGAGGTTACCCAGGACCGTGGTATCAATGTTATAATTTTGCACGTTGCGATGGTGTCTTTAATTGGACCACTACCAGCGAAACGTGTACCGATTGGGGATGTCCTGAATATTCGGGCATGTTTACCTATAATAAATGTACGGTAGAGGGTTTACAGGATTTGAGAACGGAAGAGGATAAACAAGCGGGTTGTTGCCCACCGCAATTAATGTAAAGCCATGAGCCTACTAACCAAACATAAAGATACGAAGACGGAGCAAGCTGTCATTACATCTGTGGACAGAACTTCTGGAAGAGTGGGAATTTATCTTCGGAACGGTCTGTCTTCGGTTGCTACTTATTTGTATAATATGGAAGATTTGAGAGTAGGGCTTTCTGTGGTTGTTACCAAAGTCAGTGGATTTTATGTTATTCTGAATGAGCTTGATGGTAGCAACCTCAGAAAATCTTATTCTGTTCCCAAAACTTTCAACCAAGAACCTTACTGTTCCGCAGAGATAAATGAAAAAGATGTGGAGACATTGGAAACCGACACTTCGGTAGATTTAACGGTTAATGGAAAACCTTTTACAAAGTACAAGTGGTCTGTTCAAGGTGGAGGATATTTTACCAATGTAAAGAATGATAGCGTAACTTATAATGCTCCTTCGTATGCAGACGAAGTAAAGATCACTTTAAGTTTAGATGATGGCACTTTCTGTGATTCTTTAACCATTATTATTTATACACCAATTTGTACAAACAAAATACTGTATGTTACCCAAGTAATGTCTGTTTCAAATTCCCAAACCTTAGGGATAATAAATCCTATTTTAGGTATGACTTATCGTTGGGAACTTATCGGTGGTGGAAGCATATCAAAAGAGGAAGGAACATATACTAAATATACAGCTCCAGACGCTAACCCAAATTGTGATGCCAATGCTGAAATACGATTATATAATAGGTTTGATAGTTTATGTGATACATTGAAGATAGCCATAACTACTAATGTAGGATCTTGGGCATCATGGTCGTTGGATAGAAAGCCAGAAGAATGGAGAAGTTGCAGACAGTTTCTGGGAACTTGTGTTGGTAGTATAGAAATTTGGCGTAGATCGTATTTTCTATGTACAGGGGAAGATACAGGATTTTACGATGAAGCAACATGTCTTGATGGTTGTGAAGGTACTTGGGATCCTGAACATCCTTGTACTACCACAGCTGGATTGTGTAATTATGATGCTATGCCTTATGACGGAAGAACTGAATATCAAAAATCGGCAGGTTGCTGTCCACCGCAATTATTGTAGTTAGGAGGGTAGTATGAAAAAACTTACGGAAGCAGAATTTAGGGATAGGACTTTGGCAATATTGAGAGCCAATAAGATTTTCATTGATTCCAAAGTCACCAACAACGTAACCATAGCTTTTGAACTATACCAGAAAGTATGTGCCGACAGAGAAAGGGAAATATTTCTGTCCACACAGTATTACGGGAATAAACCCAGAACTGTGATGGATGCTTATGAAAGACCAAAATGTCCAGACTGTAATACGGACATGGCTTTCCGAGCAGTGCCAGAAAACGAAGAAGGAACAAAAGCACAATTAGTCTGCACCAATCCTGATTGTAACGTAGTTTTAAACTCGGAGCATGATTTGGATTGGTGGATGACAAACCTAAGGAGGAAACCAGAAGATGAACATGACGGAATACCTGAAGGGTCTACGGAGATCAAGCAAATCGGATGACATTCCAGGAACAGTAATATCCTACTTGGACGAGATTTGCCCAGTCTGCAAAAAGAAAATGAAACTTTACAAACCGTGTTGCGGTAGTCCGAAAGGACACAAGGGGTGCGTATGTGGATACAAAATACAATTATAGCGGTAATTCTGTGTGAATCCATTGTTAATCTTATTTTCAACGGTGGTGTACTACAGCCTGCAAGAGAGTTTATTAGGAGATTAACTCCTTTTCTTGTTGTAAGAGAAGAACATTTACTGGATTGCAAGTTGTGTACTTCCTTTTGGATAGGACTTTTCTCTTGGTGGGCAGTATCTTTGGATATAACTTTTTTGAATTACATAATCTATGGTATTGTAGTCCACAGATTAAGTAATTTCTTCCATCTGGGGTATAGTCTTACAAGAGACAAGCAGTTGGATATTCGGGTGAATAGAAACAAACGATGAAAACGATCTTCATACAGATAGCTTCCTATCGGGATCCTGAGCTGGCCAAGACTTTGCAGAGTTGTTTGAATGCGAGTGCTTGCCCCGAACGATTGCGATTTGGCATCTGTTGGCAGCATGAAGAAGGTGATACAGAAATAAATCTTTATTCTACGGATAAACGATTCAAGATTTTGCCTATTCATTGGTCAAAATCTAGAGGGGTAGGATGGGCCAGATACTTGGCCTGCCAGCTTTACAACGGGGAAGACTTTGTTTTGCAGATCGATTCCCACAGTAGATTTGCAGATAATTGGGATGTCGAAATAATTGAAGAGTGGGAAAGATGCAACCATCCCAAAGCAGTCTTGTCAGGATACCCTCCTGGATTTGATTATGATGAGTATGAAGAAGGAAAAGAGATTTGGCACCCATACCCACAAATGTCTATGGCAGTAAAAGGATTCGACGGAGGGTTTATACCTACATTCAAGACTTTACCTATTCCCAATGGTCCAATAAATAGACCTTTCAGAGGAAGTTTCGTTGCTGGTGGATTCTACTTTTCTGTGGGAAGTTTGTACAAAGAAGTTCCTTACAGTATGGATGTTTACTTTACAGGTGAGGAAATTCTTTACTCTGTAAGATTATTTACTTATGGATACAGAGTTTTCTACCCTCAGAAATCGTGGATATGGCATCTGTACGGACGAAAGAATTACAAAAGGCATTGGGATGATTTTACGAAAGATCCTGCATTAAAGAAATCGTATGATGACATGATTGCCATCTCTAATAAAACTTTGGGGAGACTTTTAAAGAGAAATGCGAAGCATAACAGGTTTCTTGGGGAAGTGAATACCGTAGCTGATTTTGAAAATTATAGTGGGGTTAGTTTCAAGCATAGAGTAATACATCCAGATCATTCTTTGGGTAAAGAACCTCCTATAGAGGAATCTTCCGGATGGGAAGATCGTGTGAGACCTATCAAAGAAATAGCTATAGATATGAATCTCAACATAACCGACATCCCTGAAAGAGATGACTACACGTTTTGGTTTTTTGGATTCCACGATCAAGCTGATACCGAAATGTTTAGAGAAGATATTGTGGATGAGAAATCAGAAACCTTCAAGAAACATCCCGTCCGTTTCAACAAAAAAGTTTTGCTAAGAGAAGTTCCCTACTCATATACCATATGGCCTTATTGTAAGGAGAAAGGATGGCTTGAACGGCTCGTATTTTTGTTTGAAGATAGATTCTTGGCAAAATGTTAAAACAAGAGTATGTTAAAAGTTTTTTTGACAAAATACCATTTGCATTTATTGAAATTATATGTATAATGTAATCACCAAATTGGATCAATATGAGGCACACTATGAACGTCAAAAGTGCTCCTCAATCGGAAGACAAACTAATCCGAAAACTTAAAGAAGAAGAAGCCATGCTGTTGGAGAAGAGGAAACCTTCAGAGACAGAATTGGACAGCAGTTTGGGCAAAAAACAATTTGAAGCAGAACAAGGAATTTTGGAGGTCTGAAATGGCTACTTGGTCGGTTTTAAGAGGAAGGTTTAATCATAGGCTTGTGGATAAGACAGAAGAAGTTTCTCTTCTTTTTAGTGCCATTAACACGGCTTTGAATTTGACCTTGGAAGGGAACTACCTGATCCATACTATCAAGATCAATATACCAAACTGGACCAACAATGTTACCATGAAACTTACCATCGAAGATGAAGATGGAGATGTTATCTACGAATCCGAAACTCTAAACAGAAATACCAATTATGTGCTTACCAATCTGAAAGACTTCATTGCCGTATCAGGAGATGTTACTTTCAAGTATACGTTGAGTGGTGTTCCTGGTGGAGAAGGTGGCACAGTAAAAACTTCCATCTATTGCATTTAGGAGGATGTCATGACCACACCTACTGTTATTATAGCCGGTAGCCAAATTTTAAGGGAAAGCACTTTCCAAGAAGTCGATACCCCTTCCACACCAGGAACTGGTAAAGATAAGTTATATTTCAAAGAAGATGGAAAGCTGTACAAGCTCAATTCTTCTGGGGTGGAAGTGGAAGTAGGCAGTGGTGGGTCTAGCCACGATCCTGTGACTATTGATGGAGATTCTCCTCTTGCTCTGTCTGAACAAGCTATCTCTATGGAGAACGAAGATGGTGATCCTGTTACTAAGATAAGTACGGGGGAACTTGCAGACAGTGACACTGAAATACCAAGTAGTAAAGCTGTTAAGGGTGAAATATTGGGGAATACTAACCGACCTGTCTTTCTTGAATCCAAGTCGTATGGTACAACGTACTCATTTCTTTGCATGAACAATAAAGGGGATATACTGGCTGGTGGTGAGGATAAACAAACTGTCTATATTATCAGGCCAAACGGCACAATAGAGGATCTTGGAAAATTCCATGACACAAAGGTTTTTTATTCCGGTGGATATGGCATAAATGATAAGGGAACTATTTTTGTAAGCCTCAATACCAGTGAATCGACTGATTACCATGATCGGATTCTCTATATCAGGAAGGCTGATGGTACAGTAACAACCGTTGATTATGCTTTAGGCTATGGCATGAACAGTAAGGGGCAAGTAGTTGGAAACATAGACGATAATGATGCATTCGTTTACACTCCCGGGACTGGTGTTGTTAAGCATCTCAAGGGTGATTATGAATATGTATCTCTTTATGGTATATCCGAAGATGGAGTTGCATACGGATATCTTCAGGATGATACTAATTGGTATTATCATTTGTTAAAGGTAGATGCTGCTGGTGTTGAAACTATTATTACAACTGTTGGGGATGAGGCGTATCCTTATATATACCCTTATGCTGTTAGCAATAACGGAAGTGCATTTATTGTAACAGAAGATGATTACGGAAATACAAAGTTTTACCTTAAAACTCCCGATGAGACTGCTGTATTGCTCATGGAATATTTAGAAGGAAATTATGTTTATCCTGTTGATGCTCGCTTTAACTCTTTAGGAGAGCTTATATTTTGTATGGAAGGTCCATCAGGAACGGTTTTAGATATGTATATGGTAAGCAATGATGGAGTTACGGTTACCAACCTTGACGAATTGTATGGATACATGTCATATGGAATAGATAATAATAGGAATATACTTGCATATAAGACCGGTGTAGGATATGTCATAAAAAGCGGTGTCAAGTATTTTATTCCTCCTGCAAGTGCTACCGAAGATGGTCTCATGTCCAAAGAAGATTATGCTCTCCTTCATACAGCCGAGGGGGATGATGTTGAGCTAACAGGTACCCCTAAAGTATTTGTTATTTACGATGGGGAAACACCTTATTACTTCAAAGCATATCCGACGAAGGG
>Ga0265297_10010381_pt1 | contig 11723 bp, 10 predicted proteins | sample Munlanlwell13791_FD_192502 | JGI IMG/M metagenome (GOLD analysis project Ga0265297, IMG submission 192502) | Leachate microbial communities from a municipal landfill in Southern Ontario, Canada - Leachate well 137-91 | ecosystem: Engineered > Solid waste > Landfill > Unclassified | place...
TCTAAATTATTGGTCGCCAGACTTAAGCCCTTGATCGAATCGTCTTTGACCAGAACGAATTTAAGATAATCCGGATCGGTCAACGCGTCAATAAAAGTCGATCGATCGTAAGACCGCTGATCCTGGGCCGCCTTTTCCTTGTTCCTTTCAAACGTATCGTGATAAGTTTCCCATAAGTCGTTTTGGAGTTTTGGATCAACAACTTCTTTTTGCAGGACAACTTTGATCTCACCGGCAGGCCTGACAATCTCCAACGAAGCTGAATATTGAGGTTTTTCCGCAATATCCGGCGGTTCTACTGATGGGGTTAAACTTATCAACCATTCATCGACCTGTTGCCGGTTAAAGCGCCAGTGCCGCCCGACTTTCACCGCTGGAATTTGTCTGGCTTTTAGCAGTAAATATATCTTCTCTTTACTGAAACAAAGATACTGGGAAAGCTCTTCCAATGTCAGCCACGATTTACCAACAACCAGGCTACTCATTGCTACCGCCTCCTACTGCTTATTACTACTTATTACAATATGATACAACTCATTGCTTGAGTTGTCAAACATACCGGCGACCATAAAAAAGGGGGCGCTTCCGCCCCCTTTTGGATCAGAGCCTCCCTTTTAACAACGGCGCGAGGTATGTTCGCTGTTCCGCTCTCATCTGCTCCAGCGCTTTATTTATCAACTCCTGGGGAAGGCTAAACAAAGCTTCGCAACAATCACAGGCAAAGATCGTTCGTCCTTCCCCCTTCTCGCTGTAACGCTCCCCGACAACTGTCGCCCACAGCTCCTTCTTCCCCTTAAATTCGCATTCAACCACATATTGATAGCCATTCCCGCGCTTCCCTTTCTTCCAAACATAGACTTTATGGTGATCGCAGACTTCTGAATCGCCCAAAGGGACAAGCATCGCGAAATCTTTCCGGATCAACCCCGGGATCCCATCATATAAAGCGTCGGGATTATTATAAAATGCCTCCAGCGTCCCGGCTTCTTCCTTGCCGGCATACCAACCGACCCAATCGGGATCGAAAAGCCACTCCTTAATTTCCGCCCGACTAAAAAAGCAATGGTCCATGACCCCGATCTTTATCTCTTCCCCGGTCGCAATGTTTTTAATATACTCACCCATTTTTACCAACTCCTTTTTTAAATAACCAAATACCAAGAAACAATTACCAAACAAAATTCAATGACCAAAACTAAATAACCAAGAGATAATCACAAAAAAAACGACCCGCTTCCCTTTTGGTGAAAGGAAGCGGGCCTGGGGGGATCAAACCTCGGCATATTGATAAGATATGCCATACTCGATCTGATTTTGGATCGAATTCAAGCAACCCTGGCAAATAAAGACCACTCGATTGAGCGTGTACGGCTCGAAACCGATATGATCAAGCCCCTCGTTGCAAGGGGTTAGCAATGCCCGGCAAACAGAACATCTTCTCATCTGAAACACCTCCTCTATTTATTAATTAATTCTTTCAATTCTTTGATCAAAATATGGTGGGCGCGGTTTTTACTAAGTGACTGAACATAGTTGAGAAACCGGGCGCATCTGCTCCGATTGTGAGGACGGCACCTGACCCCTGGCAGTAAGTTGCCGCACTGCAGACATGGGGACAAAACTGAAATAGCCATTAAAACACCTCCTTTCCGTTGAAAATAAAACAGTGCCTGGCTAAATCGGGAGGGAGAGCGGCCCCACCCCCGCAAAGGAAAACCACCACTGGAACCCCGCGGCTAACCGCCTGACGCACCGTAAAGAGGGAGCCACGGGATGGACCGAAGAGGAAAGCCACCAGAACCGAGCAGGAAGAGGCCAGGCGCCGGTTGCGCCCTAAAAGCGCGGAGACGACCTGCTTGCGGGAAGCGCCGGGCGAAGCAGAACCCCAAACGACCTGGCCGCCGGAAGCAAGGAACTGGCTGACCTGGGGACGAACCAAAGCGGGGAAGCCGGAAGCAGAAGACCAAGCGGAGAAAAGCACCCCGGAAGAAGCGGCCCCCTGCCGGAGCAAGGCAGAGAGGGCGAATGAATCAGCCCCCGAAGCACCACCGGAAGCAACCTGGAAACCACGAGCCAGAAAGAGGGAAACGGCCGAGGAAACAAGAGGAGAAAAAGAAGCGGGCAAGGAGCGGGAACCAATGAAGCCAACGACACGTACCATAAGCGACACCTCCCAAAAAAGATGTAACGCCAATAGCATTTTTTCGCCCCTGTCACCCGGAGCCGATCCGCGAGGGATAACGAGCGGATCGGTGGAGGGCGCGAAAAGAGGACGAGCAAGCCCGAACTATAATGCTTCATTGATTTAATGTGAGGGCGAATCGAGGACGACTGGAGCAGAGGGGCGCGAGCTACATTGGATTTTTATTGATGTATATCTGCGAGCGACCCCTTGACAGGGTATAGGCGGAAAAATGCTACAATGGAGAAGCTGGGAGAAGGGAAAATGATCACTGGTCGCTGCCATCCGGAAGCCGCTCGAAGCGAAAAAGGCAGCGATGTGGCCGTAGGGAATTCAAAAGTAAAAGGTCAAAACTACAGATCAAATATTCAAAATTGCTAATAATACACTAGTTGCCAGTTGCAAGTGCGGAGCGAAATGACGAAGCTATCGGAGCAAGGGAAATGTGGCGGCGACTCTTCCCTACCCTTTCTAGCCAAAACCCGCCTATTTTTTGGGCTCCCGATTTATTTATCCCCTCAGGGTACTTTCAAGTATACAGACTAGATCCTCATAAGCTTAACCGCTTCCGAAAATTGAAGAGTGCCCCCCAATAACTGTTTAATATATTTATCGTAGTCAATACGTGTAGGAATTCCCTCTATTAATATTTCAGCCTGAAAACCCATCTTGCCCCCGACTACTTGTAATGTTTTATTCATTAACGCCAAAAAATGCTCTCTAATAATGGCCTTTGACCTTTCGAATAACATGGTTCTATATATTTGATACATTTCTAACGATTGATCGCTGAACATATTTCTAGCCGTCCATCCCAAATGTCGTGACGTTTTCGCTAAGAATACGTTCTGCGCACTTTTATATAATAGAAAGTCATACCCTTTTGTTTGATTTTGCTCTGCCATATCGTTCATGGCAAACTCAGGAATTGTTTCCTTGCTTAACCATTGAAGATCGGACAATACTTTTAAATGTTTTTTTGTCCCTCCCAATTCTTTTGGTATCGATATGGATAGTAAGTAATCCTTTGGCAACCAGACAAATTTCTTGTGCCGTTCAATATATTTCAAAGCTTCTTGGGGAATAAATTGCCAATACATCCCCAATGCATGTTTAATACAATAGGGTGGTAGACTCTCCAGTATAAATCCTTCTATTTTTGTTCTTTCTCTATCAGAGTAAAAATACACTATCTCATAATACGTCTTTCCAAATAATGCCAAAGCATGCGATTCTTCATCAATGAAATCACATACGGCTTTAGTTAGATCCGCTTGATATGACATCCGTGAAGGAAAGCCCTTTACTATTAGCCCTTCAACCTCTTTTGATTGCGGCTTAATAGAAATTGAAAATCCCGGCCTCCGCGATCTCCCCCCTATTGGCATAATACCCAAATGCATATCATCCATAAGCATGTTTGGGTACATCGAAGTATATAGTTCTTGCCTAGATGTATTCTCTAAGCGATAAAACAAAGTCTTTCTTGAATTTGGTTTGTCCTTATAAGCCCCTTGATAATTCATAATTTAAATATCATCCCTTAGATTCTTTCTCTATATCCTCGGACAATCCTATGTAATCCTTATAATCAATTCCACTTGATTCGGGGCGTTTAAGTAAATAAACAAGTATGAATATTTCGGCGGAGGATTCATGCGGCTCATATCTTCCTCTGCAAATAGCCCGAATTAGGGAACTCTTGTGTTTGACAGTATTATCAGTATCAAAAGGCAATCTAGTGCTAAGAAAATCGTCAATTAGATTCATTTCCCTCAATTTGCCATTGAGCCGCATCTGCCAATTCATTCGTAAATAATCTCTCGGCGCCGCAGCAAAGGCGCTTCTTCGAAGTTGATACAAAGCAATCATGTAGCCCAACACCTCTTTTGCCTTCGGATTAGAATTCAAGTAATTGTCCCAGATTTCTTTGCATTTCGCCCATATCGCAGGGGTATCATACAATTCAGAAAAAACCAATGCATATCCACTAAGTTCCATAATATCTTTTAAAGGCTCAAATGTAATAGCAAGTTTTGATTCTTGCGGCATTTCCTTAGTATCAGACATGAGTTTATCGTGGGCAGATAGAGAACCAGCAAACAAATCTGGGAATAGGCCCAAAAAGGCGGCCGCATCCTTAGTTATTAATACATCAAAACATTCTTGGCAGACGGTACTGTATGCTTGGCCAAAATAATCGGGGACATTATCATCAAGCTTAACAATCGAAAGCCCCTTAAGGCATTTCGCAATAAGTTCAACAAGGCTCCCGTGCAAAGATTTTATTCTAGAATATATTTTCTCCTGATCGACCTCCGGGAAAGACAAGCCCTTATTAATCACCTTCGACCTAAAGGCATTCATCAATTCGACTAATTGCTGAACGTGCGCCCTCGTTTTATGGCATAATTCTAAACCTCTGTGAGAATGACTTGCCGCCAAAACGAGATGCTTCTGATCAAGCAATTGTCTTGCATAAACAACAAAGCACTTATCGATAGAAACAATTATTCCCTCTATTGAATCGCCAATCGATTCGGCATACCGAATAATAATTAATTGGTCGACATACCATTGAGGGCTTATCAATTCCCCTTCCACCCGTTTTTCAAAAACCAATCTTTTCTTAATAAATTCGGCCCTCGGTAAAACAGATGGCAAAACATCCTTTTTATATATATCCTCTTCATCAAGCATATTTATTGACTCAATTCTTTGAATAAATTTAGAAATATCAATATCTCGAATAAAGCTAAATACTCCTAAGGCCAATGATATTACTGCTAAGCCATAAGAATCGAGCAAGGCAAGCTCATAATCTTTATATGCCTGAGTATTGTCCGGGCTAGATGCCGAAAAATGCTCCATTAACAAAAACCCAAGATCATTAAGATATTTCCCCCCCATCTTCGTTTCAAGATTTGTTCCTAATTCTTCCAAATAGCTATTTGTAGTTAACAATACTGGATAAGCATTTCCAATATTGTTTTGTTGAATGAGCGTTCTTATCCCATCAATTATCATCTTAACCACTTCGTCTTCAACCCAGTAAAGATTTGGAGCCATTTCCGGCTGAATTGAGGTTTGCGTTTGGATGGCGATCTCTAGGGCGGTCGAATCAGAAAAAAACCAGTTCTTATGATGCGGCTGAAGAACATACCAGCGACTGTCAGAAGGTATACGTCGTTTTGCCCTTATATAGCTGCGGAGAAAAAAGACGGCATTTTGCAAAACCGTCGAAAGAGGAAGTGCCTTAAGATTCTGTTCAGCAGAACAAAGTTTAATTAAGTTATCTATGGTTGAAATGGCCTGGGACGCTCTTTTCTGATAATGCGCCTGAAAACTGACATCTTTCCATCCAAAACCACTTATTGTTGCCGATCTGATGCTCTTATTTAATTCATAGAAAACATTATTGCTTAATTCCGTTGGATCAAAAAAGTAAAATGCTCGGACCCCAAGGATTACAAAGCATAAAACGCTATAACAACTTAAAACGACGATGAACAAAGCACAAATTATCCCCGGTCGCCCTCCAAGCATTATGTAACCAAGCAGCATTAGACTTATGGCTGCAATGGAAGACAGAGATCGTATATAGAGATTCCCCCCTTTTTCTTGCAAAAGAATATCTCGCACATCATGAGGCACTTTTGCATAGACCGAACTGATTACTACGCTAATAGCGGTAAAGTATAAGCCGATAAATGTTCCCGTTATCGTAGCAACTACCGACAGAAGTGTTTCAAATGTTTGTGGATGCCCTATTAAATATTTTTGTGAATTAGAAATTGTTACAATTATTTCTTTAAGCGGTTCATGATTCAAAAGACTTAAATGAGAAAAGCTAAGGTGCTCGATAAATATTACAAGGGCTCCAGTTAAAAATGAAATTAATAGCGACAAAAACCCGAGACGCCCCAACTCCTCGATAATAGAAATTGAGTTTTTCAATTCTCGGCCGTGTTCTTTTCCTTTATAAAACAGTCTATTAACCTGGAAAACAAGCGAATTTAGATAAAATTTAATTATCCAAAACCATCTATTTCTTTGATATTTAAATGTTGTTATCATTTATGATATCATTCTTTGCCTTTTTAGCGTTAGTGGGATTGCAGTTTGCCATAATTATTTCAATAGTCCACTAGTTAAAATTCTTAATGCGCATTCTAACCATTTGTCGTTCTGTTCATCAGAATAAGATCAGCGGCCATAGGCTATTCTTCGCCTATTTATTCTCTACTACAATTTACCACGATATTTTTTTACACTCTCAATTATCTATTCAACGTCGCATATTTTTCAACCGCAACGGCCGCGCCAGTAAGCACCTTGCACCAAAAATCTTCCCAGAAAACAGGCCTACACTCCATAATAATTTAAAAACATTGCTGTGCCTTACTCAGCGTTTGCCTCATTTTCTCGCAGCTCTTTCGCATACTCATTCTTAGCGTTAATAATTCTAACCACATCCCAAGTAGTAAAAGCTACAGTTCCAAGTAACAAATAAGCGCCCGGGTTTTCAAAGTTACCCTTCCCATCCCCCACCCCTTTTGAATAAATGTAATAAGACAAACTTCCTAACAAAAACGATTTAATGCCTTGCCAAGAAAACAATTCATCTTTTGGCATCTCGTCAGCATAAAGATAGCCAAGGCCTAAAATAAATCCGATTGATTGCAATGCCGCACCAATCAAAGGTTGACGATTAAAATCAAGCGGAGTTGGATTAATTACTCCAGCCCGAGTTTCAAGGTCAGATAATACGCTAACTCGATATCCCAAAGAAATCCCCAAGATATTTTTTGTATAAGGATATAACCCTCTTTGACTTGGGGCCTTAACATAATATCCTTTAGCTAACAAACCATTTTTTATCTCGACTATTGAAAATGAGCTTGGATACTCGAATTCTGTCCAAGGATGAACCGGAGGAAAGGCCCTCATGGCAAAGACCTCCCCGGTTGAGACGCTCACCGGATACGGGAATAAATTAGGTGCGGAAACAATAACAAAACCAATACCGGCTATCATGTAAAACAAAAAACTAAGGTCCCCTCCTCCCCCAGGAGAACCGGATATGCTCCCTTGCGCTTTCACGTTAGTTACAAGAAATGCCGATATCAATATCACAATTAATGCGATTGATATCGTCTTGTTCAATTTATTATAACTTATCATTATTTATTCAACGTCGCATATATTCCAACCGCAACAGCCGCACCGGTAAGCACCTTGTACCAATTATCTTCCCAGAAATCCGGCTTGCTCCCCATCGTAATCTTGTAAACGTTGCCGTGCTCAATCGTTAACGTCGGATCAAGATCGGCATAGGCTTTGGCCTCATCAATTGAACCGGCCTTCTTAACTTCCCAAGTATCCTTCTTTAAGTCATATTGTACAACATAAATCGGCTTTGGAGTCAGGCCGATCACAACCTGCGGCTTATCAAGATAAGCGGAATAATTGTTGGTCAGGAACCGCTGAAAGCCTTTTAGTGACTGTCCCTCGACCGAAACAACGCCTAGCAACGGCAAAGAGACCTGCCCATCAGGAGAGACAGTCTGTTTGGTCTTTAGCTCCGGGTGATTGACAACCTCGAGCTCCAAAGTATCGTAGGGGCCAAGATGGTATTCGGAAGCAAATGACAAATTTCCAAGAACAATCAAATTAAGAACTATTAACGACACTGATACAATCTTTTTCATATATTCCCTCCTATTGCCTGATATACACTTCGCCGGAAAAGAGCGGTCGGCCGGAAGCAAGTTTAAGTTTTAGCTCATCGATCCTGACGTTTAGCTCCTCAAGCTGGCTGGTTAATTCAGCTAGCCGCGTCCCCTGCTTCTCTGCCTCGGCCCTATCGACCAGAACTTCTTTTCCAAGAGCGGTCAAGCCACCATCGTCAAGAGCCGCTATCTCGCCCCGAATCCTTCTGGCCTGGGCATTTAACCGGGAAAGTTCCGCCAGATTCCGCCGGTTCTTCATTTCATATTCCTGCGTCAGCGCCAGCTTCTCGATCTGCCGCCGGGAAGCGTAGGTCAGGACCAGATCGTTCCCCTTTTGCTCCATAACTTTATAGCTTCCTTCGCTAACCGGAATTTTCAAAGACATCTCCTCCGGCAAATGAACAACACCGGAAACCAGCCCCCTGGGAGGAATTCCGGCCAGAAGAGCTTCCCGGCTTTTATCCCTAAACTCCCGCCGTTCAATTTTGATTGGCTGGTCTGTCTTTTTGACCCGGACATGGGAAGTGAAGATATCGGCGGCAAGCTCATCGCTTAAAGTATAAATATTCCCTTCAAACAGAATAACCAGCCGCTGGTTGTTGACATCAAGCACCTCTCCCCGGCCGGCAATCGGCTCTTTGGTTTCATTCAAGACACCCTTAAAATCGAGATAAGCGTGCGTCTTGAGGGTTTTAAACTCCTGGATCGCCGATCCGGGAGTCGCCAGGAGCCAGCGCAAAGAGCTGGCTAAACCGAATTTGGATAAAGGGAACGCCAGGACCATTAAAATAACCAGGATAAAAAATACCAAAACTTCCGCTTTCGCCCCTGACTCCAACCTGAATTTTGGGTTTTTAGGGATAACATCCCGTCCGGGATCGGGCCAAAACATCTGGGAACCGCGGGGATTGAACATATCAAGGATCAGATGAGACAAGTAACTAATGCTAAACGAAGCAATCCATCTTGGAACTAAATCCCAAGCTCCAAAGCCCAAATCACAAACAAAGCTCAATAACCAAACTATAAATAGAGACAAGAAACTAAATACTACTGAAAAAATAACCCAGCCGATGAGGGAATGCGTGACGGTCCGATGGCCGTATCGCCGCTCAAGCGGGCCAGAAATAAAATAGAAGATCCGACCGATGGTGGAATTGGGGTGGTCAACATCCGGCATGATCGATCCAATGACGGCAAACAAGATAATCGTCCAGTGCAGGCTCCACTGAACGCCAAAGATCGCCAAAACGATCAGCGTCAGGAAGATACCAAAGATTCCATGAGTCGGCGCGAGCATATTAATCTCCTCCTATTTCATTTTGAACATAAAAACCCGCACCGTCGCGAGCAGAGCGGTGCCGAAACCGGCCAGAATGTACCCCTCAAAGCTGTGCATACCAAGAGCCACAAACCGGAACGCTATCACTATTCCCCAAAGAATGATGATCACGGGGGTCCAGTCGCGGAAATAAACTCCCGCTTCATGGTAAACCTCGCGAATAACCTCTTTATTGACCACCGGCCGGTGACTGACCTGATGGATCATATCGACAATCGCGACCGGCAGATGGTTGGACAAAGAAAGTATCCTGGTTTCGAGCATCTCGTAATCGGTAATGGAGAGATTCTGGGTCAGGTAGCGGATCAACTCTTTGGCCGCCTCTTCGCTCAACGGTTTCAGGTCGATCCGCTTGAATTTCCACCAAACCGATTTGAGCTTCGGTTTCGGCTCTTCGACCGCCGCCAGGATAGTAAACTTCTCGAGAAGTGTAAGAAAGTTCTCGATATCCGACACTTTCAGACTATCCAGGTTGTCGATAATCAGAATGGTTTTTTGAGCTTCAAGCGCACCGGTAATCTGCCCAACGATCTCCTTTGAAGAGGAACGGCCGTTTAGCTTATCACCCGGACAATTTAGCTTTTCATGTAATTGTTTGAGCAAGTCGCGCATCGGTGAAGGAGACGAGAAGTACAAGGCGCTGGGACCAAGCGCGTCGGCAATGTTTTTGAGAAGATGTGTTTTCCCGATCCCCACTTGGCCGGTTAAAAGAACCGACTGGCCCTTCTTAAGATGCCCCTTGATATCTTCAATTATCCCCTCTCGCCCAAAAGCTACTTCCGTTGGGCTAGGCAGGATCACCCCTTTGATACCGGTAAGCGGTTTGGCGATCTTCGGTTTGGTTGGAAAGAGTTTGGCCAGAAACTTCACCAGAACCGGGCGAGTATCGACCTCTTCCGGAACGAGGTTCACTTTCGGCGGCTCCTTTGCCGCTTTAATATAGCGGCTGATCGATTCGGAGTCGGTAATCCCAAGAATGGCGGCCGCCCGGTCGATCGAGACCTCTTCCCGGCAGAGACGGGCCGCGAAAGTGTGCCGGAGCATCTTGGCGTTAACCTTTTTGCCGATCCCGGCTTGGGCGGCATATTTGCGGATAAGGTGATCGACAGTTCGGGCAGAAAGTGCGTTGACCTCTCCTTTGGTAGTCGTAAACAACGCAGTGATTTGAGTATTCACTCTAACATTAGACCATTTGGCCAAAGCCTCAAAGAGCTGGTCATTTAATTGAATCTCCCGCTCCCTATTACCGGCAACCGCGAGTATCTTCTTTTCCCAATTAATTGAATCGGTTTTTAAGTTAACCAGCTCGTTGAGAAATATCCCGGTATTCAAAAAGAGAAGGACAATCGCCAGATCGCGAGTATCATCGATCGCGGACAATAGCGCGTTAATTTCGTTGGTCGTTAAGTATTCAACATTCCCCGGCATTGCTTACCACCTCTTGTTTAGTCCCGCTAAAGTAGAAAGCAAAATCCTTGCCAAAAGCTATTGGAACCAACTATTTCTTATAATACCAAGCTATTTTTACGGGATTATGCGAACTTTTCGGTCGATATGGCGAAATACCCCCAGGGATATTGCCGACTTTCCGTCACTCTCCCACTCCTCTTGTCTTGTTCCCGGGGGGCGGGGTTTTTCAAAGCGGAGGGAAAGGGAGGGGGTAAAGATGGGGGGAGCGGCTAACAAATGGTGTTGGCTTGAAAGGTGACGGAGCGGTTTGCGGTTAGCGGGGAAAAAGACCAGCTAAGCCCGCCAAACAGCTCTGGCTGGTTATTGTGGCGGGCGGTAGCGGAATGGTCTTGGGGTTGGTGAGCGCTGTTGTTAGAAAGCAGTAGCGACGGTAAAAGATCCAACTATTGGAATGGGGTCTTAATATAATCAATTAACGACCGATATTTTTTTATCTCCTGCTTAATATGGGTGTTAAATCAAACTGAAGGAGCAGGAACGCTGATCATTAATCATGTCGCGAAGAGCTTGAGGCTTCTTCTCAAAGGCTGAATAAATGAGTTGTACGCTGGTTTTGTTTGCTAAGGAAGAGAACGATGCTGTTCAGCAAATAAAAGCAATAATGAGCTATTAGCGCTTTATAGCAGGCAGTAGCAGCGCGCAAGGTAAAAATATATAGGGATGTTGCGATCTTAGCCGGTAGCTTGGTCAGTTAAAGAGGGCTTAAAGATGAGTTCCAGGTCGAGTTTGGGCTTGAGGTAAACTTCCAGCCAGAAGGCATCCGTAGGTTTTAATGAAGTATTTCCCTATCATCTCAATGATTTTATCATAAAGGAGCTAAAACATCTGGTAATCGCCCTGCAAGGCGAAGCAGTCGAGCCTGGAAAAAACCGGGATCGGCCATTCAAAAAAGCGCCTGGCCCGGGGCGGTTCACCGTTAAGGACATAATAAGCACAATTTTCTGAACGTTTGTCAGAGTATCGGACAAACCAACCGTAGAGTCCAAGGTCTTCTACC
>Ga0265297_10010382_pt1 | contig 11721 bp, 9 predicted proteins | sample Munlanlwell13791_FD_192502 | JGI IMG/M metagenome (GOLD analysis project Ga0265297, IMG submission 192502) | Leachate microbial communities from a municipal landfill in Southern Ontario, Canada - Leachate well 137-91 | ecosystem: Engineered > Solid waste > Landfill > Unclassified | place...
GTTAAATAATTTCGCCTCTGGCGAAATTCCCGCTCCGCGGGATTTAACAGGGTTCTTTATCTTGTCTTGAAATTTTCTACTCCCTCGATAAACTCGGGATTTAAAATTTTACAAGATAAGAAAAAAACCGCTTCAAGCGGTTTTTAAACTGCCCAAAAAGGACAGCAAAATCAGCCGCTTAATTGTAGATTGTTTGAAAAAACAATTATGTTTTGTTTTATAGTTTTTAACATTTTAAAAATTGTTGTAATAGATACTATACAAAAAAAGTCAAAATAAGTCAATGTGGATAACTTCGGGAAATCTTTTTGGAAAATAAAATGGGCAATTGACTCGAGTCAATTGCCCAAATATACTCACCAGATAACATCTTTTATCTATCTATTTTGCAGCCAGATGTTATGAAAGGCGGCTCATATTTTGGTTCACGGCAAAGGCTTTGCGCCTTGCTAAGAACTTTTATACGAGGAGCCTTGGTGAGCTTTATTCTGGTCCTCCTTTTCATCGGTACCTCCTTTTTAATTCATCTCTAACAGCTTGAAGATTGTTTACTATCTTACAAGCATGGGGGTCTTTACCAAATATATCTTTACCCAAGATATGTGCATTAACGAAACATCTTAAGCAAATATTGGTTAATTTGCACCCCGAACATCCTTTTATATCATGGATTTTCAAAGAATGAAATTGTTTGAGAATCTTTGAATTCCGCCAAATATCAATAAATGAATTTTCAAAAATATTGCCTACGGGATAAATAAGTGATATACAAGGTGTTACATCTCCGTTGGCTTTAACAGCAACTAAAGTTTTACCAGCCGTACATGGCGTCATGGTTTCATCACCACATTGAAGAGATTCTCGAGCGACTCCTTCTTCTCGAAAAAAAGTTCGCATTTGCTGTGAATTAATTTCAAGCTCAAGAGGCATAAGATCTCCAGATTCCCGAGGAATCATCGAAAATGAAAAAGAAGGATTAATTCCAAATTCATTACGTGCCCATTTTGCCATATCAGTTCTTTTTTCAAAATTGTGTTGCATTAAGAAAAAATGAACATCAGTTGGTGCATTCCGTTCTTTAATTAATTTAATAGCCCGAACAATTCGAGTGAATGAACCAGGTACTTGCGAAATAAATTCGTGATCTTTGGCGGTTGATCCAAAAAGAGTGAATCCTGTTAAAAAAATTTTCATCTTAACTAATGCATCAGCAATTTGCGGAGTAAGATTATAGCCATTAGTGAATACCTTAAGAGCAATTCCTGACGAAGTCAAAATTTGACAAATATCAAGAAATTGAGGATGTAATAGTGGTTCTCCACCCGTAATAATAACAAATGGCGTTCCTAATTCATGCAAATTTTTAGCAAGAGATTCAACCGCAGATAAAGGTAAATTCATATATCTCTTACCTTCTTTTTCTAAAGAATGACGATTAGAATTATAGCAATGGCGACAATGAAGTTGACAACGAGTACTAATTTCCAATGCAATAACCAATGGAATCCCTTTATCATAAGAATATTTATGAAGGGAGGGTCCTTGAGAAAGATCACGTACCTTGCCATTAAGAAACTTCTCTAGTTCGTCACAGAATAACTCAAAGTTTGCCCGCTCAGTTGGTGGTACTTCTATTCGTTTTTTTAATTCGTCAATACTTTTTGTCTTCTGAAAAAAATGCCAAACCTGTTCTCCAACTTCATCAAGAATACATACAGATTGATTCGTTGCATTGATAAGGGCTAAATCTCCCCCGATCTTGCGTTCCAGTATATAGGGTTTCATTTTTCCTCCTTTTTTTGCTAGTTAAAACTATGAATATAATTAATAAAATTGTAAAAGACCTATTATAAGCATAGGTCTTTTTTAAGATTTTGTCAAGATTCGTAAAAATGGCTATTTTCTCCCTAAACACGCCTTAATAAAGGCTTTAAACAAAGGATGCGGCTCTAAAAATCTTGATTTATATTCTGGATGAAATTGCGTGCCGACAAAAAACGGATGATTATTCAGTTCAATCGCTTCCACCAATTTATCGTCCGGCGAAGTGCCGCCGATTATCAAGCCGTTTTTAACCATCATCTCCCGATATTTATTATTAAATTCATAGCGATGGCGATGCCTTTCAAAGATTTTTTCCTGCTGATAAATGTTATAAATTTTTGTTCCTTTTTTCAAAGCGCACGGCCAAGCTCCCAATCTGATCGTGCCGCCGTATTGTTTTTTGGCTAAATATTCTTTTTGATTCGGCATAATATGAATTACCGGATGCGGAGTTTTCGGATCCGCTTCTTCGGAATTCGCTTTTCTCAATTTGCAAACATGGCGGGCAAATTCAATCACGGCCATTTGCATTCCATAACACAAACCGAAATACGGTTTTTTCTTTTCCCGGCAATACTGGATCGCTTTGATCATTTCTTCCGAACCGCGCGAACCCCAGCCCTGCGGCACAATCACCCCGTCCAATTTATCTAAAATTTTTACGCCATGACTGGCAATTTCATCCGTACTAATCCAAACAAAATTCGGTCGGCAATTATTAATCCAACATCCGTGTTTGACCGCTTCAATCACCGAGATATAAGAATCGCTTAAAATAAATTGTCCGGTCCGAAAATATTTTCCCACCAATCCGATATTAACCGTTTTCTTGGCGTTTTTCATTATTCTTGCCGCCTTGGTCCACAATTTTAAATCACCTTTGCGCGTTTTTAAACCAAATTTTTCCAAAATTTTTGCGCCCAATTTATCTTTTTCAAAATTCATCGGAATGTCATAAATGGAAGTAACATCCGGCGCGGAAATAACATCATTTTCATTAAGATTGCAAAAAATGGAAATTTTTCTTTTTCTTACTTTATCCAAGGGCACTGACGCTCGAGCTAAAATAAAATCCGGCTGAATACCTGCCGAATTAAGTGTTTTTGCCGCCTGCTGAGTCGGTTTTGTTTTCATTTCACCAATTTTTGAAGGAACCGGCAAAAAAGAAAGCATTATAAAAATAACATCTTGGGGCGATTTTAAATGCATCATTCTGGCTGCTTCCAAAAAAACCATATTTTGATATTCGCCGACCGTGCCACCGATTTCAATAATCATAATTTCCGCTTTGGTCGCCCGAACCGCTTTTTTAATCCGGTCAATCACTTCATTTGGAATATCCGGAACCACTTCAACGCAACGGCCGCCATATTCCAAATTTCTTTCTTTATTAATCACAGCCTGATAAACGCTGCCCGTGGTCATGTAATTTGTTTTGTAAATATTTTGACTTAAAAAACGTTCGTAATTGCCAAGATCTTGATCTGTTTCCAATCCGTCTTCGGTCACGAACGCCTCGCCATGTTCCATTGGGTTCATCGTGCCGGCGTCAACATTGATATAAGGATCAATTTTAATCGCTGAAACGCGATAGCCCTTGCTTTGTAAAATTTTGGCGATTGAGGCAACAGCAATTCCCTTGCCGACTCCTGACATCACCCCGCCCATTACAAAAATGTATTTTGTTTTCATAAATTTAACTTTATATTATTTGTCTATCATGTTATAATATTAAAGGTCTAATCTTAGATATTATCTTATCTTATTATAATCAATTTGCCAACCTCTTTGTTAAGTTCTATTTTAATATGTTTAACAAAAATGAAATAAAATTGCTTTTTCCTTTTTACGCCCATTCTCTGCTTTTCAATTTATCCAAAGTCATAATGCCATTTTATGTCTTGTATTTTTTGCATATCGGATTTAATTTTTTTCAAATCGCACTGATAAGCAGTATTCGAAGCGTTGTTACGCTTATTTTTGAAATACCAACCGGAGTTATAGCTGATAAGTATGGACGGAAAAATAGCGTAATTCTGGGATATTTATTAACCGCCATCTCTTTAGCGCTTATCCCGATTTGGAATCAATTTTATATTGTGGCGATAATTTTTGCTTTTGACGCGCTTTTTGAAACACTTGTTAGCGGCGCTGATCACGCTTGGGCGGTTGATCTTATGGAAAATACGGATAAGTCATTGGTTGATAAATATTTTTTAAAAACCAGAATGTTTAGAAATATCGGAATGGTCGCCGCTCCGCTGATCGGCGGATATATTGTCGCGGTTTCAAATATGAAAAATCTTTGGTTTGTTTTTGCCGCGGGAATTTTTATTTCAACATTGATTCTTTTTTGGGGCAAAGAAATAAGAAAAAACGAACAAAATAGATCAGTTGTGCAAAAAAAATTCTGCGATATTTTCCAAGATTCAAAAACAGCCATAAAAACCGCCCTGAATCACAAAATTATTATCTTGCTATTTTTGGGAATATTTGTCTTTTTCTTTGTTGATGAAATTACTTCTTTAATCTGGACTCCTCATCTTGAAAAAATTGGTTTAAGCCTCCCAATGATCGGTTATCTTTTTTCAATAATCGCAGGACTTGGAATAATTTTGCCTCTTGTTGCGGAATTTTTTCTTAAGAAGAAAAGTAAATTATTTATTTTATTTTTCTTGGCGCTCGGCTATGCAATTTTATTATTCGCGGCCGCAAAAACAAGTTTAATATTATTTACCGTTATATTATTCACTTTATTCAGTTCCATAGACGAAATATTTTTGCCGCTTGAAGAAGCTCTGACAAATGAATTTATTAAAAGTGAGAATCGAGCCGCGATTTTATCAATTAAATCGATGTTTGAATCTCTCGCGTCAATAATCGGCGCGCCTGTTGCCGGTTTTCTGCTTGGTTTCATAACAGCAAGACAAGGATTTTTACTTGCCGGATTTTTAATTTTGGCCTTACCGTTAATTTATTTTTCAGTAAGATATAAAAGAAAAAAATTAGAAATATAAACGGGGGTAGGTTTTATGTGCCCACCCCCGAACAAATGACTATTTACAGCTCGTGCGCTTACCACCCATAGTCAGTTGTTTTTCTTTCTTGACCTTGCGCATATAAATCACCTCCTTTTATTTTTTATCATCTAATAACTCTGTGTTCAATTTTTCTTCAAGAAGTTTACGCGTAACTGAACGATAAAAACGGCACAATAAAGAATCGCGTCCATTTCCTGTAACACTGGCTACTTCTCTTGTAATTTGGCATTGGCCTGCACAAACACCTTCAATCTCACAACCGAAACACATTGGATCATTGCCGGGCAATCTGCTTTCAACCAATTTAACATAAGGACTGTCGGCTTCAAATATCTTATTAAATTCATCCAACGAACCGAGCGAAGTATTCGTATGGCCGCAAATAAAAATTTTACCAGAAGGATTAATGGAAATATTTCTACCCTTTATCGCCTTGCAAAATGTGGGCATATTATCATCCGGTTCGTTAACCAAATTATCATAAGCGGTTGTCCATGTGCCAAAATTTTCCATCTCATATCCATGACAAATGCGTCTTAATTCCATTAACTTATTGATGCAATCATCTACGGAATGTTTGGAATTTTTCGTATTTATCAAATCAATGTCTGTGGCAATTCCGCGGAATCCCTGTTGATGCGCCCATGCGATGAAATCAGCGTTTATTGAATCAAAATTCAAATCATTGATAGTAATGCTAAAACCATCTAATGGATAACCAACATCTGCGAGTATCTTGAATTTCGCGACAATCGCATCAAATGTGCCGCTGCCATCTTTAAATACTCTTATCGCATCATTACCAATTGCCGGACCATCTAAAGAAGTTGAAATATACACACGATTGTCTCTGAGAAAAGCAGCCATCTCCGCGGTTAATAAAGAAAGATTAGTATTTACCGCTAAGCGTGCATCTGGATCCAAAAAGTGAATATAAGTGACTGACTTCTGTAAAACTGGCCAATTAAGCAAGGGCTCTGCCGAACCAAAATGAACATTAAGATTTCTTTTGTCTTGTCGTTTTAGCACGGCCGCATATTCATCAATTGCTTTCTTTGCAATTTCCCAATTCATAATTTTCTTTTGACCATGTGTCAAGCCAGTTTGAATGGAACATTTATGAAGACAATGTTCGCAACCGAAATTACAGGCCTCAGAAATCATAAGATTAAGTAAATGCAATTGTCCGCCGCCTATCACTTTTTTCATCCATTCTCTGTTACGAAAAAATAAATATTCTCTTTCGTCTTCATCTTCTGTAATATAGCTTGCCTCAATCAAATCATGAGTAATTTTTGATCTTAGCTCTCGCAATGATAAATTACGCCGAATACCAATACTTTTCATAAATGCCAAATATTCTGGCTCTAATAAAAAAAGATTTCCGCGCAAAGCATGATAGCATAGAGCACGTCCTTCTTTCTCAATCATCTGTAAATAAGCAGAGATTTTCATATTTACCCCCTTTCTGTATCCAATTTTTACTTCTTGATTTTTAATGTTAAAAAACTGCTAATAACTTATCATTTTTTGCTCATTTTGTCAAGAATCGCCGCAATAAAAAAATAGCCTCTAAATAATAATTTTTAAAGACAAAATATTATTTGGGACTATTTTTTTATTTCTTTTTCAGTTAATACTTTAATTTTATGTTTTTTCAGAAGCGCGGCGAAAACACCGTCGCCCTTGATTAATTTTCCGGAAAAAGTGCCGTCGGGAATTTCGCCCGAACCGCAAGACGGAGATTTTGATTTTAATATCGCTTGTTTGCAGTTTACCATCTGGGCGAGTTTTAGTCCAATTTCAGCTCCTCTCTCAAATTCCCTGGTTACATCTTTTTTATTTTTTCTAAAAACTTTATTGCCTCTTTGCTCGGCGGGTAATCTGGGCGTTGTCAATCCGCCAAGCTGTTCAGGACAAATCGGAATCGCTTTGCCGCGTTTCATTAAATCAATAACTTTGGGACATGGCCTTGAGTCGCCATCCCATCTGCATTTTATTCCGACTAAACAAGCGCTGACTATTTTCATAAAATTAAAAATCTTGGAAAAATTTTTTTGCTAAATAATTTTTTATAACTTTTTCTGACGGAAAAAATATCAGATCAGGCAATTGATCAAGCGAAAACCATTTCCATTCAATGATTTCTTCCGGTTCCATTGTTTCAACTTCTCCTTCAAAATCCAGGCACAATAAACCAATTGTAACAAAATGGGCGTCTTCAACAATATCGTTTGATAAACTAATTACCTCAACAGATTTAATTCTTAAACCGGTTTCCTCAAAAACTTCTCTTTCTGCTCCGGCCGCAAAACTTTCGCCAAAACGCAATTTTCCGCCCGGCATTGTCCAGGTGCCCTCGCCATGAAGTTCAGAATCCGCCTTATTGGGATCTTGATTTCTTTTTCCCAACAAAATCTTATTATCTTTTAAAATCATTATGCCGACGCCAACGCCGACTTTATTATTTTCAATCATAATTTAAATTTAAAAGTTTTATAAATATTTTCAAATGTAATTTTCTTGATTTGTTTTTTACTCAATCCGATGCTTGGTAAAAATTTTTCCACGAAATTTTTATAAAGATATAAAGATGGATAACCGGACAGATATGGTGAAAATAGCTTTTCGTTAATGGCATGCGGCGCGTGATCTGTTTCTATCCAATCTATCTTGCCGTCTTTTAAATATTTTCTTAATTTTTTAACATCTTCATTGTTTCTTAATGGCGGATTGGTGGTATAGAGCAAACCGTCCGGTTTTTTTAATATTTCATTACTCCACAAAATATGATGCGGCGTGACACCGCAAGTAATTTTCATTTCTTTTCTCGCTTGATCAATCAATTTCACGGATTCCGGACAAGAAACATGGCAAATATGCAAAATCCCTTTAAAATTCGTTTCTCTGACGAATTTTATTTGGTCTTTAATTGATTCTATCTCAGCTTGTTTCGGTCTGGCATAAGAATGCGTAATCGGTTTTAACGGATTCCAAAGTTTTGGTTTTAAAAATTTTTCTTTTTCGCAATGAACAGCCAATACGCCTTTGTAGTTAAAATCTGAAAGAATTTTATAAATCTCTTTTTGTTCTTTTTCTTTAATAATTGCCAAATTACCTACTGATTTTCCGGCATATAATTTAAAACCGGCAACCTCGCGATATTTATTATAACATTTTATCGCCTCTTTCAATTGTTTCTTGTCAGCAGTCAAACCGATATATAAATAATAGTCATTTTTTCTTTTTTTGGGGACGAGTTTTAATCTTGCCTTAACATCTTTTTCAAATAAAATTGGCGGATTGGTATTCGGCATGTCAAAAATTTTATTCACTCCCTGTTCATCGGCAATTTTAAAAACATGCCCTATAGTTTCCTTGTATGCTTGTTTGCCGTCGCGGCAATGCATGTGCGGGTCTATAATCATAACAATTTTTATATTTTCGCTAAATTTAATTTTTGACGGCGATAGTAAAGTAATTTTACTATTTCACTTGACATGAAATACGCAATTACCAAACCAAAAACAATCAAAACATAATTAATCGGCGGCGCGGCAAAATGGAAAAATTTTTGGCCCAAGCCGGTAAAAGGCAGAGCAACAATAAAAATAGCATCTAATAAAACAAGAAGACTCAAAGTCAGACTTGGTTTTTTTGTTTTTAAGAAAAAATGCCTTGTTCTGATGATAAAAAGAAGAGCTAATTCTGTGAGAATACTTTCAATAAACCAAAGAGTTTGCATAAATGCCGGTTTGATGCCGTGGAAAATTCCAAAAAATATAAAATCAAAAGCCGTGCTGACTAAAGCTAAAATTATTATCAAGCCGATAAAATTACTAAGCCGGGAAGTTTTTGGTTTTTTAAGTTCTTCAGTATCAACCGTATCAGAGGCGATGGCGATTAAAGGAAAATCAGACAAAAGGTTGCCAAGTAATATTTGAATCGGCAACATTGGCAAAAAAGTAATAAATAAAGAGATAACGGCGATTGAATAAAAATTGCCGAAATTGCTCGCCATGGCGCACTTTATGTATTTGTTGATATTTGAAAAAATCTTTCGGCCGTTTTTAATGCCGTCAATAAGCACTCTTAAATCTTTTTCAAGTAAAATTACATCCGCCGCGCCTCTTGGAACGTCAGCCGCTTCTTGAACAACAATTCCGACATCAGCGATTTTCAAGGCCGGCGTATCGTTTAAACCTTCGCCTAAAAATCCGACTTCAAATTTTTTCTGAAGAGATTTGATTATTTTTAATTTTGTTTCGGGTGAAATTCTGGCAAAAATAAAAAATTTCAGACAAGCCTCGTCAAATTCTTTTTCCGGCAAAGAATCCAAAGTTTTTCCTGAAATAACTTCACTTATATCTCTGACCAGTCCGACTTTGTGGGCAATGTGTCCGGCCACTTCTTTGCTGTCTCCGGTGATCATTTTTATTTGAATGCCGAGTTTCTTGGCCGTTTGAATCGCTTCTTTTGCCGTTTCTTTCAAAGGATCAATAAAACAAAAATATCCCAAAAATGTCATATTCTCTTCGCTTTTTTCCGAATATTCTCCTTTTAATTCTTTAAAGGAAATGGCTAAAATTCTTTTTCCTTCGCGGCCATGATCTTCAATTTCTTTCTGCACTTCTTTTTTTTCTTTTCCATATTCAAATTCCGATGATAAATCCAAAATAACTTCCGGCGCTCCTCTGACAATAAGAAAACTTTTGCCCTCTTTATCTTTCACTACCATGGTGTTTCTTAAACGTTCTGATTCAAAAGGAATAAATGAAACTTTTTTGAAATTTTTTAAATTTAAACGAACACTTGGAGAAGATTTTTCGTAAAGAGAAAAATCAAATGCGTTCAAGCTGTTTTGAGCGCCGTCTTCAATGTAATGAGAAGCGAGGAGGCCGTAAAGAAAAAGTTTTTCTTTATCTTGAGCAAAAATTTCTTCAAGTTCAAGTTTATTTTTGGTTAAAGTACCTGTTTTATCCGTGCATAAAATCTCAATATTTCCCAAATCTTCAACGGCTGAAAGTCTTTTAACAACTACTTTTTCTTTGGCTAATCTCAATGCCCCGCTGGAAAAAGAAAAAGTGATAATTAAGGGCAAGGCTTCGGGAATAATACTGACTATTAAGGCAATGGAAAAAATCAAGAAATCAAAAATATTCTTCGTTCCTTTGATCATTAAGTTGGCCAAAAAAATCAAAAGAACAGTCGTTATAACCGTTCTCAATATAATTTTATAAAATTTTAAAATATCTTTTTCAAAAACGCTTTCCCGGGTTATGCCTGAAACCAATTTCGTGATTTCGCCAAAGGCAGTTTGTTTGCCCGTGCCCACCACTATTCCCTCTGCCTCGCCGGAAGAAACCGAAGTTCCGGCAAAAATAATATTTTTTGCTTCAAAAACTTCTTTGGTTTCCGCGGAAAGAGGATTTAAAATTTTGCCAAGATGAATTGATTCGCCGCTCAAAACCGATTCGTCAACCAAGAAATCGTCTGTTTCTAAAACTCTCAAATCAGCCGGAACAATACTGCCCGTTTCAAGAAGAACTATGTCGCCCGGAACCAAATATTTTTTATCAATAACTTTTTCCATTCCGTCTCGGCGAACCCTCGCCTTGGACGGAATAAACTTTTGCAAAAGCGAAATGGCTTTTTGGGCTTTCGCTTCTTGAAAAAATCCAAAAGAAACATTGATAAAAATAAAAACAAAAAGAACCAAAGCATCAACTTTTTCGCCAACCGCAAGAGCGATCAGTCCGGCAATAAAAAGCAAATAAAAAAACGGCGACTTAAATTGCCTTAAAAAAATATCAAGCAAGCCGTTTTCTTTGGCTTTTAATTCGTTAAAACCATAAGTTTTTAATCGACTCTCCGCTTCTTGATCGGAAATTCCATTTTGGCCGGTTTTCAACGCTTCAAAAGTTTCTTGAATATTTTTAATTGTATATTGAGGAAAATTCATTTTTTCACTTTAATAAAAGAAGAGACAAAACCAATAAGCCTAAAATTATTCTATAATAGCCGAATGGCGTGAAATTTTTTCGCTGAATATATTTTATTAAAAAAGCTATTACCGCCCAAGCCACCAAAAATGAAACAATAAATCCGGTTAAAAGAATAAGAATATCTCTTCCGCTCATTGCCATTCCGTATTTTAACAAACTGTAACCAGAGGCGGCAACCATGGTCGGAATGGCCAAGAAAAAAGAAAATTGCACGGCCAACAAGCGCGAAGCACCCAAAAGCATTGCGCCGATAATGGTCGCGGCCGAACGCGATACGCCGGGAATCATGGCCAGACATTGAATCAAGCCGATCAACAACGCGGTTTTATAACTCATTTTTGCTATGGAAAATATTTTACTTTCTTTTTTTCTTTTTTCAATAATAATCAGCAAAATACCGCCGATAATTAGGGCTAAAGAAACGGTCAGCAAACCGAATAATTTTTTTTCAATAAAATCGCCCAAAAGCGCGCCCAAAATTATGGCCGGGATAACTCCGACGATTGTTTTTTTCCATAAATCAATAGCTTCTGCTTGTTTTTCTTTATTATGGCTGAATGGCCATAATTGTTTTCTAAAATAAAAAATAACGGCGAAAATCGCGCCGAGTTGAATAACCACGTCAAACATTTTTGTGAAATCTTGGCTGAAATAAATCCAGCGATTAACAATAATCAGATGTCCGGTTGAAGAAATAGGCAAAAATTCCGTTATGCCTTCAACTACTCCCAAAATAATCGCTTTAAAAAAATCAAACATATTTTTATTTTATTTAATAATATATTCCCAACCCGGCTGCCATGCTTTTCTTTTTCGCCAATCATCAACAAACGCTTGTTCCCATGTTTTAT
>Ga0265297_10010383_pt1 | contig 11720 bp, 28 predicted proteins | sample Munlanlwell13791_FD_192502 | JGI IMG/M metagenome (GOLD analysis project Ga0265297, IMG submission 192502) | Leachate microbial communities from a municipal landfill in Southern Ontario, Canada - Leachate well 137-91 | ecosystem: Engineered > Solid waste > Landfill > Unclassified | place...
CGGAGAATGGGAAGGGGTAGCGGGGAAGTGGGCGGGTACGGGTACGGGTGGGGGTACGGGGACGGGGACGGGTACGGGTACGGGGACGGGTACGGGTACGGGTACGGGTACGGGTACGGGGACGGGTACGGGTACGGGTACGGGAACGGGTACGGGGACGGGTACGGGAACGGGTATTAAAAATATTATACCGGAATAAAACAGCGTCCAAGACAAGCGGTCGGGCTGGTTAAAGTCCAGCTATTCCGGTTTTTATATAGGGGTTGTAATGAATGATATTATAAAAAATATAGACATAAATCCTTATTTTAAAAAACTATAGGAGTTAAAAATGTGTGAATTTTTTACATGTGTATCAGACGGCAAGGGCAAGCTTTATTATTTCAACTGGCTTCAAAGAAAAAAAATATTAAAAGGTAAGTTAAAAGATAAAGCCGGCAATTTATATGAAGCTGATAGTCATAGTTCGGTTATTAAGTTTATTCAAGAAAAAACAAAATACATTGGAAATGATTTTGAAGAAAAATTTAATAAGTATGAATATAATCCTTTAACAAAAGCTTTTAAAATTGATAAAATAAGCGTAAAAGATGATTCAAAAATAGTTGAAAAATTATGCAAGAAATTAGATTTTTCTAAAATTGTTAAGCCTTTAATAATTAAAAAAATAATAAATCCAATAAAGATAAAAAACAAAAAAATATATAAAGCCGATATTAATTTATTAAAAGAATGGGCTTCGGTCTGAGATTAGGTCAGGGCTTCGGTCTGGGCTTCGGTCGGGGATTCGGTCTGGGCTTCGGTCTGGGATTCGGTCTGGGCTTCGGTCGGGGATTCGGTCTGGGCTTCAGTCTGGGCTTCGGTCAGGGATTCTGTCTGGGCTTCGGTCGGGGATTCTGTCTGGGCTTATATAAGCAGTTTTTTTAATATAAAAAAATACAAATATATAGATAAGCTTAACCCATATAATTGCTTAATAAAATTATGGACTAAGGGTTTAGTTCCGAGTTATGATGGCACAATATGGCGTTTGCATGGTTTTAAAGGTGCTATAGTTTGGGAAGATAAAAAGCATGAAATCAAATACCGGAATAAAACAGCGTCCAAGACAAGCGGTCGGGCTGGTTAAAGTCCAGTTATTCCGGTTATTATATATAGGGGTTTGAGATGGATTATAATGAGTTTTTAAATAAAAAATTACAATCTAATAATAATTATGGATTTAAGCCTATAATATTGCATGATTTTTTATTTGATTTTCAAAAGTCTTTAGTAGAATGGTCTTTAATAAAAGGGAAATCTGCAATTTTTGCTGATACTGGGTTAGGTAAAACCCCAATGTTGTTATCATGGGCTGATAACATTGTAAGAAAAACAAATAAAAATATTTTAATTTTGACACCTTTAGCAGTATCAACTCAAACAATTTCAGAGGGTGAAAAATTTGGAGTTGAAGTAAAGCGATCAAGAGATGGCAAACCAAAAGGCAAGATTACAGTTACAAATTATCAGCAATTAGAAAAATTTAATCCGGATGATTTTGACGGTATTGTTTGTGATGAAAGCTCCGCGTTAAAGAATTTTGAGGGACAAACAAAAATAAATGTAACAAGATTTATGAATAAAACACCTTATAGGTTATTATGTACAGCGACACCTAGCCCGAATGATTTTATTGAATTAGGTACAAGTTCAGAGGCGTTGGGTAATTTAAAATATATGGATATGTTAGATCAATTTTTTAGAGACACCTCAAATGATAAAAATCCGCAATGGTCGACTCCAAATTATGTTTTAAAAGATCATGCCGTGCATGATTTTTGGCGATGGGTAACTTGCTGGGCAAGAGCAATAAAAAAACCGTCAGATTTAGGATTTAATGATGAAAAATTTATTTTGCCGGAATTGATAGAAAAAGAATATGTTCTACAAGTAACAAAGCCTCTTGATGGGTATTTATTTGTAATAAAAGCAGAAACGTTACAATTGCAAAGAGAAGAAAGAAAAAAAACAGTTGAAGAAAGGTGCGAAAAAGTAAAACAACTTTGTGAATTGCATGATACATCTATAATTTGGGCTCACTATAATTATGAAACCGAATATCTATCAAAGATTATTCCTAATAATATTGAGATTAGTGGTTCAGATTCCGATGATGAGAAAGAAGAAAAGTTTAATGCTTTTTCAAAAGGGCAAATAAAAAAACTTATTATAAAGCCTAAGATTGGAGCCTGGGGTTTAAACTGGCAGCATTGTAATCACATGACTTTTTTTCCAAGTCATTCTTATGAACAATATTATCAAGGTGTAAGGCGTTGTTATCGATTTGGTCAAAAAGAAAACGTATACGTGGACATTGTTACAACTGAAGGCGAAGAAAGCGTTACAGAAAATATAAAGAGAAAATCTAAAGACGCTGAAATGATGTTTAGTATTTTAGTTAAATATATGAATGATGAATTAAAATTTATAAAAGAAGAAAAATTTAATAAAAAAATGGAGTTTCCAAAATGGTAAAAAATCAATTAATAAAAGAAAATTACGCTTTATATTTAGGAGATTGTATTACAGCAATGAAAAACATCGCAGATAACACTATGGACATGTCAATCTATTCTCCACCATTTGCTTCAATGTATACTTATTCAAGCAGTGATTATGATTTAGGAAACAATAAAAATTATGAAGAGTTTTTAATTCATTATAAATTTGTAGTTAAGGAAATATCAAGAATATTAAAGCCTGGGCGCATGGTATGTGTCCACTGCATGGACATTCCAAAAAATGGAGAAAACGGACTTATTGATTTTCCTGGAGATATAATTAAGATACATCAAGATAATGGGTTTGTCTTTTGGGATCGTAAAAATATTTGGAAAGAGCCTTTAAGAGTTGCGATAAGAACACGTCAAAGAGCATTGATGCACCAACAATTATGTAATGATACCTTAAAATGTAGGGGAGCATTAGCAGATTATTTATTAATATTTAAAAAAAAAGGTAACAATGAAATTCCAGTTATAAAGCCTTACGGTCTTACAGTTTATGACGGGGACTTAGAAATGATGAATAAAGAAGAACTTTTTGAATATCAAGAGCTTATTAAAATATATGATACAAAATATACAAACGATAAAACCAATCGCTTAAGTCAGTTTATTTGGCGAAGATATGCTTCAAGTGCATGGGAAGATATTCGGGCTAATGTTTGTTTATCTTATAAAGAGGCGAGAGATAAAGAAGACAGTCGCCATGTTTGTCCTTTACAACTTGATATAATTACAAGAGCGGTGATATTATATACCAATGAAAATGAAGTTGTATTTACGCCATTTATGGGAGTTGGTTCAGAGGTTTATGGTGCGGTTATAAAAAATCGTAAGGGGATTGGAATTGAATTAAAAGATTCTTATTTTAATCAGGCAGTTAAAAACATGCAAGCAATATCAAATATAAATAACGAAATAGATTTATTTAATCAAAATAATGATGGGGATTAAAATGAAATTATCAGATGAGGATAAAAGATTAAATCGTAATAATAGTTGTAAAAAATATTATAAAAAAAACGTAGAGAATATTAGACTAAAAAATAAAATAAGATATGTTCATAAAAAAATAGATGATTCAAAAATAATTCAAGCTAAAATTGAGGCTAAAAAATTACTGGGGATTGTCGAAATTGCTAAAAATAACTTGATGAAGCATCCAGATTTAAACCATAAAATTGAGTCGTCACTTTATCTGGAAGAAGTTAAAAAAGAATTGGAGAATATTTAAAATGGGTAAAGATTTTACAAGTACAAGAGGCGATGATAATGTCTTCACGCCATATTCGATGACTGAGCAGTTATTGGAAAATGAAAAATTTGACAACACAAAAAAAACATTAGAACCGTCGTGTGGTAAAAAATTAGCAATAGTAAAAATATTAAAAAAAAACGAATTTAATGATGTCATGTTTGGCGATATAAATCTTGAGCAATGCAATCAAGATTTTCTTACGGCTAAATTTAGTGTATATCAAAAAATTGATTACATAATAACTAATCCCCCATATTCAAAATTAGATGACTTTATTATAAAGTCAAAAAAAGTAGCAACTGAAAAATTCGCTTTTCTTTGCAAACTTACACATTTAGGCGGAGTAGAAAGATTTACAACTGGAATTTTTAAAGATGAAAATTATCCGCTTACAAAAATTTATTTATTTACTCGACAGGCAAATTTAAGATTTACGAATGATGAGCAAGAAAAAAAAGGATATATGAAATATAGAGAATTACGAGAAGATAAATGCTATCCGGCGGGCATGTACTATTACAACTGGATGATATTTGAAAAAAATAACGGACAAATAAAATTAGATGAGATACCACAATTAAAATGGATTAACAACAATAAATATATTTTAAGGAAAAATGTTGACAGGATAGGTTAATTATTATATAAATAGATAAAGGGATATTTATGATAAAATGAAACATTTAAAATAAATAAGGGGTAAGTATGAAAATAATAAAATTTATATGCAAGTTAAACTTAATAATTTTTATATTGCATTCTATCGTTATGTTTACCGTGGCAATTATAATGGCTGCAATTTATGGTCTATGGGGTAAGCCCCCAAATTATTTTATAATTTGGTATACAAGGTATTTATTGCATTTTTTATCATTGGGTTTATGGATAGTTGCTTATTTTAAAGAAATAATTTGTTTTATTAAAGATGAATTTTTTAGTTAAGGGGAGTATATGCCAAGAGTAAGGAGTAAACGAAAAGATGCCGGAAATGGCTCTTTTCAAATCAGATTTGATATACCTTTGTATAAAGAGATAACGGCGGTTATTCTTAAGAAAAAATACAGGGGCACAGAGCGAGAATTTATTGAAACCGCTGCAATCGAAAAGCTGGATAAATGCTATGATAAAAACAAGCCTGCTTATATCGATGAAAGGCTTAAAATTATAGAAGTAAAAGGGATAAGAGGTGGGTGTCCTAAGAAAAAACAAAAAAAAGGAGTGTAAATATGGAAAGAAAAGACTTTATAAGTTTATTTGGTGAAAATTTTTTATCTGAGTATGAATATGTAAATCCTTTAGAACAATTTGAAGATTATTTTTTCCATAAACCTGCTTATGGACCAATTAAAAATTATAGAGAATTAGCATTAAACAAATGTATTAAAGAAAAAGTTGATTTTACTTCAACTCATAATAGCATTTATGAATTAACAGAAAGATTAGTTGTTGTAAAATGTCCTATTTGTAATGCAGAAATGGAGCAAAGGGGCGGAGGTGGTAGTAGGGGGTTTACAAGTATAAATTATGATTGCAAATGTGGTACAAAAATAAGCATTAGTTTAGAAGATAGTGCTTTTAATGTAGAGTTTAAAAAAGAAGATTAAAAATGACGAAGACTCAAAAAAATAGGTTAGACGCAATGGTTAAGAGGCATAATAAAATAAGATCACAAATAGTCTATGAAGAAACTTATTCTTATAATAAAAAAGGCATATTAATTATGCAGACATCATCTTTTATCCCAAAGGGATATTATGATAAAACAAAATAAAAAAACAACAAAGGAATAAATGAAAGTATATAATTATGGCATTGAAGTCGAAATAAAGCAAAACTTAAAACTTGGGTTTATTACAGGTATTTGTTTGAGACCAAATAACAGCGTTACTTATGCGGTAAGTTTTTGCAATGGGACGGAAGTTAAAGAAAGCTGGTTTTATGAATTTGAATTAAACTTTAAAGGCAAAAAAAATATTGAAGTAGGTTTTATAAAATGAATAAAACAAATCAGGATATAAAGACATATGTTCGTATACGAGATAAAGGAATTTGTCAAAATTGTGGTATATATTGCTGGGAGAAAGGTAACATTGCTCATCGAATAGCACAAAGTAAAGTTAATATAAAAATATATGGGCGTAAAATTATAGACTCACATTTAAATAAAGTATGGACTTGTTTTTCTAATATATGTAATTCGAGTTTTAATATCGGAAATAACATCGGTAAAAGTCAAAAGCTGGTTAAGCTTATAAATGACAATCCTAATAAATATTTTGACGCTAAGTTTATAACGGAGTATATTGATGAATAAATATAAAAACGTTTGGACAAAATGTAAACAAGGACATAATCATCAAAGTAAGAAAGAAGCCAGTTATTGTAATATCTTAGAATTATTAAAAAAAAATGGGGAAATAATTGAATATGATATACAAAGAAAAGAAGAATTATATTGTGATGGGAAATTTATTTGTAATCATATTGTAGATTTTTTAATTTATAAAAAAGAAAAAAATAAAAAAATATTTGAAGTGCATGAAGTTAAAAGTAAAGCAACCATGACGGCAGCATGGAAAATTAAAAAAAAGTTGTTTGAAGTAAATTATCCTGACATTAAATATGTTGTAATTGATAAGGAATTAAAATGATACCTTTTATAAAAATATTGTTTAAATTATTAAAATTAAATTGTGGTTATTGTAAATTTATGAAAATTTGGTTTCAAAGTCCAGACAAACTTAGTAATAATATTTATTGTTGTGACTATATGGATTGCCAAAGAAAAACTGATTTTTGTAGTTACTTTAAAAGGCGTAAAAAATGATCTATTTAACATTTATAATTATCTGGTTTATATGCTTAAGGCTTTTATTTAAAAAGTATGAGAATAAATCGGAAAGGGTGATAAATAAGTTGTTAACTGAATGGATTTATAAGACTATAAAGGATAAATAATTATGATAGGTAATGAATTGGATAAAATAATTGTAATTGCAAATGCAAAGGATTTGTCTTTATTATCTATAAAAGATATTTTTGAAAAAAGAAAAATAGCTGCAAATAAATTATTAGAGATTTATAATAATGATGAATATATTTTAGAAAGACAAAATTTAATTTTATATATAAATTATTGCAATGAAATTATAAAAACGGCTTTAGGAATAATTGATTTATAAAACTTTTAGCCAGTTGGCTATTAAAATATTATAGGAGTATAAAATGAATAAAAACAAAGAAAATGAAAATTTAAAGGACGAAATAACTGATTTAAAAAATAAAATAAAGATAATGGAAAATGAGGCTAAAATAAAAGAAATAGAATTTAATCATGAAATACAAATAATCCAAAAAGCTAGAGATTTTGCGTTAAATGAAAAGTTTCAATATAAAAGAGAATTCGAAATATTACAAAATGCTTCATCAAATATTATAAGTATTATTTCAGAAAATGAAAAGCTTAAATCTGAAGATAGATTTTTTGAAATTAAACAATTAAAAAATGAAGTTGATAATTTTAAAAAAGAATTAGATTATAAAGATAAGTTAATAAAAAATTATCAAGAATTGCCTGACATAAAAAAAATATTGCAAGGTATATCAGAATTAAAATTTCCAAATATTTCAGATTTAAAAAACCTTTTAGATATTTATAATTCATCCGAATTGATAAAAACTATGAATAAATTAAGCGAACAAATTAAATATTTAGAAGATAAATATAGTAGGCGTTATTAAATATTATAGGAGTAATTATGAATGAGATTGAAAAATTAAGGAAAGAATTTAATGACAGGCTTGATGCTTTAGAAAAAAATCAAAATGGCGACTGGGTTGAAAAAATATTAAAGCATTTAGAAAACAAATGCTTATACTTTCCCGATTATTTTAGAGTAAAAAAAATCTTATTAAGAGAGCTTGATTTAAATCAATATGAAAAATATTACAAAAAAACAGTTTTAACCTGGATAATTCAAGCGGTTGCAGATATTTTGAATGAGGGAAGAGATATATCAAAAGATTGGTCAGAATTCTATTTAAAAAATGGTGTAATAAATAAAATGTCTCATTATAATAGTTATTATTTTTTGGGTGCTGTTAAATTTGATTTATCCGTAATTGATCAAGCGCAATCAATACTTGAAAACCTTAACAGAATTAATATACTTAAAATGTATTTTGAGGTAGGCAATGAGAAATAAAAGCGAAATAGTCGATAATAAATGTTATGAGTGTCATAAGCATAACAATAGACTCTTTTTTTTAAAGTGCTATAATACAATTCATGACGGTATAGATTATGGATATTGTAAATATAACAAATGGCAAGCCGGAGAGATAGAAAATAAATCAAAGTTAGATGAGGCAAAAGAAAAAATTAAACAACAACCAAAGATTGACGATAATACTATTGCAGATTTAAAATACATAGTTTCTGATAAATGTCCTTGTAACTGCATTGCAATGGCAGAAAAACTTTTAGATTATTTTGGAGTTAAAGATGAAAATTAGCAAACAAAAATTTAATGATTGTGTTGATTACTTCAAAATGATAAATGATTCTAAATTGGAAGAATTAGACTTATCAGAATTTAATATTGCTTTAACAAAGGATAATATTTCAATTTTACACAACACAGGATTAAATAACGTATTAATAATAAAAATGTTGTTGTAATAATACTGGAGTAAAATAATGAAAATTGAAGAAGTAATTGATTATGCAGGTAAGTTTTGCTACGATGAAAAATTGATTGAAATGCTCGAATCCGTGCAACAAACACAAAACGAATTAATAAAGATAGTTATAGAAGATATAAAGTCTTATTGCTTTGTTAGCGACAAGAAGATAAAAAATGCAGAATGTATAAATTATAATAAATCTTTATGTGATAAAAACTGTCGAATACCTTTTATTGAAAAAATTAAAGGTAAAAAGTGGGAAGAAATATTAAAGGACGGTAAATAATATGGACGACAGATTAAATTATGACAGCATTGAAGAAATGTATCAAATAAATAAAAAACTAGAAGATGGAAATAAAGAATTACAGCAAACACAAAACGAATTGATTAAAAAATTTATAAAAATAATTATAACTATGGAAAATATTAAAAAAGAACCACGAATGATAAAATGTTGTTTTTTTGAAGATGATAAACAATTTATTGAAAAAATAAAAAACAAATCCTGGGAAGAAATAATAAAGGACGGTAAATAATATGGGTAATTGTATGAAGATTTGCAATAGCTGTATTGATTTTGACTTTGTTAATAGTGTTTGTACAATTAGATATTTAATTCACGATGATGGCTCTCGTAAATTTATGCCGAGAAAACCCTTGCAAAAAGGATGTAATGTTTTTATGTTAAAATTAAAGGACGGTAAATAATATGACAATTGGAAGTAAAGAACATTATGAAATATTAGAAATGTTTGAAAAAAATTTTAGCAATCACAGACTTGATAAAGAGCCTTTTGATTTGTGGAAAAAAGGAATAATTTATCAAAACGGAGAAACAAACAATCTATATAAAGCGTTTATATTAGGTTATTCTTTTGCAAGAATAAATATAGAATGGTAAATTAAAAAAAATAAGGTAAATAATATGTTAGGATTAGGTTTATTTGATATAAAGCTAGATTGGATAAAGATAAAAAATAAAACAGATTATAAGTTTGCCATAAATGATATTTGTTTTACAATAGGAGTAAAATATGTTTGACTCAAAATTTTGGGAAGAGATAAAGACTACTTATCCAGAGGCTTATGATGAATTTATAAAAACAACTTCTTTTATCGAAGAGTTTAATAGCTATCCATGGTTAATAAAAAGATCACAATCAGGCAGAATACTCTCGCAAAAAGACATTTGCTATTGTAATATTGAAACCTATTTTGACGGGCTGGGGATTATAATTGAAATAAAAAGTTATACAGATAAATTTAGATTTAACATAGTCAATAAAACAAATTAAGAAAAAGGATAAATAAAAATATGGGATCAATAGCAGTTTATTTAATAATTATGTTAACAGTAAGTATAATATTGATTTTAATAATTATAACGTTTATTTTTTTTTATGTTTTGGGAATAATTAGAAATATTGTTATATCAATAAAAAATCTTTATTATAAATTAAAAAAGAGGTAAAAATGTCATTAAATAAAACAATAGCAATAATAACAATAACGGCTATTATCTGCATAATCCTAGGCGCTACTATCCCAAATTGTTTGACTTCGCCAAATACCAAAGAAGAACCGACGATGAATAAGATTTTATACTACTACATGAAAATTCAAGACAGGTTAATTGTCGATAATGTTATGATTAACGCTCGGGTACGAAATATACCGGAAAGCTTAATATTTGCAATAATACGAAAAGAAAGTCTTTTTGACCCAAAGGCAATAAATACCTCAAATGAAAATGGAACGACTGATTTTAGCTTAATGCAGCTTAATTCCCAAACTTTTTATTATTTGACAGAAAGGGAACTCATGAACATTTCTTATAACATCTATCACGGTTGCGAGCTACTGGAAAGGTTATACAAAGAATTTAACGGTAACTTAGTCAAAATTATAATGGCATATAATTGCGGTTCCTGGGTTGTAAAAAACGGTAAGATACCACAAAAGACGCTTAACTATCTTAACGATGTTTTAAAGTATAAGGCTATTTATGAGATTGAGATTATGAAAATGGAGATGAAAAATGTTAAATAAACAAAAAGGAAATATGTACGGCTTCATAACTCACACATGGAATACTCTAAAAGGTAAATGTTTGCACGATTGTAGTTATTGTTATATGAAGCGATTTAAAAATCAAAAAGAAGTACGTTTCGATGAAAAAGAATTAAAAACTGATTTGGGTAAGGGTAATTTTATATTTGTCGGCAGTAGTTGTGATATGTTCGCCCAAAATATAGAAAAAGAATTGATAAGGAAAACGCTTAATTATTGCGAGGGATTCGATAACACTTATTTATTCCAGACAAAAAATCCGAAAAGATTTTATGACTTTGCATATCCAAACAAGTCTATTTTGTGTTCTACTATTGAAACAAATAGATTTTTTACGTGTATGGGAAAAAGTTCTCATGTTGGTATAAGAGCAAATAGCATGAAACATTTAATGATGCAGGGATTTAAAACCATGATAACAATAGAACCTATACTTGATTTTGATTTAGATCTATTTTTAAAAATGTTAAAAAATATATATCCTGTTCAAATTAATATCGGTGCTGATTCTGGAAGCAATAATTTACCAGAACCTCCAAAAGAAAAAATAATTGAATTGATAAATGAGTTAAGTAAATTTACAAAAGTTTATCAAAAAGAAAATTTAAAAAGATTGTTAAAATGATTATGAAGATGGAGTTAAAAAAATGAGAGAGATTCAATTTAGAGCAAAAGCTGACAGTTCAATTGATAAATGGGTATATGGATTTTTAAAGAATGATTTTACAATAAATGAAGTTTTATTAGACGGTACATTACATGGGTTTAATATTATTCCTGAAACAATAGGCGAATATATTGGAAAAAAAGATATAAATAAAAATGCATTATATGTTGGTGATATAATTGACGCATTTATAATTGAAGATAATATTGCAACAATGGGAGAAATTGTATTTGATGATTATTTTTTATTTTATGCAAGTAAAAATTTAGCAGGTAATACTCCATTATATAAATTAACTAACATTAAAAGAATAGGAAATAAAGTTGATAATCCAGAATTATTGGAGTTAAAAAATGAAAAAAATAATAATTGATGATATAAAAATTATCTGGGATTCTGATAAAACATTAACTGATATATCTGATATGATTTTAGTTTATCTTTATGGTAATAGTTCATATATAAAAAAAGATCGAGATAGTATTGATAG
>Ga0265297_10010384_pt1 | contig 11720 bp, 10 predicted proteins | sample Munlanlwell13791_FD_192502 | JGI IMG/M metagenome (GOLD analysis project Ga0265297, IMG submission 192502) | Leachate microbial communities from a municipal landfill in Southern Ontario, Canada - Leachate well 137-91 | ecosystem: Engineered > Solid waste > Landfill > Unclassified | place...
CATTTTGTTCAGCATGAATTGCCCGACAAATTTCATGTCTTTCACCAGAAGGAATCTTCAATTCATTTCTCAAACATCCCAATTCCAAACAATCCTTTGTCCCCGCTGGAGCTCCATTGTAACCGGTCGTCAACACTCTTCTATTTTTCACAATGATCGCTCCCACATGATGTCGCACACAAGTCGATCTTTCTGATACCAACGCTGCAATTTTCATAAAATACTCATCCCAACTTGGCCTGACATACTTTGATACATTTGTTGATTTTTTCTTACTTGATTTGGCCATAAATCTCCTCAATTTGTTGATTTAAAAAATTAATATCTTTATTATTTACAATTGTAAAATCCGCCATAGCAATCGGTCCCCCTTTATTTAATTTTTCTAGTTCAGCATAATCTCTCGATTTAGCTTCTTCCTTTGTTAAAGGTCTATTACGAATATCAATATTTCCATCCATTTTTCTATTTTCCAACCTCTCATATCTAATTTTTGGTGACGCATAAACCGCAATTACCACCAAATTTTCACCAAAATGTTCTCTTAAGACTTTATATTCTTCCCAACTATACATACCATCAGCAATTACATTTCCAAGATTTATTAATTCGTCAAATTTAGGCAAATTCAAAATTGCATAAGCCGCCATTCCATGAACATTTCTTAATTCTTCTCTTATCATCCTTTCGTTTATTTCATTAACTTCCAAATTTCTTTTTTTCAACTCGTCTATTGTCAACTGACCAAATCGTATATATTGAAAACCATTTTTTACAAAAAAATCCGATACTACACTTTTTCCTGCTCCACACATTCCTGAGATGCAAACAATTTTGTTCATGTGAACCAATTTATCATTTATTTACCTTCAAAACAATCAATCATCTTGGCAGACTTGCCTGCCGAAGTTTTAACGTAGGCAGGCCCATGAGGATTCGAACCTCAAATGGAGATTTTGGAGATCCCAGTGATAACCATTTCACTATGGGCCTAAAAATTTATTTTTAAAGTATCGAATTTTACCTTAATTTGGAAACTAATTCAAAACTAATATCTTCTTTACACCAGCCACAATATCTTTTGGGCTTTCCGCTATAAAATCCGCTCCAGTTTCTTTCAACCTCTTAGCTTCGTGTATTCCCCAACTCACTCCAATCGTTTTTATTTTCACTTCTATTGCTTCCTTCACATCCCCAATACTATCAGTAATCATTACCGCATCTTTTGGTTTTATTTTATATTTTTTAAAAATCGATTTAAATTTTTCCACTTTAGAAAAGTGGGCCTTCCTTCCCAAAACTTCATCAAAATATTGATTTAAATTATATTTTTCCAAAAATCCGTTTATCGACTCTTCATCAGAAGACGACACTATTACCAATTTGTATCCCTCATTTTTAAATTTCTTCATCACTTCTTCCATTCCTTCTACTGGAATCAAAGTCTTAATCTGCTGACTGTACCTTTCAAAATATATTTCTACAAAAGAATCATCATAATCTTCCCTCAACTTCCGATTGTAAACATTTCCTTCCGCCCATTCTTGAATTTCAGAATACTTTATATCCGAAAAAGATTCTCTATTTATTTCATAAGAAAGCTGACAACTATTCACCACCACCCCATCAAAATCAAAAATTATTACTTTATTCTTATTCATAAATTAATTTGTGGACCCAAGGGGACTCGAACCCCTGACCTTCCCCATGCCATGGGGACGCGCTACCAACTACGCTATGGGCCCTAAAAAGATTCAATAGTCTATCAAAAAAATAACCATTAAGCTACTCAATTATTCTCATTTCTCAAAAATTTAGCCATATTCCTAGAATCAAAAACCATACCTCGAACTATTGACGATTCATGATGTGTTAAATGTGGTAATTTAATTGTCGGAATCTCAATGAAATCTGCCCCATCAAAAAATTGAGATTCATTTGGAACCACATCATCACCTTTTACTACATAAGTCATCACATTTTTTGCCAAATCATTTCTATTTTTTAAAGTTTCCATTGTTCCATCCAAACTTTCAATCATTTCTTCAAAAACTTTATTTCCTTCATATAATTTTTCATAAGCAACTTTATTGGTCTCATTTTTCGGACTATTACAACCAGCCACAGTCACTACTTTTCTAACCATACCCTCCAATGAAGTTAATGCTTCTAGCGTAAACGGTCCTCCAGCACTAATACCTAAAAGTGATACTCTATCTCTACCATTGTAGAGTTTGTCAATTCTGTCAAAAAATTTATTCTGTGTTTCAATAAACTTATTTTTTCCATCCGACCACCATTCCACTGGGAAAAATTCCATTTTTATCCCACGCAATCTAAATGTTTTAGTCAAAATATCATATACCCAAGGTAACGGGCCAATTCCTGGAACCAATATGGCTGGCGTTTTTTCAATCATAAATTATGCCTATTGTAACACCAAATATAATAATTTCGAAATAAATGATTTTTGTGCTACCATTAGCTTAATATGACAAAAATAACTAAATGCGTCATTGGCGCTGCTGGTCGTGGAACCAGATTTTTACCCGTCGTCAAATCCTATCCCAAAGAACTGGTCCCCATCCTTTCTAAACCCAATATCCAATATTTAATCGAAGAAGCCATTGGAGCTGGCATTACTGAAATCGCCATTGTCCATCGATTAGGCGAAAATTCTATCGAAAAATATTTTTCTCCCGATGCCGATCTCGAAAGCTATTTGACCCAAAACAATAAACTCGAATATTTAGATAGTCTCAAAGCTATTTGGTCCAAAGCCAAAATTAGTTTTTTCCCCCAAACCGCTGATCTTCCCTACGGCAATGGTTCCCCTATTCTTGCCACCAAAGAATTTATTGGCTCTGATGATTTCGTCTATATGTTTGGTGATGACCTCACAGTTGAACCTACTCCTGGGGCTTTTTTAACCAAAATGATTGCCATTTTTGAACAATACAATCCATCCTCAGTTATCGCTGTCAAAGATGTTGGCCGTGAAGAAATCGAACGTTACGGTTCAGCCCAATATGTCGAAGATCCAAAATATCCTCACCGAATTTCTGCCATGCTCGAAAAACTACCAGCTGATCAAGCCCCTTCTACCTTTGCCCAAGGCGGCCGCTTCGTCCTTTCTAACAAAGTCATTGGCATTTTAGAAAATCAGCCCACCGGCAAAGGCAACGAACTTTGGCTTGCCGATGCTCAAAATTATATGGCCAAAAATGATGTCGTTCTCACTCAAGCTTTCGAAGGTGAAGAAGATTGGATGACCACTGGCGATCCTCTCCGCTGGCTCGAAGCCAATATCGCCATGGCTCTCCAAGACCCTAAATTCAAAGACGATTTATTGCAATTTATAAAAAATTTATAAATGCCAATTACAAAAGCTGTCATCGCTGCTGCTGGCCGAGGAACTCGATTTTTGCCAGTCGTCAAATCTTATCCCAAAGAATTAGTTCCCATTCTTTCCAAACCCAATATTCAATACTTAATCGAAGAAGCCATTGGCGCTGGTATCACTGAAATCGCCATTATCATTCGTATTGGTGAGACTCGTATTCAAAATTATTTTTCTCCCGATCCAGAATTGGAAAAATATTTAACAACCAACAACAAACTCCAATATTTAGATAGTCTAAAAAAGATTCAAGAATCGGCCAAATTAATCTTTATTGAACAACCTGCTAATCTCCCTTATGGCACCGGTTCCCCTCTCTTAGCTGCCAAAAGTTTTGTTGGTTCTGATCCTTTTGTATATATGTATGGTGATGACTTAACTATTGAACCAAAAGCTGGACAATTTCTCTCTAAAATGATTAATACTTTTGATCAATATCAACCCGACGAAATTATTGCTGTCAAAGATGTTGGTCGTGAAGAAATCGCTCGTTACGGTTCCGCCCAATACATTGACGACCAAAAATATCCTCACCGTCTCTCTGCCATGCTCGAAAAACTACCAGCTGATCAAGCTCCTTCTACCTTTGCCCAAGGCGGCCGTTTTATTGTTACTCAAAAAATATTTCCTCTATTAGAAACTCAAGAATTATCTAAAGATAATGAATTATGGTTTTCCGACGCCAGCAATACTTTAGCTAAAAATGGAGTTGTCCTTACCCAAGCTTTCGAAGGTGAAGAAGACTGGATGACTACCGGCGATCCACTTCGTTGGCTCAAAGCTAATATCATTCTCGCTCTCCAAAACCCTGACTACCAATCCGACCTAGCCAAATATTTGAAAACTATCCTATAATCTTGACAAATTAGCCTTTTCGAGCTATAATCCCTCCGATACTTCAAAAGTATCAAACTTTAACAAAGTGGAATATTTTAGATCAAAACACTGCGTTTTGAAACCAAGTTTCCACCGTACTTTAAAAATCCGTAGAATTATTTAAAATAATTCCTTTCAAGCGTTTACACACGCAATCTTGATTACAAAATTTTGTGATCAGAACTGTGTGTGTAAACAACATGTTTACAAACATTTTTATATAGATCAATTTTTTTACGGGAACAATTCCCTTTACATATAAAAACAAATAAACTTGGAATTCGAAAGGAAGGTATTTATCATGAAGAAGACTTGGCAGAAAATTCTCTTAGCCGTCGTAGCCGTTGCGTTGGTGATTTTTGTCATCATATCAATGGTCAACTCAGGCAACCAAGGAAAGCAAATCGCTGATCTGCAAGCCCAGCTCAAAGCAACGCCGGCATCGACAACCGAACCGACGCCAACAGCCACACTCGAACCCACGGCCACCGTCGTTCCGACAGCAACACCCGTTGCCACCGTCGTTCCGACATCTGAACCGACTGCCACACCAATATCAGACATAGGGTATATCAAATACTCGTTGGATAACGGTAAAACTTGGGTTGAAGTCAATGAACTCACAGATGACTATGGTCATAGAATAGCGTTCACTTGCGCCCAGGCAATCTTTCCAGACAAAGCTTGGGATTACAAGTACACGGACGCAGACTGGGGCCGCATAGAAAAGACGTGGATCGATGTCCAAATCTCAGTTCCCGAAGGTGTCATCTCTCGAATTTGGTGTTTTTCCTGGAAACAGGGTAAAAAAATTCACCAAGGTGGATACTTGATGGAGCTTAACCCAGGCCACTATGAATTCGCCATTAAAAATGGTGAAGCTCAAAACTGGGCAACAAGCGACTCCTATTACTCGATTGATCTAAATCGGATCTTCGATCAAAAGCGAGAAGGCCACGTCAATGTCAAGCACCCACTTGATTTCGATGGCATCACCGCCAACCTTAAGGACCGGATTCCCGAAGATCTCAAATACAACGAAGTGATCAAAGGACCAGTCCCCACCAAATAAAATAATTCTACGGAAAAAATGGTGTGTTGAACCGAAGTAGTAGTGAGCTCACGCTTACATAAATCTATTTCCCAGTTCAACCCCATCTCCGTCTATCGATGAAATCGATACTGATGAGTTCAACCCCGCAGCGGCGGGGTAGAACGAAACGGACAAACAAAACTATGAAAAGTAAAAAACCCTTAATTACTATCTACATGCCTGTCTACAATGCCCAAGATTTTCTTTCCCAATCTATAGAAAGTGTTTTAAATCAAACATTTTCTGATTTCGAATTTATCATTGTTGACGATGCTTCTACCGACAATTCTTGGAAGATTATCAAATCTTATGCCAAAAAAGATTCTCGTATCATTGCTATCAAAAATAAAATTAATTTAGGTGTTAGTTTATCTTCTAACATCGCTATTTCCCAATCTAAGAGTAAATTTTTAGCTCGTATGGATGCCGATGATATTTCTCTCCCCTCTCGTTTCGAAGAACAAATTAAGTTTCTTAAAAATAATCCCAACACTGTTGCTGTTGGTAGTCAATGTTTTGTCATCAACGAAAATAATCAAATTATCGGTAACAAAAATTTCCCTACTAATTTTAAACAATTAGCCAAAATGATTTTTTGGGCTATCCCTATGCAACAACCATCTATGATGGTTAATCTTTCTAAATTACCAAAAGATTTTGTCTGGTACACTCCAAATCAATCTTCTGCCGAAGAAGTTAATTTGATGTTTCGCTTTATGCTTTATGGCAAAATCAACAATCTTCCTGACTATCTTTTATTTTATCGTCATTTAGACACTAGTTTATCTCACAAAAACCCCAAAAATACTTTTTATTTAACTATCAAAAGTCGTCTTACCGCCATCAAACTTGGTTTTAGACCTACTTTTTTTGCTGTAATTCTAAATATTTGTCAAATAATTGTCATTAGTTTAATGCCTAACTATTTGATCAACCAAATTTGGTCTCTTTTACGTGGCATTAATAAATCCACTTCTCCTAAACTACAGTATAATTTAGTTAATGAAGTGGTTTCTCAAGCTTAAAAATAATCCTGACATTTTTGGACTGATTTTAGTTCTCGCCGTCATTTTTTTCATTAATTTTAAATTTAATACCTGGCTAATTGGCTGGGACAATCTTCTGCCTGAGCTCAATCTCGGTATGAACATCAAAAGATCATTACTTGCTGTTTGGCAAGAATATCAAGGTTTAGGTTTAGTTGGCGGTATGGGTCATGCCACTGACCTTATTCGTCAAATTTTGATTCTCCCCTTAACTTTATTTTTGCCCACTGATTTAATCAGATATCTTTGGCATTTTTTTACCATCGCTTTAGGTACTTTTGGTATTTTTTTCGGTCTCAAAAATCATTTCAAGTTCAATCGGCCCATTTGTTTTTTAAGTTCCCTTTTCTATCTTCTCAATTTTGGTGCTATCCAAAATTTTTGGGCTCCATTCGAACCATTTTCTACTTTTTTCGGCTTCTTCCCCTGGCTAATATTTTCTCTATTAAATTATTTAGACCACCAAGACCACCGCAATTTAGTTAAATTAGTTCTCATCAACTTATTAGCTATTCCCAGTTTTTATGTTCCCACTATTTTTATAGTCTATCTAATCTGTATTTTTATAATTCTTTTTTCTCATTTTATCTTTACCAAAAAGATAAAAATATCTCCCTTAATAATTATTTTTCTTTTAAATTCATTTTGGCTTTTACCATTTTTCTATTTTGCCAAAAATGACATTTCCAATCCCCAATTAGCCTTTGGTAACCAAATGGCTTCAGAAGAAACCTTTCTTCGCAATCAAGACAAAGGACATCTTTCCGATTTTTTATTATTAAGAGGCTACTATTATGATCTTCCTAGCAATGGCGTTTCTATTATGGAACCATGGCATCAACATTTTTCCTCTCCTATTATCCTAGTTTTGGGTTATTTCATTTCCTCTTTAGTAATTATTGGTCTGATAAAAATTATTTTCTCCAAAAAAACTTTTTCCTATCAAAAATTAAGTCTAATTTTATTATTTTTACTTTCAGCTATCGCTTTACTTTCAGCTACTCCAATTTTTTCTCAAATAAATTATTTAATCCGTCAAATCCCTCTCATTGATCAGGTTTTTCGCTCCCCTTTTACCAAATTTATTACCCCAACAATTTTTGTTTTTACTTTACTTCTAGCTTTTGGATTAAACACTATTTACAAAATTACTAGCAAAAAATCTTCCATTCTCCCCAAAATTTTATTTTTAGTCTATTTATTTTCAATCATTTTATTTTCTCTCCCAGTTTTCAAAGGCAATTTATTTTATTCCAATCTTAGGAAAAATATCCCAAATGAATATTTTGCTCTTATTGATTATTTTAAATCTCAAAGCCCAACTGACCGAATTATGAATTTACCTTCAGGTGATTTTTGGGGTTGGACCAACTATCGTTTTGGCACTTCTGGTTCTGGATTCATCTGGTATGGGATTGAACAACCAATTTTAGATCGTGCCTTCGATGTCTGGAATCTCAAAAATGAACAATACTATTGGGAACTAAACTATATTCTTCAAAAAAGAGACCCCCAACTACTTGAAAAATTAATCCAAAAATATTCGGTAACCTACATTATTTTCGACAATAATATGTATTTTCCTAATGAAAAAATCTACGCCAAACAAGCAACCCCCACTAAAGAAATGTTAAACGAAATTCCTAGTCTCCAAAAAATCAAAGAATTCGGCAACATTACCATTTACAAAAACTACCAAAATACCTCGCCCTATCTAACCTCTACTATCGAAAATAAATCCCTTATCCCCACCCAAACTAACAATCCCCAACTGATATTAGCTGATTCTAATCAAATAAATTTAAAAAACAACACTGAAAATAACCTAACTAGCAAATATTTCCAAAACATTATTCTCGATCGACCTTATCTACTAAAAATAACCTACAAAAACATTTCTGGATATCCTTTAATTGTCAGCGCCTTAAATGAAAAATCAAATATTTTATTTTTCACCAAAAAATTATCCAACAATAAAGATTGGCAAACCGACTCTTTTATTCTTCCTCAGATAGGAGATTCGTTTAGCCAGGGGCTGACTATACTCTTTAATAATTCTAGTTTCAATAAAAGCTTTTCTGAAAATTCTATTAAAAGCATTGAAATATATCAAATTGAAACAGAAAATCTCGAAATCAATTCCATCAAAAAAACTCCTTTAAATTTTTCTTCCAACATTTTTATTTATAAAATAGATCTTTCAAAAGACAATTTAGATAAATATTTAGTTCTCCCTCAGTCATTTCACCAAGGTTGGCTCGCTTTTTATTTCGATGGTGTCAAACCCATTTTACTCAAAAATCACGTCCTCGCCAACAATTGGGCCAATGCTTGGGAGTTATCAGCCAACATCAATACCTCTCAAATTCATATTATCTTCTGGCCCCAAATACTCGAATTTCTCGGCCTCGGCCTAACTGTTTTTACTTTAATTTTTTCATTAAAAAGAAAATAATTTGACGCAGATAATATTTTTTTCGCGCGCAAGCCGCTGAGTGGATTTTACGAAGGTGCGAGCACGATAAAAAATCATTATCAAGTCAAAATTATTTTTGCTATTCTATTTCCTAACTCCTCAAATTCCTTTTCCCTCCACCCTTTGGTCGTCATCGCCGGCGTCCCCATTCTAATTCCTGATGGTTTTAGTGGACTTCCTTGTTCATGAGGTATTGTGTTTGCATTAACAATAATATCGTTTTCTTCCAGTTTTACGGCAATTTCTTTACCTTTCTCCTTGCCCACATCCACCACCATCAAATGATTCTCTGTCCCAAACACTCTAAATCCTTTTTCCCGTAATGTGTCTGCCAACACTCTAGCATTTTTTCTCACTTGAATTGCATATTGTCTAAACTCTGGAGTGTCCGCCTCCGCAAAAGCCACCGCCATCGCTCCAATATTATTTTCATGAGGACCGCCCTGAAGCCCTGGGAATACTGCCTTATCAATCTTCTCTGCTAATTTTTCATCTTTTTCTAAGCCCTTTTTAGTAACTCCAATAAATGCCCCTCTCGGACCCCTCAAACTTTTATGAGTCGTACTCATAATCAAATGAACATAATCTACTGGACTTGGATGCTCCCCACCCACAATCAGACCAATAATATGTGATACATCAGCCACCAACCAAGCATCAACTTTATCAGCAATCTCCCCAAATCTCTTAAAATCTAAAACCCATGGATAAGCCGTTGTTCCCGCCATTATCATTTTTGGTTTTTCTCTTAAAACTAATTCTTCCAGTTTGTCATAATCTATTCGTCCGTCTTCTTCCACATTGTACTGGACACTTTCAAAAAATTTTCCCGAAAAAGTAATCTTCGGATGTCCATGAGTCAAATGACCTCCCGCCGAAAGTTTAAGTCCACAGATTTTATCCCCTCTTTCCAAAAGAGCCATTTGAATTGCACTGTTTGCCGGACTCCCAGAATATGGTTGTACATTTAAATGCTCCACTCCCAATATTTTTTTACCCCGCTCAATTGCCAAGTTTTCTACTTGATCAATAAATTCATTCCCTTGATAATAACGTCTCCCGGGATATCCTTCAGCATATTTATTAGTCAAACAACTTCCCAAAGCCATTCTTACTTCATCTGAGGCAAAATTTTCACTCGGAATTAGTTGCACCTGAGCATTTTGTCTTTCTTCTTCTTTTTTTATTAAATCTCTTATTTGATTATCTTTAAATATTTCTGCCATAAAAATTATTAAAACTTATAACTCAAAACTCAGTCATCTAAATTCCTATATCATAAGACCATTTTACTACCACTAATCCCTCAATCCAACCATTTAACCCATGTTAATATATGTCATGACAAATTCTCATGAAATAATTTTAAAGCAGGCATATGAGACAGAATTATCTTCAACTAAATCTCTTCATGATTTTATTCAAGAGATCGATCCTGACCAAATCAAATCTCAACTAAGCCAACCTATTATCACTTTAGAAACCGTTGGAGATTTTTTAAACGAACACTTTTCTGATATAAAACCAAGTGAAGAAGAACTCATTGCCAATGTCATTAGAAGATATGAAAATGAACGCCAAGGCAAAAATCATCCTCCCATAATTAAACCAGAACCAGAATACTTTACCAAACTACGTTCCCGAGAATATGAATTCTATCAACAGATCGTTTCCAAAACTTCAGAAAAAACAAAATTCTTCTTAGAAATTTTAATTAATCCCCAAGATCATCAACCTTCATTAAGCCAATTAGATTTAGATGAATTACTTTTAGGGGAAATTAATGGTGAAAACCAACAACGTCTCAAACTCGTTATTACCGCCAATTTACTCAAAAATGACGAATTCGTCTCCAAAATAAATTTCCTCAATGGTTATCTAAAAGCCCCACTCGGTAGTATGCAATGGGGAGGAGGTAGTTGTTGCGAACACTCCGGTTCTTGTGTCTGCCACTTTGGTGGACAAAAACCCTATAACCGCTCTTGCCTTGGTGATGGAACTTTTTTCAATAGTCCTGACTACACTTGTATTTTACCCAGCAAAAAGCAAATATCAGAACGAAAAACCCGACAAGACGAATGGACGACTGAAATACTCAGACATCTACACTAGATTTACTACAACAATTTCTTTTTTTCATCCCACTTAAAAAGTTCTCCTAAAGATCTCTCTTTATGAATCAATTTTATCCCCTCACTCAAAAGCGGCGCTAACGAAATAATTTTCATTTTTTTAATCCTTTTTTCTTTTGGTATGGGTATCGAATCCAAAAAAATAATTTTTGTTGCACTACATTTTTCCAAATTTTCTATTGCAGATCCATTTAATAACGCATGAGTTGCCGCTATAATTACTTCCTTTGCCCCAAATTTTTTGATCACATCAGCCGCTCCACAAATTGACCCTCCTGTATCTACCATATCGTCGACAATCACCGCCGTTTTTCCCTTAACATCACCAATTACATGTGCTACCTCACATTCATTATGTTTTTTTCTAACTTTATCAATAATAGCGATCTGACAACCAAACAAATCTGCTACCTTATTGGCTCTTTTTACCCCACCAATATCTGGAGACACCACTACTATATCTTTGTATTTTTTCTTCATCAGATACTTTACAATCAACGGATATCCCACCAAATGATCTACTGGGATATCATAAAATCCCTGTATCTGGTCAGCATGTAAATCCACTGTTACCAATCTATTAATACCCGCTATTGTTATCAAATTCGCCACTAATTTGGCAGTAATTGGTTCATAGGATTGGACTTTTCTGTCTTGTCTCGAATAACACATTTGTGGACAGATCAAATTTATTCGT
>Ga0265297_10010385_pt1 | contig 11718 bp, 11 predicted proteins | sample Munlanlwell13791_FD_192502 | JGI IMG/M metagenome (GOLD analysis project Ga0265297, IMG submission 192502) | Leachate microbial communities from a municipal landfill in Southern Ontario, Canada - Leachate well 137-91 | ecosystem: Engineered > Solid waste > Landfill > Unclassified | place...
TATTTTTTTGGCTTTAGTCAATCTTTTCTTGGTTGTTTTTCGGCCTAATTTTTTTTTCTTATTTGTCATATCCCATTAGAAACATATTTTATAGCCCCCCTTTGATTTCTAAGGAAGCATAATTAATCCAAAAGATTAAGTTGAGCCACGACTTCATTAAACCGGTCAATTAATTCTTTGACCTGCTCTTCTTGGCTGTTAGCCTCGGCCAGTTTAAGCTTTTCGCTGACTTCTTTTAACTGAGAATTGTAGCAGTCCCGTTTGAAAAAATTTATCGCTTTAATCAGTTCGTCCCGAAGAGTTTCCGAATCAAAATCAAAAAAATCCTTCTCCGCTAAGAGAACGAGTTTATCTGCTAGAGCGGCCAGTTCTTTCTCTTGAAGTTTAGAGTGAAATTCTTGTAAATCAAAAATTTCCTTATTACCTTTAATATCATCAGTATAATAAATAATCAATCTTTTGTAAAGGCGATTAAGCTCATTGTCGATAATCAAATCCGGCGTTATATTGGCCGCTAAGTAAGAAATATTAGTGGGGTGTTTTAAAACAATGGCCAAAATCTGTTCAATCAGCATTAGATTCCGATCTTTAGTGGCAGTGGGCGCATTCTTTGAATCATCGGCTGATTTTTTTCCTTCCGGTCTAGTGATTGATTCCCAAAGAATTTTTTCGGGTACTTTCAAGGTTTCGGCCAATTTTTGCAGCCAATGGGTTTGCTCAATTCTATTACCAATTTTAGCGATTATCGGCAGCAGTATTTTGGCGGCGGTTTTTTTATCTTCAACTTTACTCAAATCAAGCCGGCCGAAAGTCTGGTCAAAATAGTATTCCATAATCGACTTGGCATTCTTCACCGCCGTAATCCAATCGGTCGGATTATTTTTGATACATTCATCCGGATCTTTGCCCTGGGGCAAAACGATTACTTTGACATTCATCTCTTCACTCAAAGCCAAATCAATACCGCGCTTGGCTGCCCCTTCCCCGGCAATATCCGTATCAAAAGCCATGGCCAAATTTTTGGTATAACGTTTTAAAATTTTAAGCTGATCAAGGGTTAAAGCCGTGCCGGAAGTTGCAATAACATTTTCGGTTCCGGCCTGAACTGATGCCAAAACATCCATTTGGCCTTCAACAATAATGGCCAAATCCTGTTTTTTGATTTCCGATTTGGCTTTATCCAAATTAAAAACGGCTAAACTTTTATTATAGACCAAAGTTTGGGGCGTATTGATATACTTGCCGCCTTGTTCGTCGATTTTCAGCGTTCGGCCGGAAAAGCCGATCGGGCTGCCGTGCAAATCATTGATTGGAAACATCAAGCGGTCGCGGAACCGGTCATAAAAATCAAAGCCGCGTTCTTTTTTAACCGAAAGCCCGGCCAAAAAAATTTCCTGATCGCTGAATTTTTGGCTTTTTAAAAACTTAATCAAATTATCCCAGGAGTCAACGGCATAACCGATTTTGAAATCAGAAATGATTTTGTCGCTTACCTGGCGTTTCTTTAAATAGTCACGGGCTTTTTGGCCAGAGGGAGACTCTAATAAAACTTTATGCCAAAAATTAGCCGCTGATTGAATGGCATCCGAAAGCCGATTTCTTTGGCTGCTTAATTCAGGATTTTCCGCCACTAATTTTACCCCGGCTTTTTGGGCCAAAAGCCGCAATGCCTCGGGAAATTCCAGCCCTTCGATTTTTTGAATAAAAGTAAAAATATCCCCACCTTCGGAACAGCCGAAGCAATGCCAGAATTGCTTATCTTTGGAAACCATAAAGGAAGGAGTTTTTTCATTATGAAAAGGACACAGCGCCTTCCAATTGTTAGCGCCGGCCTGTTTTAAGCGGATATATTCCGAGATGAGGTCGACAATATCCACTCGGGCTTTGATTTCTTCTATTTGACTGGACATAGTAAAGCACTATTTATTGTACTCTAATTGAGTAAATTTAGGCAAGAAAATTGACTGAAAGCCAATTTTTTGCTTTAATAGTATAGTATTGAAAAGATGCCCAGCCAAAGGCGGACAGCCCGCCTTCGCCCTAAGGGCTTTGGTGAGTAAAAATGGAACGGTCTTGTCTCGATTTCTCTCAAGTCTAGATTTGGTGAGAGATTAAGGATAAAACAATATTAACAATAGAACGGAGGGGTGCCAGAGTGGTCGAATGGGACAGTCTTGAAAACTGTTAGGCCTGAAAGGGTCTCGTGGGTTCGAATCCCACCCCCTCCGTTCTATTGTTAAAAATTAATTGTTATTAAGGAGAGGTCGCATAGTGGTCTAGTGCGCACGCTTGGAAAGCGTGTGTACCGCAAGGTACCGCGGGTTCAAATCCCGCCCTCTCCGCCATACAAAAAATCGCCGAGTCCCGCCTTTCGCGAAGGGCGGGACGAGTAGGCGATTTTTTGTTATCAAACAAATTTTTTACTTAGCTAACTCGGCATCAATCAATTGCTTGAACGTGTCATAAGGATAAGCGCCTTTGACCAGTTCGCCGTTAACAAAAGTCCCCGGCGTGCCGGTGACACCAGCGGCTTGAGCAGCCGCCATTTGCTGCTGGATTTTGGAAGCATATTTGCCGTCATCAAAACAACTATTGAATTGATCAGTATTCAAACCGAGATCTTTGGCATAACCTTTCAAATCATCTTCGGTGATGGCGCTCTGATTGGCAAAAATTTTGTTATGCATTTGCCAAAACTTGCCTTGTTCGCCAGCGCATTCACCGGCTTCGGCCGCTTTCATCGCATAAGGATGAATGGAAGTCAGCGGAAAATTAATCCAGACTCGTTTCACCTTGCCGGCATAGTCTTTCATAATCTGATCCATGGTGGCCACGTGTCTTTGGCAGTAAGGGCATTGGAAATCAGAAACTTCAATTAAAGCAACCTTGGCATTGTCTGGTCCGGTGGAATAAGCCTGGGCTAAAACCGAGTTTAATTTAGAAACGTCACCGGTTGGTTCTGGCGGAGTTGGGGTGGGGTTAGCATTAGCGTTAACATTAGCATTAACATTGGTATTAGTATTAGCTAGACCAGGATTACTCTGACCCAGTTTGCCGCCAGCCAATACCACTACTAAGCCGACAACGCTGATAATCGCGATTCCACCGAGCAATCCCATCACCAAGCTTTGCTTCGGCGACATGTCAAAAAACTTTTTTTCTTCAGCCATATTTTGTTTTTAATTATTAATTATTAAATTTATTAATTAGTCTTTTATAGTTTATATTCTAAAGCAAAATGGCGATATCAGTCAAGAGGTAACCGAGTAAGTGCCATTTGGTCGCCTTTCGACGATTCTGTCTGAAAATGATAAGTTCAAGGCGACCGCCTTATAAAGGCTTCTTTTTATGCCATTCAGTCGCCTGCTGGTAATTATAAGCGGCTCTCAAAATAGTTGACTCAGCAAATGGCTTGCCCAGTATTTGTAGTCCCACTGGCAAATTATTGGAAAAACCGGCAGGAATTGAGATGCCACAGATGCCAGCCAACGAAGCCGGAACGGTAAAGACATCGGCCAAATACATTTTTAAAGGGTCATTGGCATTTTCTCCGATTTTAAAGGCTGGGGTCGGCGAAGTCGGCGTGACCATAATGTCAACTTTATCAAAAGCTTGTTTAAAATCATTTCTGACTAATGTTCTGACCTGCATCCCCTTTTTATAATAAGCATCATAATACCCGGCCGAAAGCGCATAGGTACCAATCATTATCCGGCGCTTAGCTTCGGCGCCAAGGTATTTGCTTCTCGTATTTTGGTATATATCTATCAGCTTATCGCTCTCCTCCGACATCCCGTAGCGAATGCCGTCATAGCGAGCCAAATTTGAGCTTACTTCGCTGGGACAAATTATATAATACACGGCAACCGCTTTAGCCGTGTAAGGTAAGCTAATATCAACAACTTTTGCCCCTAATTCCTCTAGCTTTTTTACCGCTTTATAAACTAAATCTTTGACCTCCGGATCCATGCCGTCAATAAAGTATTCTTTTGGCAAACCAATTTTTAAGCCTTTGATACTTTTTTTCATTTCAGCAGAGTAATCATCAACCTTGACCTCGGGTGTAGTCGAATCATTTTTGTCCCGGCCAGCAATATGTTTAAGAATAATTGCCGCGTCTTCAACATTTTTAGCAAATGTGCCAATAGTATCCAGAGAAGAAGCCATGGCCATTACGCCATAGCGAGAAACCCGGCCATAAGTGACTTTTAAACCAGTTATACCGCAAAATCCTGCCGGCTGGCGGATCGAACCGCCAGTATCTGTTCCCAATGAATACAGGCACATATCAGAGGCAACCGCAGCGGCAGAACCACTACAGCTTCCACCTGGTACTCTTTCTAAATCCCAAGGATTTTTAGTGACAAAATAGCCGGAATTTTCACCTGAACCACCCATGGCAAACTCGTCACAGTTAACCTTACCTAAAATCACTCCCCTAAGTTCATTTAATTTTTCTACTGCCGTTGCACTATAAGGCGGGATATAATTGTCCAGTATCTTGGATGCTCCGGTTGATCTGATATCCTTGGTGCAAAAAACATCTTTGGGTGCATGGGGAATTCCGGTCAAAGGATTAGAAAAATCGCCGGCTTTGTCGGCAACTTTGGCTTGCTGTAATGCTATATCTTCAGTTACCGTAATAAAAGCTTTAATCTTATCGTCGGTTTTTTTTATCTGCTCTAAGCAAGCCTTAGTCAGTTCAACTGAACTAAAGTCTTTCTTTTTCAAGCCTTCGTGGGCTTGGCTGATTGTGAGCTCGTTGAGTTGCATAACAGTTTAACAATGTAACAATTTAACAATTTGCTATCGTTCAATTGTTACATTGTTTACTCAAAAACTGAGCGCGTCTTAATTAAGTTATCTTCACTTTCTGGTGCCATCTTTATTAATTTTTCCATCTCTGCTTTTGGCCTAACCGCCATTTCATCAGCCCGCATTACATTTTCCAAACCCGTGACTTGGGCAGTTGGTTCAACACCATCGGTATTTACTTCCTTTAGCTGTTCAACGTACTCTAAAATTGAAGAAAGTTGCTGGGCAAATTTCTCCTTTTCCGCCTCGGTCAGTCCTAGACGGGCTAGCAAAGCAATATGTTCAACGTCTTTTTTGGATAAAGCCATAGAGTTAGTAAATCAAGTAAGCAAGCAAATCCAGTAGCTTGATTTAATGGATTTACTTAATTAGTATATAAGCATTTTCTGAATTTGACAAGGAGAATTCACCCAATTCGATAGACGATTGACAAATTAACTAAATAAGTTGTAAGATTAATTATCACCAAAACTGTCTTGCGGTGATCTATCAACGTTCTTTTGCTCCTTCCGCTTAGATTTCTTGCGTGGATTGTTCTTGGCACCTTTCGGTGCCCAATCCTTTCCCATGCCTTTACCGGTACGGCCAAGAAATCAACCTGCACAGTCACAAGCACCGCTTCTCCTGAACCGCCTCCCCCCCCTCCTTACATCCACCTATAAAGCGGTGCGCCTGCTGTCAGACCGTGAATACGGCTTAAGACAGTCACTTAAGAAGGTCCAAATCCTTTCTGACAGCAATTACTAATATTGCTATTTGTTTTTGCCTCTGGCAGTTTGCGACACTCGCGTCGCACTGGGATTGGGCACCCAGCCCTAGCTGCCAGAGGTAGCATCTTTCAATTGCCGGATCGTCTATTCAGGACACCTGACTTTCCAATCAGGCTAATGGGATTACAATCCCTATTCGGCAGCCAGCTACTAGCGGCGTCCCTTTCGCTTTCGGGGAAAACCACACCGGTTTTCCAAAATACCGAACGTCAAGCCTAAAAGAGACGCCGTTTTTCTTTTTGATTAACAAACTACCACCAGTTCTCACCGGTGGTTTCTATTATGCTAACTGGTTCTTGGCGTTAAATTAAGGGAATTGATCGAGTATAAATTAAAATCATTCAAACAATCCTAAAAACTCTTTTTCATCAATTATTTTTACGCCCAACTCTCTAGCCTTACCGGCTTTGGATCCGGGATTTTGCCCAACCACGACGTAATCGGTATTTTTGGAAACAGAAGTTACCCAATCCCCGCCCGCGGCTCTGATTTTTTCTTTGGCTTCTTCCCGGCTCAGCGATTCCAGGGTTCCGGTCACCACAATTTTTTTGCCGGCTAATTGGCCTTTTACGATTTTCGGCTTTTGCCAAGAAATTTTGACCCCATTATTTTCCAGCTCCTCTAACAATTTCAAATTTTTCTTTTCATTAAACCATTTAATTATGCTCTGGCTGACTACCGGACCGATATCAGCAATTTTTTCCAGCATACTTTCATCAACATCCTTTAGCTTTTCCAAACTGCCAAAATAATCAGCTAAGGCAATTGCTGTCTCTTCGCCCACGTGAGCAATGCCTAAGGCAAAAATAAATCTAGGTAAGGTTAAATCTTTTGCTTGCTTAATTGCCTCAATTAGATTAGCCGCTGATTTTTCGGCAAAGCGTTCAAGTGGCAGCAGATCATCTTTTTCCAGTTTAAAAATATCGGCCGGTGTTTTTAGTAAGCCTTCTTCCATCAATTGAATTACGATCTTTTGACCCAAGCCATCAATGTTAAAAGCCTTCTTGGAAACAAAATGAATCATCTGGCGCTGCTTTTGAGCAAAACAAAATTTATTGGTACAAAACAAAGCCACACTTTTACCAAGACCTTTTTCAATAATTTCTTTTTTGCTTACAGCTGAACCGCAAACTGGGCATTTAGTCGGCATTTTGAATTCTTTCTCTTTGCCGGTTCGAAGTTTTGGTAAAACTGAAACGACTTCGGGAATAATTTCACCGGCTTTGCGAATCACTACGGTATCGCCAATTTTCACCCCCAGTCGCCTGATTTGGTCTTCGTTATGCAAAGTCGCCCGTTTTACTGTTGTGCCGGCTAATTTAACCGGCCTTAATTCTGCTACCGGCGTTAAAGTCCCAAGCCGACCGACTTGAACTTTAATATCTTCAATCACTGTAGTTACCTCTTCGGCCGGAAATTTGAAAGCAATGGCCCAGCGCGGCGCTTTACCGACATAGCCCAAAGCATTTTGCAAACTCCGCTGATTGACTTTAACCACAATGCCATCAATCCAATAGGGTTCCTTCCCCCTTTCCTTTTGCCACTTTTTCCAAAATTCCATTATCTCATCAATATTTTTACAAATTCGGTAATGAGAATTAACTTTGAATCCCAATTCCTTTAATTGCCCAAGCTCGTCGAATTGGGTTTCTGGCAATTTTTCTTTGCCGCCCGACCAGTCATAGACAAAACAATCTAATTTTCTTTCCGCCACAACTTTCGGATCAAGCTGGCGAATAGTTCCGGCCGCAGCATTGCGCGGATTGGCAAATTCAGGCTGGCCGCTGATTTTGCGCTGTTTATTAATCTCTTGAAGCTGTTTTTCGGAAAGCCAAACTTCGCCTTCGACAATCACATCAACCGGCCTTTTCAAGCGCAATGGCACGCTATTGATGGTTTTGATATTCTGGGTTACGTCTTCGCCAATAATGCCATCGCCGCGAGTGGCCGCCAATTTCAACAGACCTTTTTCATAAGTAAAAACAATATGCAGCCCGTCAATTTTTAATTCACAGACATATTCTAACTTAGACTTCTGTTCTTCTTTTTCTAATAGTTTCAAAATTCTTTCTTGCCAATCAGTTATTTCTTCCTTAGAAAATGCATCGTTAAAAGACCACTGCCGAACTTCATGTTTAACTTTGACGAATTTTTCCAAAGGCTTCCCGCCAATCCGTTGTAAGGGCGAGTCAGACCGCTTTAAATCGGGGAATTGCTCTTCTAATTTTTTCAATTCTTGCTGCAATGAATCATAAATTGAATCGCTAACAGTTGGATCATCTAAAACATGATAACGATATCGCAAATCGTCAACTTGCTCAACGAGTTTATCTATTCTTTTTTTAGCTTCTTGTTTATCCATAGTAAATAAGGAAATCAAGTTAGCAAGTTAGCAAGTTAGCAAGTAAATCAAGCAGCTTAATTCACTTGATTTGCTATTTCACAATTTCTTCTTCAGAGAATAAAACAAAGTCATAAAGTCCGGAAAGCGGCGGCCGCATGGGTGTTCTGACTCTGATTTTTTGCAGCGAATTACGAAAAGAAGCCTGGGAATCAATCACAAAGCGACTGGGAATTTCCAGTTGCTTATCCGGCTCCAAGTCGGTATTAAAAACTTTAATGGTGGCTAAAATTGGCTGTTCATTACCGCCCTGCCCGCTGCTATCCAAAGGGTAAATTAATTTGAAAGAGTAAGAACAGGCAGCTAAGATCCACCAACTATCAAGTGAACTGATTAAAATGTCAGGCGGGGGTAGCCAATATTTAAAAACCGGCGGCTGTTCTTGGCAGTTACTAACGGCACTAATTCCAAGGATTTTGGTCAAATTGGTGAATTCACCGACTGTTACCACGTTAGAATCGCTCCGATCAACTTGAATTGCATTGATATTAGAACTTTGGGTTTGATAGGGGTTAAATAAATCAATCTGGAAAGATTCGCCCTTTTTTAAAACAATTGAAGTTTCTGATTCGTTGGCAGCGGTTATTTCCCAACTGCCCAGGCTGCTTTTACCAGTTGGGTTAATGCAAGGAATCATATTGTTATTGGAGCAATGGCTGTTGGCTTGGCAGACATAATTACCAGGATTAGCGCAAGCCGCCTCGGGATTAGCCTCGACCAAACAGCAATCACGGATTGCCTCGCGCCGCCGCACTTGATGCAAAGATCGTTCGGCTCCGCTTTCTGCCAGATAGAATGCTTGGATTGATTGATCAATTAATCTAACTTGCTGAATTTCCTGAATAATTAAATTACTAAAAATAGCCGCCGCGCTTAAAATGGCAGCGATAATTAAAACCGCTAAAATTAATATCATTCCGCTCTGCCTTTTAATTCCTTTGAAAATCATAATTTACTCCGCTAACGCTTATAAACTCGGCTGCTGGCGGTAGTTTGCAAATAAATCTCTTTTTCTTCGGCGGGCCGGAGCCCAACTGCCTTAAAGCCCAAAACAATAGTCACTAATGGTTGCTGATTAAACGGCAGACAGAAATTCTCTTGGTCATCACAATTTTTCGTCGCACAATCAGAATCAAATGAACAAATGCAAAAACCCACTGGATCAGTACCGTCATTAATGGTACATTTTAAATTATTCAAACAACCATTACCGCCTTGGGGGCCGTTGCATCTTTCACTATAAAATGGATCAGTGGGGGGATTAATATAAAAAGAAAGTTTTTCGACTCTGACATCTGTTAGATTGGTAACCGGCGCGCTTTCATTTTCAACTTTCAATTGGATTTCCCCGTCAACTAACTCATAAGTAACCATTTTCCCTTCCTGGTCAATTAAAACTAATTTGGTTGTCGGTTGTTCAATAACTCCTCCAGCATAACTTGCGTAATCAATTTCGGATGTTCTAATCTGCCGCGCCATATTTTCGATGACATAACGTAAGTTAGCTAAAGTTTTTTGCCGCGCCGAAACCTGCCGCTGCGATTGAAGGGCAAGCAAAAAAACATCAATAATCAGAACTCCCATAATCGAAAAAATGCCTAAGACAACTAAAACCTCCATTAAAGTAAACCCTTTCTTATCCAATTTGAAATTATTTCCAATCATAAATTGAATCTTCAAGTTTAACCTCTCTGGTCTTATTTCGTTCAAACCAAGTGACTTTGACTTCAATCTTTAAACCAATTTTCTGATCATCATGATTACATTCATTGTCATTAATAATATATTCATTGCCATCACCGGCCAGACAGATGCCTCTTAAGGTCAAACAACGGGAAAAACTTGCGGCTTGACCGTTGCTGTCATGATTATAAATACCGCTTCCGGGATTAAAATAAAGTAAATCATTACCATTACAGGCCACCGAATTAAGCTGCCATTGATTCTCCGCTTTAATAAAATCAACAATTGCTTCGCCGCTTTCCAAACCCGCATCCCAAACTTGGCCGTTCAGCCAATTAGAATCCCTGGTGTTTCTTGCAACTTCTATCCCCTCCCGCGCTAAATTATTAGCCAGGACTTGAAATTCACTCTCCTTCTGGCCAACGATATTAGAAACCGTCAAAGCTAAAATCGCGACTACCACGATTAAAAGAATCGCGATTGAGGCAATCATCTCCATTAAACTTTGACCTTTGGGGGAATTGGCTAAAATCATGGCAGTAGACCTCCGCTTAATAAACCAGATGTTAAAGAAAAGTAAAAATAAGCTTGGCGCAGTGTTTTTTTATGCTGGATAATCCCGCCCACATAACCGTAGTCTTTATCAAGATCGGGGTAATTGGCAGAAAATTCTTCCGGGGCGGGAAAAATCATTTCAAGATAATCATCACTGCCTTTCTTTAAATCTTTCCAGTCTGGCGACTTACAGGGCAGGCTCGCAATACTGTCTGATCCGCAGAATTGGATGAAATCAAAATCATCAAATTTCTTCAGGCCATTGGCTAAAATTACGCCATCACCCGCTTCATAGCTACTGCCAGCCACATTTAGTTCAAACAAAATATACCGGGCCGGATTTTTATCAAAATGGATACCATAGCCGCCAAGAGGAAAGATTTGATCCGGCGGCGGAGTCGGATTGTTAATTATCTGCCCGCCCAAAGTCAAATTGCGAACCAAACTAATTCCACCAATCACTTGTTTCAAAGCCACATCAATTTCTCCGCTTTTCGCCCCGGCCCGGAAGTTTGCCAAAACAAAACTAAAAATTATCAACATCACGGCAGATGAAACTAATAAATCAATTAAGGTAAAACCTGATTTCTTTTGATTGCTTAACATAAATCAGAAATAAATTAAATGAAGATACCAATTTAATAAATCTTGGCCGTAAACAAAAGTCAGAAAGGTTGCTGCGCTCAGAAACGGGCCAAAGGGAATTTGCGAAGACATTTTCTTCTTGTTCAAAAAAATCAGAGCTAAGCCAAAGATAGCGCCAATAAAATAGGCCAGAAATAAAGCAACCAGCAAAAGCGGCCAGCCAAGCATCAAACCCATTAAAGCTCCTAAACGGATATCACCATCGCCCACCCACCGTCCCGAAGAGACAAAAAACTGTAACGCAAAAAACGAGGCGCCAATCAGAGCGGCTAAAACTAAATTCCAAATACTGAAACCTAAGAAAAGATTAGCAAAGAAAGCAATCAGTGCCGCCGGAATGGTGAACTGATCCAAAATCAAATAATGCTTAAGATCATAAACAAAAATCACTAATAGAAAGCTGCTGAAAACTGAAGTAATTAAAAATTTTGGTGATAAGCCGAATTTTAAAAAAAGCCAGAGAAAAATTACAGCGCTAGCTGATTCAACCAAAGGATACTGCCAGGAAATACTTTTGCCGCAGTGACGGCACCGGCCGCGCAGAATCAGGTAGCTAAGCAAGGGAATATTATCATACCAAAAAATCTTCTTTTGGCACTTTGGACAAATTGAGCGGCCGGAAATAAACGATTTATTCTGGCCTAAACGGTAAATCACGACATTTAAAAAACTACCAATTACTAAACCAAGAAATAAAACGAATAAAGATTCCATATGTCTTAATTTTACCCTGCTACCCAAAATAAGGCAACTTTTAAAAACCAGTAAATAACAAAACCCCTCACCTTTGGGGGTTCTGCTATTGGTTATGATAACTAATTTTACAAATTGATTTTTTAGCTACAGGTG
>Ga0265297_10010386_pt1 | contig 11717 bp, 8 predicted proteins | sample Munlanlwell13791_FD_192502 | JGI IMG/M metagenome (GOLD analysis project Ga0265297, IMG submission 192502) | Leachate microbial communities from a municipal landfill in Southern Ontario, Canada - Leachate well 137-91 | ecosystem: Engineered > Solid waste > Landfill > Unclassified | place...
GGGGGGACACGATCTACGCAACAGAAAATGCAATAGAGAAACATGTTCTTGAAGCAGACTTGGTTATTGGTGCTGTTTTGATTCCCGGGGGATCTGCCCCAAAGCTTGTCACTCGTCATATGATCTCATGTATGAAAAAGGGATCGGTAATCGTTGATGTTGCTATTGATCAGGGGGGGTGTATCGAAGGAGCATACCCAACCACACACTCTGACCCTATATTTACTCTCGACAACGTCGTTCTTTATTGTGTGGCTAATATGCCCGGAGCCGTTGCGCGCACGTCAACCTTTGCGCTCAACAACGCAACATTGCCATATGTTTTAGCCTTGGCGGGCAAGGGGTGGAAAAAGGCATTGTCCGACGACGAAGGTTTTTGCAATGGATTGAATATTGCAGAAGGCAAGATCACTTGCGCCTCCGTTGCTGCTGCATTGGGAGAAAAGTATTTCGATCCGAAATCCATGTTGGGCTAAAGAGTAAAAAATTTTTCTGTCGAAAGAAACTGACGCACCGTCTTTCAGTATATGTCTCTACACCTTAATCGTGTTTTTTTGCGGTTGCGCGTGAGCCGTCATTAATCGCGATTGATTCTAATGCTGGTGCAAAAGGAGGGCAGACCTAATCCGCTGATTAAATGAAAAGTGGGGAGATTCGGTATAAAACGGCTGCTGCCGCCCTATCATGGTTCTGGCAAAAATCAAGTCTTTTCATAATGCTAGGCAAAAATATATCCAAGATGTGTTTTCTTATCTAGACATTAGGGTGTTCACAGAATAGAGAGGACAACTCGAACGGTCGTTGACTCGTTAACGGCTGGAACTGTCGATAACAACAGAGGGCTATGAGATTATGAGCGATATTGCAGAACAAGTGAAGAAGATCGTCGTCGAGCATTTGGGCGTCGATGCAGCCAAGGTCACCGACAACGCAAGCTTCATTGATGATCTGGGGGCGGACAGCCTTGATACGGTCGAGCTCGTGATGGCCTTTGAAGAGGAATTCAGCGTCGAAATCCCCGATGATGCAGCCGAAAAGATCGCTACTGTAAAGGACGCGATCAATTTCATTACAGCTAAAAAGGCCGCAGCGGCTTAATTAAACGCTCTTTTGTTACCCTAGAGCGGAGATGTAATAATGCGCCGCATTGTCGTCACAGGCATGGGAATGGTATCACCGTTAGGTGTCGGGGTCGGCCTCAATTGGAAAAGGTTGACGGAAGGCGCCAGCGGTCTTGGGCGTATTACGCATTTTGATCCTTCGGACATGTCTTGCCAAGTCGCTGGCGAAGTCCGGCGTGGCGAGGGCGAAGGGGAACTGAGCCTTGATCGCTATATTGAGCCTAAAGAACAGAAGAAAATGGATACTTTTATCCATTTTGCGCTTGTTGCGGCAGACGAGGCGATCAAAGACGGTGGATATGTTCCATCATCGGAAGAAGAACAAGATCGTACCGGTGTGATGATTGGTTCCGGGATTGGTGGGCTGAACGAGATTTATGAAACCTCGATCGTTCTTCACGAAAAAGGGCCTCGTCGCGTATCGCCTTTTTTCATTCCCCGGAGCCTTATCAATCTTGCCTCGGGGCAAATATCAATAAAATACGGCTATCGCGGTCCTAACCATGCGGTTGTTACCGCATGTGCAACCGGAGCTCATGCAATCGGTGATGCAGCGCGTCTGATAATGCTTGGCGATGCCGATGTTATGGTCGCGGGCGGTGCCGAAGCGGCCATTTGTCGTCCCGGCATTGCTGGATTTTGTGCTTTGCGCGCAATGTCTACGGGGTTTAATGACAAACCAACTCAGGCTTCACGTCCGTATGATAGGGATCGTGACGGCTTTGTCATGGGTGAAGGGGCGGGAGTCGTTGTTCTTGAAGAATACGAACATGCCAAAAAACGGAATGCGAAGATTTATGCCGAACTCGTTGGATATGGATTATCCGGAGACGCTTATCACATGACAGCGCCTGCGGAAGACGGCAGCGGTGGTTTTCGTGCGATGAGTATGGCGTTAAAGCGTTCCGGCCTCAACGCCGATCAGATCGAATACGTTAATGCCCACGGCACTTCGACGCCGCTTGGAGACGAAATTGAAGTCAAAGCGGTGCGTCGGTTGCTTGGATCGTATGCTGAAAAAACGATGATGTCCTCGACAAAATCAGCAACAGGTCATTTGCTGGGGGCGGCTGGTGCGGTTGAAGCCATATATTCGATCAAAACTGTAACGGATGGCATTATTCCTCCGACCTTAAATCTTGAAAATCCCTCCGAAGGGTTGGGCGGGATAGACCTTGTGCCGCTCAAAGCTAAAGAAAAGAAAATCAAAGTCGCTCTGTCAAACTCATTCGGTTTTGGCGGAACAAATGCGTGCCTGATTTTTAAAGCCGTGTAGACTCTTCAGTCGGCGCATTCGGGTAAGCCAATCTCTGTTTTTATTCTCAGCCCAAGGGTTAGGTCATGCCAAAACTCACCCAAGAAATTATTCTATCCGCTCTTCGTGCCGTCTTGTGGGAAGGCAAAGATATTGTTACGCAAAAAATAGTTGCCGGAGTGACTTTTACGCAAGAAAAACAAGGAACTAAAGTCAATCTGATTCTGGAAATTGAACCAAAAAAAGACGCCAACATTGAAGGGCTTAAAGAACAGATTGAACAAACGGTTTCCGCCATTAAGGACGTGTCGTCAGTTGCCATTATCTTTACTGCACATCAGGCTGCGCACGCGCATGAACACGGGGCGCAAAAAATGGATTTGCCACGGATCAAACACATCGTTGCTGTGGCCTCGGGCAAGGGCGGAGTTGGAAAATCTACAACAGCAGTTAATTTGGCCGTGGCCTTCAGCCAAAAGGGTCTGAAAGTTGGCCTTCTGGATGCCGATGTATATGGTCCTTCGATTCCGCGAATGATGGGGCTGACGGATGAGCCGTATATGGATGAAAATAAGAAACTGGCTCCCATTGAACGCGATGGAATTAAGGTTATGTCGATGGGTTTTTTGATTGATGAAGCCCAGCCAATGATCTGGCGAGGCCCCTTGGTTCATACCGCGATCACACAGTTATTTCGCGACGTGCTTTGGGGAGACCTTGATATTTTGGTTGTTGATTTACCGCCAGGCACTGGCGACGCTCAATTGACCTTGACGCAGACGGTACCGTTGTCGGGTGCGGTCATAGTGTCAACACCGCAAGACATAGCCTTGCTTGATGCGCGCAAAGCTTTGGCTATGTTCCAAAAAACAGACGTTCCCGTTCTGGGGATTGTTGAAAATATGAGCTATTTTGAATGTCCGAACTGTCATGTGCGCAGCAATATTTTTAGCCATGGTGGGGCTCGTGCCGAAGCCGATAATCTTGAAATTCCTTTTTTAGGAGAAATACCGCTTGATATAAAACTTCGTGAACTGTCGGATAAAGGCGAGCCCTTAACCCTATCCGAGCCCGAAAGTATGATTTCTGAGCAATACACGGCCATAGTTAGTAAGTTATGGGATGCTTTGAACGCTTGACAGAAGCCCCTTGTCCAGAGATAACAACCCACTTCAGGGGCCTGTAGCTCAGTTGGGAGAGCGCAACGTTCGCAATGTTGAGGTCGTCGGTTCGATCCCGATCAGGTCCACCATCCATCCTTTCCGTGATGCAAACCAGCCCGTTTTTAGCGTGGCTGGAGGTGCCCATAATTTCATGATTTGTATGTGTTTACATACAAAAAGGAGACGTATTTTTTGGAAAGGGACCCGTATTTTATAAAACATGCCATTTTGCAGCAAATACTCTTTGGAATGAGAACTGGAAAAAAATTAGGAAAATGTAAGTAAATACGGTGGATTATACCCGTTGTCGCTTAATGCAGATGACCAACAAATTCACCCTTGTTGCGCCGATCAAAAATCGTGCCAAATGTACTTGCGGAAGGGGGGCTTCAAATCGTTTCGACCCCCATACAAACCGGCAGAATCCCATTAATATCAATTAACTAAAAATAAACCTCATCTGGTCAAATTGACTAAAGACTCTGTCCGCGTGAATCGCGCGGATGTCTGCGTGTGTGCTTTTTTGCCAATTTGTGAGGCTCTAGCGTGGTTCAACATGCTGTGAAGCAAGGAATTGTGATACTAGCCATGGCGCTAGGCATAGCCGCATGTTCAGCGTCGGATATTCCTTTGGTCGGGGAAATGATGTCCCGTCCTATGACCGTCGCAAATATACCGGAAAAAGATGAGGTTATACGAAACGATTCAAGTCCAGCCATTGTTACGCTTGATCTAAAATCCAGTTTACGTGAGCGCCGATTATCCCGAACGGAAGATCTGCCAAAAGATGTTATCCTTCCGACGACAAATTTGAATGGCGTTCCGATAACTGCTGCTTTGCAAGCGGTTCTTTCTGGAACCGATATATCACTGTCGTGGGGGACTGGTTCCCTAGGCTCCCGTCTTGTTACCGTGATGAATCTTCGCGGTCCGTTGCCGACTGTCGTTGACAAGATATGTTCCGCAGCGAGAGTATTTTGCAGCTATCGCCACGGATCAATTGAATTATCTGAAAAGGAAACCTTCGTCATTACGCTTCCGCCGATAGAGCGCATCGTAAATGCTGGCTCGGCGACGGGCTCTTCATCCTCCCGGTCATCGTCTTCATCTTCGTCCAATTTAAACAACAGCATTGTTGAGGCGATAAACCAATTGCTGGGAGGCGAAAAGGCTACAATTGACAACCAAGGCGGAACGATCATGTACACCGCAACGGTTGATGCCGAAGAACGCATATCGCGATATCTGACAGAATTGCGTACAGAAAGACCCTTAATCGTTTTGCAACTCTATATCTGGGAAGTAACGCTAGATCGAGAAAATGCTCAAGGCATTAACTGGACAACCTTCCAGACCACTGCGTTGAAAAATACGCTGAAGAATACAACGCTATCTTTGACAAGCAATTTAACTTCTCTGGCGACAACGACAGGTAGCGTCGGATTAGGCGCCGTGACGACGGGTGAAATTTCAGCCAATGCTGTAGCCTCGTTCATTGCCACAAAGGGCCGTGTTCAAACCATCAGCAATCCCCAAATCACATTTGTGTCGGGCTCATATGCGGATCTTAAAATTGGCGGTACGCAGCGTTATATTTCCGAGGTTGGTACCGCAACGAGCAACACAAGCGGGACAACAAGTAGTTCAAGCAACACCGTCAGCACGGATGAAATTGAAACGGGATTGGCCATTGCTGTTGCAGGCAGCTACGAAAATGGCATTGTGTTCGCAAATCTCGACATGTCACTTAAAAATCTTGTTAGCCTAAATCCGACAAAGAGCGGCGACTATACGATTGATTTACCGGAAACAACCGATGAAAAAATTAACACAGTTTTACGTGTGCGTCCGGGCGACAGTCTTGTCTTGGCCGGGTTGGTGTCATCTAACGATACCGGATCAAGTCAGGGATTTCCTGTAGGCGGCGATAGTGCAATACCGCTCTACGGAGATACTCAGCGACAAAATCGCGAGCTGGTTATAATCGTTAAACCGTCGATCGTTCAGTTTTCGAACGAGTACGAGAAAAGAGAGAAAAAACCATACGTAGAAAAGACTATTGGACAGGCTGACTCCTACAAACCACTGTCGGAGGCATTGCCTGTACAAAAGCTTAGCGATGAAAAAGATATTCGGCCTGTTGAATTATCTCAGCCGAAACAGCAGTCAAGCCTCTATGATCCTCCAGCGGAAGAAGTATCCGTTGCCCCTGTTGATAAAACGCCTGTTGACGATTCATCTGCAACATCGGGCTTTTTTCATGCGTTTGATAAATTGTTTCAGTCTCCCGATCCATCTATAGCGGGAGGCGGGAAATGAACAACCTTTCTTTGTTCTCCCGCTCTCTGCTTATCGTGATGCTGTTTTGTGTGGGTTTTTCGGAAAACGTTTTTGCTCGCGATGCTGCTTTCTTAAATCCTGGTGTTACAGGCATGGGAGTGGGTGATGAGGCCGTTAAGGTTGATCCAAAGGCGGAAATCGATGTCGGAGATACGCCAATTAATATATCCAAAAAGGCAACAATCTTTTTCGTCAACCAAACCAGCATGCCTGTGAAAATCGAAAAGATTTCTCTTAGCAGCGACTCTCTGGTGACGGCGGAAGAGACGGCAAACGATTGTACGAAACAAGGCGACATTGCTCCTTTGAGCCGCTGTAGCGTCGAGGTGTCTGTTGTTCCGACGGGGGCGGGCACCTGGAGCGTCAACGTGTTGATGACGCATAATGGGGCGGGCCGCATTGCGCGTGCACGATTGGTTGGGAGAACGGCTGTCGCTAGCGCTAGCGAAGGCAAGGGGACGGGGCTCGATATCAGTGCAAAAGATATTAAGCCAATTGATTTTGGCGAGGTTACTGTTGGTGACGGAAAAACTGTCCGCTCAACTTTGATGGTAAACAACAGCGTTGATCCGATAAAAATTTACGCCATAGATGTGATTGAAGCCGATAACGGATTGCAGAGACTTAAGCAGGGATGTGAGGTTGATATGGAGCTCGCACCCGGAGGATCGTGTCCCGTAACTTTGTTGTGGGAGCCGAATGAGGAATCTCAAATTTCTACCGACTTAATTATTCGTCATAGCGGGAAGCTTGGCTTTGCAGTCATTCCCATTCGCGGTGTGGCAAGAGGGAACTCTTCAAAAAGCTCTAGAAGTACAGGCTCCTATAGCAGCTCGGAAAGATTGACTAAGAGCAGTGTGCCATTGCCCCTTTCGGCGCGCGATTTGGAAAAAGAAGTTGCCAAAAGCATTGCTCCAGTATCTAGCCGTTCTTTAAGCGGAGGCAATTCTGTATCGGGGGGGGCAAGTAAAGATTTTGGCGAACAGATGTCTCTTATTGGCACAATAGGGACGCGAGCTCTAATCTATTTGCCTGATGGTAACATAATGGCGCTTTCAGTCGGCGAGGGGTTTGAATCTGAAGAGGGGGTGGTAAAGCTGGTTTCCGTTGATACACATTCTGCCGATATTATGGTCGGAGGAAAGAAGAGAACTCTGAAGCTTAGAGTGGCCTCGTCTCTCGTATGGGAGGCAACGGCACAACAGAAGCAGGATGAAGCTTCGCAAAAGAAACCGCTCTTATTGCCTGCAGGCATAAGATGAGTGATGCTTCTCCCACCGATGCTCTTCATGCACAAGCTGAAGCGCTTCATATTAACCCAAAGCATTATGAGCTTGCTTTGGCCGAACAAGCCATGCGCCGAGCGAATGGCCGCTTGCTTTCCATTGACGAGATTTTGCATCGTAATGGGTTTTCATCCGGTACTCGCGATGTCACAAAAGAGAAAGGTAATGCCGATGAAGACCTAACGATGCAAGCCTTGCGTCTCTATGTACCGTCGGCTTCTCAGGCGGCGATGGGGTTATGCCTGTTGGAATTGCGTCAAGGAATTTTACGCGTTGCTGTTGGCGATCGAGTTGACGATGCGGACTTTTTGCGCATCACAGAGGCATTGGCGCGAGTTGATCACAAAATCAAAAGCATTGAAGTTGAGCCGTGGGATCGTGCTGAATTGGCGCGATTGATGCGTGAACAAAGCGAAATGGCAGGGGATCGCCTTTTGCGCATTCTTAGCGAATTGTCGCGCGATCCTGATGACGCAGTGTTGGTCGAAAATGCCGTGCATGATATCTTATCGGAAGCCCTGCAAGGCCGTACGTCTGATATTCATCTGTCTTTGCAGGAAGACGACGCACGGTGTTGGATACGCTACCGCGTTGACGGCGATCTTATATACAAACATTTGGTTCCGCACAGGGTTATGGCCCCGATTGTAACCAGAATAAAGACGGACGCTAAAATGGATGCGGCGGATCGTCAGCATCCGCAAGACGGAAGATTGGCTTTCGAATGGCAAGGCCGTATGATTGACATCCGGTGTGCAGCTTTGCCGGTGGCGCCGGCAGGCGAAAAATTGACATTGCGCTTACTTGATCGCGAAAATCTTCGTTCATTCGATGAGCTTTTTCTACATGCACCAGTTGTTGCTGAGCGTTTGCGTAAAGCCATCCACGGACATACGAAGGATGGAGGCTTGATAGTCGTCAGCGGACCGACCGGCTCAGGAAAGTCAACGACGTTATACGGAATCATTCAGGATATTGATCGCTCATCGCGCGCCGTATATTCGGTTGAAGCACCAGTAGAATACGATATGCCTCTGGTTGATCAAACATCCGTGACGGACAATTCAGCCAACTCAATCGCCGATATCATCCGCGCTCTTATGCGTCACGACCCCGACGTTATCATCGTCGGCGAAATGCGTGACGGCGATACTGTTGAGGCGGCGCTGCGCGCGACGGAATCCGGACATATCGTGATCACAACCGTTCACTCTGTTGACGCCTTGCATACGCTGGATCGTATTGATGGTTTTCTCAGTTCAGCTTATCGTACGAGCGGCCTCTATATTCTTGGGCACGCGCTTATTGCCAGCCTTTCGCAGCGCCTTGTTAAAACCGTGTGCCCCGGGTGCCATGTAACGAAAAAAGCCCAAGAAATATTTGGCAGTGTAGAACGCTGTCAGGAAATTGGCGTTGATCCTGAGGCCTCTTTGGCGTTGGCGCATCAAGAAGGATGCGATCTGTGCGGGCATAGCGGTTTTCTTGGACGTACGTTGGCGCTGGAAGCCATGTTTCCTCCAGAGGATCAAGCTAGTCGTCGCTCAATCACAGAAATGATGATTTCAAATGTTACATCTTCAATCGTCGATGTTCCCGGCACTATATATATACCCCGACGTGCGTCCATTGTTGATCTCATCAAGCGCAACGCCATTGATGCCAATATGGGGGCGGCTATGTTGATCGAAGAGGTTGCTTCGTCAACCCGAACCCGGGGATAATGGCATGAAGCTATACCATGCTAAATATGCCCAAATGCGACATGGCATCGTAAGTATTATGGAGGATGATTTTTATCTTCCGGATCAACATGCGGTAAGACGCCATTTGCACAACAATGGGTTTTACGCTGTTAGTATTAAAGAACAGAAGCCAAATCTCCTCGAGTGGTCTGACGTCCGCTCGCGCGCGTGGCAATTGCAGCTTTTGCGCGCCTTACGTTTTCAGGGTGCGACGGCTTCGGCGGGTACGGCGTTGATCAATATTATTGAAGGAGAAACTGACCCTAAACGCCGGCTGGCATTTTTGCCGACAAGGACGGTTTTGAAAGGGGGCGGCTCATTCTCGGAAGCGTTGAAAGCTTTGCGTTTGTTTGATGCGGCTACAATGGCCATCATCACAGCGGGCGAACGTGCGGGGGATCTCAAGGGTGTCATTCAACATGCAATTGAGCACACCGAAGAGAAAGGCAAACAGGCAAGAATAGTCATGACCACTCTTAGCTGGCTGTCGTTCGATATCGTCAATATTGTCGGTACAGTCTGGGCCGCGCAGTTTGGTTTTATTCCTTATCTGAAGAGCCAAGGGACCAAAGCAACCGATCCCGACGCAATTGCGAGGTTTAATCATGCCATTGATGTTGCGACATGGGTCAATACGAGCCTGTTGATTGTTATCACCGCGCTGATTGTCGGAGGCGTCAGTTTCGTCGCTCTCTACTGGTATAACCGGCAAAAGCCAGATCATTTCACTGCAAAAATATTGATGAAACTGCCGATTATGTCTTCATACTTGCGAAATTCCGGCATGAAGGAAAGCTGCAAGCTTATGCAACGGCTATTATTCGGTAAAGTGCCCCTAACGGAAGCAATTGACATTATTGTAGAAGGCGTTACCGAGCCTTCCTGTAATTTGTATTGGAGGGAAAGCAAGCAGCGCATTATGGCGGGGTCGGATCCTTCCCGGGCATTGGCGCGGTGGCCTTTGACAAAAGGAGAGCGCGATCAAATTGTGACGATTCAGTCCGTAGAGCAATTAGCGGAAGTATATGGATCAATTGCCGAAGAACGGGCTCTTATGGCAAAGACAGACCAGCGACGACTCGCTATAACCGGCATTATTCTATTGATGGTTCTGGCGGGAGCGACGGTCATGACGATGGTGTATTTGTTGACGGTTCAGAATCAAAGCTTTCTTGATAGTCTTAAGGAATTGCGGTCATAGAAGGAATCGGGGAAAATCGGAGGTGAAAAGAGGAAAATTCAAGTATATCTCTATCGTTTGATAAAGAGAGATAGAGTATAGGCGACAGGGTCAAACAGGCGGGTTTTGCCGTCAGGGCGGGAATGATGGGGCAGGAGGAAAAACAGGAGGACGCGGGCGGGATTTCCGCCTCATCTTCTATGGAAGATATCATAGCCTCAGAGTCTTCCCAGTCTCTGATGCGTTCGTTGGTCGGGAATATTGGCGATGTTGGCGATTTCTATTTTCCCCCGGATGTTGTCGGCGGAGTATGCCCCCGCGTTGTTGGCGAAGAAGAAACTATTGTGTGGAATGCGGCTGCCGAGGCTTGCGATAGTGAGCGCGTTCATATTGTGTGGCAGGCGGTTGGGCAGAGCATCTGGTATCTTGCGGTTAGGTCGTCGGATCTTGCTTCTCATACGAGATCATGGTGTCCATTGGCGGCTTTATTGCCAACAAAAGAAGACATAGCCAATTTGCCCGTGTGCTATACTTATTTCGGCGACGAGTTGGCGGTTCTGATGGTTGTTGGTGCGGAAGAACTCCATATTTTTCGGGGTACGGCGCCCGTTATCCGGGCAAAATCCGAACGTGTTGTGCGCGAACATGGGGAAAGGGCACATGTCGTCAATATTGACCCCTTCCGCATTGGGCAAATGACGCCTGTGCCGTGGTATTCTGTTTCGCTTTTCGAGGATCGTGCGCGTCGTGTATTAGCGACGGCCTCAATTTTTATATCCCTGTCGGTTGTTGGCTTAGCTTTTGTTGTATGGCTTTTGGCTAGTCTCGCAATGATTTCTTCACGACATGACCTCGCCTCGATTAATGAGCGCACCCAGAAAAAGGTTGTCGCGCTTATGCAAAATGCACAAAACATGCGCGCAAGCCCCTTACGTGAGCAGATAGAGAATTTTCTGAAAGTTAATGAGGGATTGCTATCACTTAACGGCTTTTTGACGGTTTATAATGTTAAAGAAAAAGTAGTTCGGTGGAAGGCCCTCGTTCCCCCGAGCGCCACAGCCGATCGTATCACTGCTATGGGCGGGAAAAGCATAGAAACAACCAATAAAGGAACCATTATCGGTAACGATGCTCAGATAGAATATGAAGCAATAAGGGAAAAACGATAATGATTCGTCTTGATCCAAAGCTTCTGATGAGGTTCGTTTCTCCTCGCATAGTATCGAAAGCGTTGAGCACGCTTGACCGGTCTTTGGCAATTGTCATCAGTGCCAGCTGGACGGCCGCTTTTGTGATGATAATCTTGGCTGTTCTTGCTGTAAGGAGTGCCGTTAATTCCCAAAGGGAAGCAGCCGAGGCGGGCGCCATTGAGCCCGATTTGCCAGTAATAACAAGCATCCCCATTTCTCAACGCGAAGTTCAAGGCATTGTTGACCGTCTTCAACGTCAATTTCCCGATATTCATTTTGATGCCAGGCAGAAGCAAACGCTTATCGTCAGAAGCGACGATGGGCTAAAATTCCACCAATGGATTACGGCACTTAGTTACATAGATACTATGGCCCCCCAGTATCGTTGGACATTGCGAGATTTTTGTACAGGTTCTTGTGGAAGCGGACAGGGAATCATG
>Ga0265297_10010387_pt1 | contig 11717 bp, 3 predicted proteins | sample Munlanlwell13791_FD_192502 | JGI IMG/M metagenome (GOLD analysis project Ga0265297, IMG submission 192502) | Leachate microbial communities from a municipal landfill in Southern Ontario, Canada - Leachate well 137-91 | ecosystem: Engineered > Solid waste > Landfill > Unclassified | place...
TTGAACATGATGAAGCCAGGCTGGTCAGACGGCGGAGCTTCCAGGTAGTAGCCGTCGCTCATCAGGCGGGGCTCCAGCGACAGTTCGCCTCCGGGATAGAGGACATCGAATTTCCGGCTGCCTCCGGCCGAGCGCAGGTACATCGAAAGCGGCGTTCCCACAAGAACGGACTTGCGCAGGCCCACCAGCGTACCTGCGGCATAATGCGCCAGGCGGTGGCAGATGGGCGGGAAAACAGGTCTCAGCGGAAGCGCCGACCATGCGCGGTCGAGACCGAACCCTACCATCACAATTCTACCCATTCCGTAGCGGCAACCGAGAATCGCCGCCCAGCCGTTTTCGAAGGCTGCGATCCGCTCTACCTCGGCTGCGCCGGGGTCGGACTCCATGTGCACAATTGAGGTCAGCGACTCGTTGCACAGCAACTGAAGCGACTTCTCCGGAATGCCCGTCCAAATGGGGTGAGCCAGAGACAGCGATGTGAAGTTCACGAAGTAGCCCTGCTTCTCGCTTACCGCGAGCCCATTTATGGAGCCCGGCAGAACCGACTCGCCGGAACCGGCGCCCCACGCACTGGAATAGACGGCCGGATTGGTCTGCGCCCCCGGCACAACCACGAGCCCGCCGCCAGCCCGGACAAATTCGGTCAATTCCTTGCGCAACGATGGAGATATCGTCAGCGGATCGAGCAGGAAAACAACCTGCACATCGGCGAGCGAGCTTGGGGTGAATTCATCCACGCTGATTTGACGGGTCGAGATTCCTGCCACGCCGTTTTCGCCGCGCTTCCATCCCGGGTCAAGCGCACAGCGAAGGTAATAGGCCGCATCAAGCGCAGGGGCGTCAGACGGTCGCCCGTTGATTATGAGTGCTTTGAGCATGGGGCTCGAAAAGAAGGCCACATTGAAATTGTTGTCAGCCCTGAGGTCGTCGCCATCGAGCGAAGCGACTATCGAGTGGAATCCCCCGCCAAGGGGGGCGATATCGAAGGCGAAATGCTGCTTGCCTTCGGACGTCATGGGAAAGGACTGCTCTCCGGTCTTCTTGCCATCAACGGAAACGGAGACACGGGCCACGAAGTCGGCGCGCGACGCATTGAATGCGTCGCCCTCAATCGAGAGAGACCCGTCGCCAGCACCGGCGGAGGACAACGTCACCTGCTGGAGCGTGGCGTTTCGGATGCTGCTCGGGGTGAATGAAACGGCGTACACATTTAGGCCGTCGGCATCGGAATCGCGCAAAGTGGAAAGCGGGGAGTCTTTCAGGTTCTCCCAGGTGGTGCGCTGGAAGTCCGACAGCAGGTAGATTTCGCGGTTGGGGGTCTCGGCGGACCTCGTCAGTTCGACAGCACGCTTGAGCGCGCCAGCGGGGTCGCCGATCGAGTATCCGGGCTTGAGCTCATTGATCGCCGATTCAAGGACCGGCCCGGGCGGGAGCGGAGCGTTGACCACTCTCCCCACGGACGAGAAATCGCCAACCAGCGGCACGACGGCCAGCCGGTCGGTGTTCTTCATCTCGGCGGCCTGTTTGGAGATCAGGGATTTGGCGCGTTCGAAGTTCGTCACGCCGCCGACCTGGGCGTCCATCGAGAGCGAATTGTCCAGCAGGAAGATCATCGTGACCGGTGCGTCCTCCTTGCCAGAGAAGCCAGCGCCCCGCAAGACGGGACGGGCCATGGCAAGGGCGACGAGCAGGATCAGGGCGATCCGCAGCATGAGCAGGATCATTTCCCTGATGCGCTGGCGCATCGAGAGCCGGGCGTGGATTTCCTTGAGGAATCGGAGGGAGGAGAAGGACAGCGGCTTGGCCTGTTTGCGCTGCATAAGGTGAATAATCACCGGCACGGCCACGGCAGCCGCGCCAAGCAGAAACAGAGGGGAAAGGAAGGACAGGCCCAACATCAGTATTCTCCGGGCAATTGCCGTGCCACTCTATTCTATCCGCGAGCCCCGGCCGGGCTATGAAAAACGCCAGCGATCCGGCTGACGGCCGGTGGCCGGAGGCTGCAGCTGATCCAAGACATGAGGAGGTCGGTTTGATGGCTGTTGCCGACGGACTGCAGATGAGGACTAACATGCGTGTTTTTCCGCCACTTTGGGCCTTAAATGGCCGATTTGCGGACAGGAGCAGAGCGAAGAGCCCTAACATCGATAGTCAGGATGAAGAGGATAAGATAGTCAGGGGCATTAGACCTTAGGCTGTGGGCCGGAGGGCGGAAAAGGCGTGGAGGGTGTCACGCGAAGGCGTACCCAGTATCCCCTTGAAGGGTGACGAAGTCGCGAAGGGAAGAAAGGAAACCCTAACATCGATGCTCAGGATGAAGAGGATAAGAGAGAGATTTGGCTTTGTTCGGATCAAGGAATCTGAACGGGATCAGTGGCTGCTATCCTGGGTATCCTGTGCATCCATGTAGAGATTCCGGAGACTTCACATCGATATTCAGGATAGGAGAGACCACCCTCCTACGCCGAGCCTCCGGAGGGCTGCGCCGGGCCGGAGGCGGGAGGCTCTGAGCAGCACGCTGCAAGACAGACTGTCCTGCGCGCAATGCTAATTCCGGATCTCCTTGGCCTCGAAGACGCGGAATACCCCCGATCGCATATCACCCAGGAACAGGTAGCCGTCGCAATGGAAGCACACAGCGTCGAAATCATTGCCGCGAAACAAGGCATGCAATTCGTGGCCGCTCTCTCCCACGAGTTTCGGGGGCACACTGTCAACCGAAATGACCGCCGTGCCACCAGCTTTGCTCACGACGACGCGATTGTCCACAAGAAACAAGGGCTGCTGGCAGTAATCTACCTTGACGCTGTCAACCGTGTGCGCGGAGGGATCTACCCTTGTCACATACAGGAATCCTGCGGATGACGTGACGTTGGCGAGCGGTGCCGTGCTCATCGTGCCGTACCAGAGCATCCGCTGTCTGGTCTGCGTGCGCCACACCTCCTTGCCATCCTTCAGGGAGAGAAAGACGAACCCGAAGGCGTCGTTGAAGCCGAGAAAGTCCCCGGAAGCGTTCAGGCCGAATGCGCCGACATCGTGGTCGTTCGGAGGCTCAAAACTGCATGACCAGAGCAGGCTACCGTCCTTCAGGCTTACGGCGCATGCTTTTACGTTGTCGTGGAGAAGCCAGCGACTGTGGGCGCTGGCGAAGTAGAGAACATCATTGTCATTACACATATCCTTGCGGCTCAGGTTCCGGTCAAAGGTGAAACCACAGTCCGTATCCCACGCCTTCGAGCCCGTGCGTTCGTCGTAAGCGATTATGTGCGACCCTGCATCGAAAATCTGCAGGCCAAATGCTTCACAGACGACGGTACCCTCGACGTACTCGCGCGGTATCGTCCCAGTTGTCTTTCCGGTGCGCCAGTCCACAAGGTCGATCGCTCCGGGCCGACAGAGAAGCAGCGGCCAACCGATAACAAACTGCGAGTCCTTTGATTCCACGTGCGCGGTACTAATAAGCTTCCCGGTCGCGATCTCATATACCCAGGCGGCCTTCTCGTTGCCGACACAGAGCATACCATTTCTGACGGAATAGCTGCTCCATTCTCTGACCTGCCGCACCGCAGGATCGGGGAAAACGCTCACTTCCCGAAGGGAGTAGCTGATGCCCCAATCCTTGGCCTCTTCCCCGGAAGCAGCTCCCCAGAGGAGGACTCCCATCAGCAAGACGGCAATGGCATGCCGATTCCGCGGCAGAAAGGCTGAGGTCGGGCGGAGGATGGAACCCCATGAGATCATGTTGCCATTATCGCGCAGTTGGAGGCGGCTGTCAACCGGGAAGAGCACGGATCCCCGTCACTTTCCGTGCACCTTGTACCGGATGATGTCGCTTCCCACGCCGCAGTAGAGGAAGCCGCGCTTGTCGAACGCGAGCCCGGTCGCGTCGCTGTTGTCAGGGACCTGCCCTCCCCGCTGCTTCGCATCGTAGGGGAAGTGAGTCCACGAGTAGAGGTGCGTGCCGTCCGGCTTGAAGACCGAGATCCGCCCATTGACCTGGTCGCAGACGAACACATTGCCACTGGCGGGATCCACGGCAAGGTCCCACGGGTAGAGCAGCTTGCCGGGGAGCCTTCCCGGGCCGCTGAACGAGCGCTTTTGCACCCCTTCCTGCGTGTAAACGACGACACGGCAGGTGTATCCGTCAAGCACGTAGAGCAGGCCGTCGGGCCCGATATCCAACGCCTGCGGGAAGCGAAGCGCGTCCGCCCCGAACTCACCGGTCTTCTTGGGCTGATCGCCCGTCACATCCCACACGGAGACCTTGTTGTCGAGCGACTCGCAGACGAACATCACTCCGCGCTCTTCGTTGATTGCCATGTCAGCCGGCCAGTTGTAGCCTCCCAACACACGGGGTTTGTACTTCTCCTCCACGCGCGGCTGCCCCAGCCCGGGTGAGGTGAAGATGCAGCGCGAGGCTTCGGATATGTCCCAGCATTGGATCCGCCCGCCGAGGATTCCGCCTCCTCCGCCGTTGGTCAGGCAGTCGGAAACGTAGATGCGGCCGCGCTTCACGTCCACGGCGGCGGCCATCGGGAACAGGAAGAAGTCCCAGAACCCGCCCCAGAAGACGCCCTGCTCCTGCGGCGCGCCCGGAGGGAAGATCGTAACGCTGCACACCTTGAAATGGGGGCTCACGATCATTCCTGCCGCCGTACAGGCAATGCGGCCACTTTCCCCGGGGCCGTAGGACGGCCGGGTCTTGCCGTCGGTGTGAGTGGCCATATTCAGCCATTGCGCGTCCACCTCGATCCACTTTGGGTCGGCGTCGGCGCGTTCTATCTTGCGGTACTCCCGAGTGTCAGCCGCGGCAAGTTCACCCGTTGTATATGTTTCCTTGAGCGCCAGAAGATCTCCTCCCCGCCTGAAGAAGAGGTAGGGCTCTTTGCGGCTGTAGTCAAATCCCATGAAGCTGAGTTGCTCCTCCGACACGAAGACCACACCCTTGCCCGTAACGCTGAGGTCGTAGCCGGTCGAGCTGAACGCTGCCACCAGCTCGCCGCTTGGCGCTTGCGCAACCGAGTAGGCCGGGAAGTAATCGCGCGAGCCCGCCAGGATTTTGCCCAGGTCCTCGGCCTCGCCGAATCTCAGATTTTTCTCGTCATAGCCTGCCCGCAGCAGTCGGCCGGAGCGGACGAAGTACATCCAGGCCTTGCCCTTGCCGTCGCGTTTGAGAGTGGCCTGGGCATCTTCGCCGAAGTCGTCGTAGACCGGCACGAAATCGCCGTCCTTCGCCCAGCCCTTTGAAGTGGCTCGCAGCCAGGAGGACGCCTTGTCTTCGTAGCGAAGCGCGGTCCACATGCCCGGCTTGCCGGGCGGAACATACTCGAAGACTACGAGGAAAGACCCGTCAGGAAGCGGAGCGATGCGCGGCGAAGCATAGTTTGTCTTGTCCGACGAGTTGCCAACGATGAACTCGTGCGAGTAGTCCTTGTGGGGCTGCCAGCCGTCCTTCCCCCAGCGCTGCCAGGGGATGTCCTTCGCGCCAAGGTCAAGCCGGTCGGCAAGAAGGTGCATATCCGAGCCGAGCGTATAGTGCGTGTGCATAAGCAGACCGACGCCCGAATCAGACATCGCAAATCCCCAATTGGTCCCGGTGCCACCCCAGGAGTTGAACAGCGGCCTGCTGCGGTTGCGGCCGTAGTCAACTCCGCCAATCCACTGGTCCCAGTCGCCGTCACGGTAGCGCATATCGTGCAGGTTGCCATGGATATCGAGTATCATATGGTTGCTGGCGGTGCTGCAATCGGTCACGGCGTGAGTGTCTCCCGACTTGTCGGTGAAGAACTCCATCGTGCGCAAGGAGAACAGGCCGTCGAACACCGGGCGGACGGGCTGGTTGTGGTCGGTTGTCCATCCCGAAAGGGATCGGATTTCCCACTTCTTCAGCAGGCGGTTGAAGCGCCCCATCCCCCATCCAAGGTCCGCCGTGGGGAACGTGAAGACGAAGTTTCCATCGCGGTCGGTGAAACTGGCGCAGTGGCGCATTGTCCAGGCCAGATTAGTGAGAGGCGAATCACCATTGAGGCGCAGGCCCTTGTTGACGAGCTTCCATTCCTTTTTCGGACGCGTGCTCACGGCGGGGAGGCGGGTCCGCCTGCCGCGCTTGAGGCCGTCAGGGGCGTTCAGCACGGGAAGGAGGATGGGCAGGACGCGCGTGCCGCTCTCAAGGCCTGTCACCGGCAGGTCCCCTGCGCCACCCGGAACCACGCCGAGTTTCTTCAGCGAAGCGCCGTCGTACACGCGCACCTCGTCGCACTGGCCTCCTTCGACGCTAAAGCCCTTCAGCAGGAAAGAAGTTTCGGTCACATCGGCAACCGACGCTGAGGCACGCAGTGGAATATCGAACGACGGGCCGGGGATCTGCGTCCCGCCGGGGAGTATGCGCATTCCGCCCTCGCGATAGATTACGGTTATCCGCGCGTTGAGCGTTTCGCCCTGCTCCAGGTCAATGGGAAGCAGGCAGGTACGGTCGGAAGGCAATGCCGCGACCATGTGGGGCATGCCGGTCTCCCCCTGCAGGTTCCAGCCGATACTGATATCGGAAACGAGTGGTGCGACGGCGGGGGGGATTTCCCATTTAAGCAGGATGCCGAGGTCCGTTGTCTCGTAGTCGAGTTGGATGTTCTCGGAGAACGCGGGCGCGGCGAGGGTCAGCAGCAGCGCGATCATGAGAATGGCGGCTTTTTTCACTTGACGGCCTCCCGGCTATGAGCATTGTACCCGCCGGGCGGCGCGGTGTCACGCGGAGGAAGGAACGAGAATTGATGATTGATGAATGATGATCCATTCGGCAGACTCCCATTCGACAAGCTCCCATTCGACAGACTCAGGGCTTGCCTTTTCCATTCTCCCAGAGGTAGAGGGGGCGGAGCGGCCTGCTTAGGCGTTCTTCGGCTGCTACCACCAGCCTCAAGCCTCAGGTCTCCAGCCAGCCCCGGAGGGGCCTCACATCGATATTCAGGATAGGAGGCGACGGTCGGCAATCCTCATCCCGCTTAATCCGGATCGGGCGGTGTGAACCCGCCGAAGATGAGACGCCGATCGCCGATTCCCATCAGGTTGTAGTCGAACAAAGCCACTTCCAGCCCCACGCGCGCGGCCACGACCGTCCACTCCTGCGGAAGGAAGACAAGGCTGAACTGCGGCTGTGTGCCGTAATTCGGCAGGCGGATGAGGGATGTCGAGTCGCGCCAGGTGCCCTTTGCGATGCAGTTCACTCTCCATGTCCGCGGATACGAAGCTGCGAGATCGGCGTGAGAGTTGTCGATGTACTCCTGGTAGCGGGCGAACTCCTTCCTGTCGGCTTCGGTCATATGGTCGAGGTACCAGGGGGTGAGAGGGACGCCGACCCTGTCGGACTGCACGGCGAGGCGGACGATGGGTGAATGCGCGGGGCTGCGCGGGTCGATGAGCTTGAACACATCGCGGGAAAACACGAACTTCTGCTCGATGCCGATCGCCCGGGCATCGGCAAACATCGTGGCGAGATAGACCCGGCCTTCTTCGGAAGACACGCGGGGCAGCGGGACTACGTGATCCTCGAACGGCGGAGCATCAAAGACACACTGGCCATAATAACGCTGGAGGAACGCCGGGCCGCGGAAGTACCTGAAGAGGAACGGGAATTCGTCCATCGGCTTTTCGTTGTAGCCGAAGGGAACCAGGTTCCTGTAAACCAACCACGATGACACGCCGCCGCCGGTTACGACGAACGCGTGCCAGTCGCTGGAAATGGAGATCTCCCTGCCCTCGTCGGGCACCCCCCGCATGACGAGCGGATTGACCGGAAAGGCGAAGTTGAAGTCCATGTCCGACTCGCCTTCGGCTCGGCGGCGGACCTCGCCGTCGAGGTTCTCGAGGAGGAAGATGCCCTGCCCGCCGGCCTGGACCTTATAGGCGGCGTAGTTGGGCGCGTCATGGTTCAGGCCGACGACAGCCGTGGCAAGTGCCTGGCGGAGGAGGGGGGAGTTGATCTCCCCCTTCCCGTCACCAAGGCGATATTTGCCGACGAACTCACGTATCGTGGTCTGGATGCCCAAGTATTTCTCTCGCGGCCGACCGTTGAAGAAACCGTATGCAACCCCCTGGACCACGAGTTCGACGGCAAGGCGCAGTTCAGCGTCATCCGCGGCCGCCTTCGAAAGCAGGTCATCAAGGCCGGGCAGACAGCGCCTCTTGAACTCGTCAACCGTGAAGAAGTCCACGGGGGTGCCTCTGGTGGCAGCCCCTGCACGGTCGTAGGCGAGGTCGGCGATTGCCGCCACCAACAGGCGGCGCGGATCCGGCGCGCCGTTCCAGTGCGGAGCAGCGAGCAGGGCCCGGTAGGTGGTGAGGATAGCATTCTCGTCCGCGAACTTGGCGGGAATGGAGGGCAGCCCAGGCTCGACTTGTTCGGCGAAGTGGGCGGGGGATGCGCCTTCCTTCTGATAAGGGACAAAGCAAATCAGTATTCCTCCCCGCGCGGTGCCGATGTTGAGCGGTGTTGCATAGGCCAAAGGATCGATGACGCTGGCTCCCAGGCGGGAGATTATGTATCGGTTTTTCAGACGGATATCAGGCCAGCTCTGCATAGGATGCAGATCGTCGATGCGGCGGATGAGCAGAGGATCGCGGTGCGGCTCGAATTTCGGCGGGTCGCCGTACGTGGGCACGCGCTTGCCGATAGGGTCCGAGCCGGTGAACCGGTCGGCCACCGAGACGAGCTTGTTGTCCAACCACTCGGGAATGGGAGTATCCAGCGTGTAGCGATTGCCCCGGAACGCTGCGGCAAAGAGCTGGGCGATCGAGGGAAGTGCAAAGGCGCCCGGAGCAGGCGCAACTTCCGCAGGCACTTCAGTGTTGAGGTACTCGACGAAGAGCGCCCGCTCCAACTGGGTGAACCGGAGCGAGCCGGGCAGATTCTCACGCACTTCGAGCAAGTCGAGCGCATAGCGGTTCTTGAACGTCGGGAAGTCGTCCGGAACCACCTGCCCCTCGGCAAGGTAGAAGGCGGGGACATCAACTATAAGGGGCTCCGCATCGAAATCGGCGAAGCCGTCCACGAGCGGGGGCAGGGCCTGTTTCGTGGCGGGAATGAGCACCATTCGGACGGGGCCGATCTGAAAAGAATCCGGCAGTCCGGCCTGTTCGGCAGGTGCTGAGGATGACGCGCCGTAGAAGACGGCGAGCACGATGAACACAACAGAGGTCATACCAATCGAAGATGTGTTGACGAGGTGTCTTTTAATACGCATAGGCCCCCTTTTGTCGGCTTATACTGATAGCCATATTTCGCGATCTCTAAAGTGTACGGAATCACTCGCGGCTTGTCAAGAAAATTCCATAAGTCATACAATCGGCCTGCGTAGACGTTGTCGGCTGCTACCACCAGCCACAAGCCTCAGGCCTCCAGCCAGCCCCGGAGGGGCCTAACATCGATAGTCAGGATGGGCGTTCCGCGTCCGTAGTCCGGCGTCCGGCGTCCAGCGGCGGGAGGCCCAGAGCCAAAGCAAAAGACCGAAGGCCAGAGACCCTCCTGCGCCGCGCCTCCGGAGGGCTGCGCCGGGCCTGGGGCCGTGGGCTGTGGGCCGGAGGTTCTGAGCAGCAGGCGGCCGCACGGAAAAAAAGGCGGGCTCGCGCCCGCCTTTGTGGTCAATCGATTTGGTCAGTCGGGATGGAGTCGTCAGACATCCATTACCGGCCAAGGACCAGGCATCCGGGCAGGGCCTTCTTCAACAGGGCGACGTTCTCAGGAGTGGAAAACGTACAGGTGCGCAAGTCAAGTGTCTTCAGCCATGTCATTTTCGTCAACGGCGAGATATCGGTCTCAGGATTGCCACCACTCAGAACCAGGGAATCCAGTTCAGTCAGGGCGATAAGAGGTGTCAAGTTCAGATCCTTCTTGCCCAAAGCAAGCTCCAGTTTCCGGACATGGCGCCAAGTCTCGACCCCGTCGAGCGAGGCAGGATTTTCCTGAAATAAGAAGGACACATCAACCAACGGGGCTTCGGGAGCAGCCTTAGGAAGATGATCGAGCGTCAAGGACCAGACCAGTAGCTTCCGAAGAGATGTCAACGCGTCAAAGCCAGCAATCTCAGTTCCCAGGTAATAGGCTATCACAAGCGACTCGATAGCAGGCATTGACGCAAGGCCGGAAGTGTCTTTCAACCCAAAGCACTCAACAATATGGAGTTCGGTCAGGTGTATCAATGGGACAGACAGCGTCGGCAACGCGGATACGCCATTGCAGTTCCAGACATCAAGAGATGCGAGGCCCTCGGCGCCTTCCAGAAAAGTCAGATTTTCCAGCACATCACACCTATCCAGGATCAGCCAACGCAGAATGCGGGGAAGCTTGATGGAGGCTGCTGCCAGTTTTGGACAACGGCTCAATTGAAGAAATCGCAAGGACTTCGATTTTTCCAGAAACGTCAGATCCGTGCCCCCGAAATTGCTGAGTTCCAGCCCTTCCAGCGACTCAAGTGTTCTCAGAAACTCAGCAGACCGAACACCCTTAGCGTTCAGAGTCAGGAATCTGAGCCTCTTCAGATTCGACAGCGGCCCGCAGTCAAAGTCGCTGTTCTCGTCGGCCCCATTGCCGACTTCGGATCCAGAGTCCAGAGAGAGCCGAGAGAGAGAGGAAAGCGTGCCAAGGGCCTCAATGCCCAACTTGCTTCCTGTAATCTCCAACACCTTGAGGGCGACGCAGCCCTTCAGTCCCGACAGGTCGCTGGCGTCGTCCGAATTCAGCACAAGGCATTCGAGGTGTGGCAGGCTTGCCAATGCCGACAGGTCCTGCCCCAAAACGTGAATCCCGGACAAATGCGTGAGATTTCTCATCGCTGGCAAGAACTTGATGGGCACCTCAGACCCCGGCTTGCCCCAAAAGCTCAAATGCTCAAGAGATGTAAGAGCGCTCATCCGTTCCGGCTGCAGGATGTGTATCGAGTCAAAGAACCCGAGCCGGAATATCCTGCCCGCGACAGGCTCCAGAACAGCCAAGTCGAAGTCGTCGGGCTTGTCTTTCTTCCAGGAATCCGGCTGATATATGACCAGATCGAGGTATCTCAGGCTACTAAGTGTAGAGAGCATGGAGCCATCGAAATTGCATGGATGCCAGATCTGCAGAAATTCCAGTCTCGTGAGGCCGGAAATGGTGGCAATATTTAGTGAACTGTATTTCAGCGACAAGGCCTTGAGCCCTTTCAGCGAAGAAAGGAAGGAAGTGTCATAAATACCGGGCTCGAACCTGAGTGACAGGAGGGCGGGCAATTGCACGATGGTTTTCGTGAAGTCGAGGTACGAATTTCCGTTGCTGAGGCTGGAAGTCAAGGTGACATCAGTCAGTGCGCTGTAGTTCTCCATCCAACCGGAGAACTTAGTTACACCGGTAAGCCTGAGTGCTTCCAGTGTGCCTTCCGCGCCCAGTACCCTGTAAAAGGAACCCGAAGTAGTGTCTAGATGCAGACTCTTCAGCCTGGGCGGCAACCGCAGTTCAACAGGGCGCGACAGCGTCACGTCCAGGAAGACACAGGAGGTGAACAACTGGAAATCAACAGGATCCCGGTAATCCGCGTTCTCTACCAGCAAGCCCAGCGGGTCAAGCGGAGAAAACGCGTCGGGCAATGAGGGGAAGCAACCTTCGCCACAACGGACCACAATTTTGCGTTTGGGCAATTTCGCCAGCAATGAGGCGAATTCTGTGGGCGGGACTCCCTGCACCTCAACATAAC
>Ga0265297_10010388_pt1 | contig 11717 bp, 15 predicted proteins | sample Munlanlwell13791_FD_192502 | JGI IMG/M metagenome (GOLD analysis project Ga0265297, IMG submission 192502) | Leachate microbial communities from a municipal landfill in Southern Ontario, Canada - Leachate well 137-91 | ecosystem: Engineered > Solid waste > Landfill > Unclassified | place...
CCGTCTCCGTCTTCTTCGCAGACAATCCGAACATGGCTTCCTCCTTGTGGTTGTTTTGGGACACACCGCACCAAGGGGGAAGGCCGGAGGGGACCTACAGGGGCATTCACGAGTAGCGCATCATGGCCCCCAAGTTAGCAACGGCCGTGCGGCCTGTCAAGGGCGCCCCCACCAGGAGTCGAACCTGGGCCTTCGGACTTGAAGTTCCGCCGCTCTACCTCTGAGCCATGGGAGCATGCGCTTATTCTAGTGCATTGAGCGTGTTTGTCAACGGTGGGGGGCGTGGGAATCGAACCCACCTGGCCACTAGGGCGCACGCTCTACAGGCGTGCCCGTATCCATAACGGTCTAACCCCCCATGGTGCGCAGGGCGGGAGTCGAACCCGCATTGTCTCTGAAGCGTTGCCGCGGGCCCTCAACCCGCCGCCTATTCCATTCGGCCACCCGCGCATTTGTGGAACGGGACGGACTTGAACCGCCGACGCCCGCCTCTTCAGGGCGGCGCTCTACCAGCTGAGCTACCGTTCCATGTGGTACGCGGGGGGAGACTCGAACTCCCAGTGATCTTTCGACCGGCGCAGGTCCTGAGCCCGCCGCATGTACCATTCTGCTACCCGCGCATGGTGTGCCCGGTGGGGGTCGAACCCACGCTTTTTCCTCTTTTTGGGAGAGGTTCCTCTTCCACAGCTGGGATACGGGCACATTGGCGGCGACGGAGAGATTCGAACTCCCAACCCTTCGGTTAACGGCCGAACGCGCTCCCGTTGCGCTACGTCGCCTGCTGCTTTTTCTTCGCTCGATACGCCTGTGACCACTCGCGCTTCGCCCGTCGACACTCCTCGCAATGGCAGTATCGATAGGATGACAGCGTTCCATGGGTCCCCGGAGCTGGCTTCTTCCCGCACTCCACGATCGTCTTCGTGTTGTGGCACGCATCGCAGAGGAGCTGGCACTTCGCCAGTTCCTCCAGGAAACGTGCCTCGGACAGATCACATCCAGAGAGTCCGAACGACTTCTTCCTCGGATCGATGTGGTCCACCTCCAGCCCAACGGTGCCCCCGCAGAGAGCACACTTCCCGCCCAACACCTCGATCGCGAGTTCCCTCCGACGCCTGCGTCGCTTCGCCATGTAGTCCCGGTAGTACGCGTTTCTGTTTTCCATGCCTCCATGTTAACACATACTGCTCCACGCTTCAAGGGCACGCGCTCAGCCAGTTGAGCTACACCGTCATGGGCAGGTGCGGCAGGACTCGAACCTGCAACGTCCGGGATTGGAATCCGGCTCTCTGTCCAGTTAGAGATACGCACCCACGGTCTGGCCGAGCAGGATCGAACTGCCATCTCCGGAGCCACAGTCCGGCGCTCTACCGTTGAGCTACAGCCAGCACGACACTTGCGGAGGCGGCATGGATTGAACACGCGCACCCTCTCGGATGACCGCCGGTTAGCAACCGGGTACCTTCCCTCTCGGCCACGCCTCCCTGAGTCTCGGGCCGGGATCGAACCGGCGACCTCCCGGGTTGCAACCGGACGCCCTACCAGCTGGACCACCGAGACCTGGAGGAAGGCGAGGGACTCGAACCCCCACGCCGGTACGACGCCGACGACTGCGGTTTTCGGGACCGCTACGATAGCCGTTCTGTCAGCCTTCCGTCTCATCACCAACCACCCTCCGAGGACGCGGCGCGATTCGAACGCGCACCACGTGCTTCGCGCACGTGCCCTGGGATTTCCGGTCCCGGGCCTTACCGTTCAGGCTACGCGTCCGAACTGAACGCGCGCTTACAGACTAAAATTGGAATACGAACAGAGCAGATGGGACCACAAGAGGAGGGACGTCGCCGGGCGGGCGATCGGGCGGGTCGTCGTCTTCATCGGGCCGGTGTCTCGTTCCCTGCGTTCCATGACGGAACCTCCTGTTGGTGCTCCCGAGCCTGCCACACGCGCAACCGCGTGTCAAGCCCGGGTTGGTAGTGAGGACAGGATTCGAACCTGCGAACCCCCTGGGTGTGATCCAGGTGCTCTGCCAGCTGAGCTACCCCACTAGCTGCCCGCCAGCATGCGCGCCAGCCCTGCGTTTGTCAACTCTAAAATGCGCGCGCCGCCCACCCGACGTGGTGCTGCGCCCGGGGCCGCGGCGGACGCTTCCCGCGCGGAGCCGCACCATGCCCCACCCCCGGGGGCCTCCCCCATTGGTGCTGGTGGCGCCGGGGGCGGCGCCGACGCACACGTGTTCGCTTGGCTAGTCCTCGTCAGGTTGGTCCATGAAGTCGCGGAGCGGGGCGCAGCGCATGCTGTGCCTCATCTGGCGCATCGCCTTGGCCTCGCGCTGCATGATGCGATTTGCCGTCACCCCCATCCCTTCGCCGATCTCGCGCAGAGTCTTTCCGTCCCCGTCGTCTTCTACCAGTGGACCGTTCGCACTCTTCAATCGCTTTATTGTCTTGCGCTCCCGGATGCCCACGGAATCACCTCGCAACCCTAACTCTTCCCCAATCTCCTGCTTCGTACGCTCCCCCTGGCGGTCCAGCCCGTACCGCTCCATGATCACCTTCCGGTTCTTGGGGTCCGGGATGCGCGCCACAGCGGCCTGCACGGCCCGGGCCGCTTCCAGCTCCTCCACCGCGGCGTCGGGCAGCAAGCGCCGCGCCCGCATGTCGTCGGAGGCGATGAGCGCCACCTGGTCGTAGTCCAGCTTGCGCCGCGCCAGGCTGCACCGCACCCGGAGCACCGCATCGGGCCACAGCTCCTCGGGAAGCACCCCGAAGAAGTCGCAGAGGCGCCGCGCCGCCGTCGTCAATTCCCCCGTGTGATACCTGGAAAACGGCTGGATGCGCAGGCATTCGAATCCGAGGTAGAAGTGGTAGCTGATCCCAGCGGCCTCCGCCAGCTGCGGCGCAGACAGCCCCAGCTTCTCGCGGCGCTCCACCAGGTGGTTGTTGCGCAGCTTCACCGTGACGTCGAAGTCCTTCACCGCCCTACTCCTCGCCCAGCATGGCATACAGCATTTTCAAACCCTCCGGGGATTCTGCGTCCTTCGGATGCACCCCGTTCGCGCGGTTCTCCTTCACCTTCTGCCGCAGCGCGCGGATGTCGATGACAGCGAGCCATGCTGCATGCAACGCATCGGTGGCTCTCCGCCAACCCTCCTCCCCTTCCCCCATCTTCCGGCACGCCTCCCCGTGCGCCAGCGCGAAGGCCGCCGCCCACACCGCCCGCTCCCCGCTCGACAGGATCATGCCCCACCTCCTCTGTATGCCGCTTGCACGTACGCCACCACGGCCGGGAACCCGCCCAGGGCGCTGGCCTCCCGGATGCGGCGCGCGCCCTCGCTGACGGGCCGCGCCCCCGCGATCGGCCGGAACTCCGCGTCCAGCAGGCCCAGGGACCGCGCCGTGTGCATGTAGTACCAGGCGTTGTAGACCAGGCCGCCCGGCCACAGCGCGCGCAGGTGCCGCAGCACGTCCCGGGGCCGCGGCGGGGCCGCGACCTGCCGCTGCGCCAGCACCTCGCGGATCGCCGCCTCCTCCCGCCCCTCGTCCAGGATCACGGCTTCACCTTGCAGGGCGAGCCGCTCAGGCCGCAGAGCGCGTCCACCAGCTGCTGTCGCTGCGCCCGCAGGTCGGTGCGCAGATCGTCGTCGGCCGTCTTGTGGATCGCCTTGTCCGTGATCTCGATCGCCGCCACCAGGCTGCGCGCCGCGGCCCCCGCCACGCCCAGGCGTGCCGCAGCGATCCGCTCTTCCTCCAGCAGCGCGCCTTCCTCTGGTCCCATGCTCTCCTCCTCCTGCTTGTCTATTCCACCTCGTCGACTGCCGCGTCGGCGTCGCTCGACACCCCCTCGAAGCGATCGAGCGCGCACAGGGCGCCCGATCCGTACCCCAGGGCCGTGAACGCCTCGGCCACGTCCCGCCCGGCGCCCACCTCCGTCGTCCCATCCCGCCACTGGAACCGGAACCGCGATACCGTGTCCATGCGCCCTCCTCCGCCCCGCATCCCACGGGGCCATCCTCCCCCGGAGCTTAACACCGCTCACCGCGTGTGTCAACACCCACCCGCCCGAACCCCACCCCAGCACCAATGCCGCCCCACAGCGGGCCCCTCCCCGCGCACCCAGTTTGTCAACTGCAAAATCCGGGCCTGATCCACCCCGCATGGTGCTGCGTCCGGGGGCGCCGCCAACAGGTGCCGGGCGGAGCCGCACCATACCGGTGGGTGGGGGGGGTCTGTGTATTGGTGCTGGGGTTCTGCTACGGGGGTCAGTAGTAGGCGGTGGGGGTGTGGGTGAAGGATGCTGTCACGTGGTCGCCCTGGTGCAGCAGGCGCCGCACGTGGCTTCGTGTGGCCTTGCGCAGCAGTCGTCTGTGCTTGCGCGCGCCCGCGTGGCACAGGCAGTGCCGGGGCGTCTTGTCGCGCTGTAGCTGCCACGTGGGGGGGGGCCCGAACATGATCTGCACCCAGGCCCAGTCGATCCGCTTGCGGTACGTGCGCGCCATGGGGGTGATCCTAGCCGTGGGCGCCGCGGCCGTCAAGGGGGACCGCCGTGAGATAGAGGTGGCCGCAGCGTGGGCACTGGGTGGGGCCCGCCCGGGTCGTCCACGTGGCGCCGCAGGCCCAGCACGTGCAGGCGATCGTGGGTCTGAGGCCGCAGTGGGGGCAGCGGCCGTCCGCGCCGTACACGGGGCTGCGGGGGCACGCGTCGTCCCAGTCCATTCCGCACGAGCAGCGCCGGTTGGGGCACGAGCGCTCCTCTTTCTTGGTGCAGGTGGCGCAGGCCGTCATGCCCGCAGCCGCTTCCAGGCGTTCGAGATCTGCACGCGGGTGGCGGGGATCGCTCCCATGGACAGGGCGCGTTCGTAGTCCGCGCCGTGCAGGTCGTAGTGGGGTCTGCGCCCCGAGTACCAGCAGCGCTTGATGCCCAGACGCGCCGCGAAGGCGTGCAGCTCAGCTCGGGACGTGTCGCTCACCAGGTGACACCAGGTGCCGCGCTTGCCCGGCCAGGCGAAGGGGGCGTCGATCAGGATCACAGACCCTCGGGCAGCAGACCCAGCTTCTTGACCATGCGCGCGTACACGAGCATGGCGCTCGCAGAGCATGAGCCCGTGATCCACTTGCGCCACACGCCGAAGCAGTCGAGAGGACACCCCCCGCACTCCCACCCGAGACTGCTACGCCTCCTGTGCTCAGGGTGCCCGAACCCGTAGCAGTTCACGGCAGACGTGTGCTCCCCCGGCGGGTGATCCGACGCCACCAGGGCCGCCTTGCCGCGATCCCCATACGTCTTGATGAAGGACGCGCGCGCCTTCCCCTTCAGCCTCGCGATCTGATTCCAGGTCCACGGCTTCTCCGCCTTCGCACGCGCCATCACCGCACCTCCTCTGGCAGCAAGCCGAGCTTCTCGACCATGAGCGCGTAGACCTCCATGGCCACCTGCGAGCACGGCAGATGGCTGTGTTTCTTGCGCCACTTGCTGCGGTCGTCCATGGGGCACTCCCTGCCCCCACTGAAGATGCCCACGCAGATGGGGCGCCCCTCGTAGGGGCAGTTGGCCTTCCACGTCCCCGGCTTGTGCCCGGACGCCAGCAGGGCGGCCACGCCGCGGTCCCCGTACGTCTGCATGAAGGCCTTCGCCGCCTTCCCATGCAGCTTCGCGATCTCCTCCCACGTCCACGGCTTCTCCGTCTTACCCATGATCCTCTACCTCCTTGTCCAGCAGGCCCTCCTTGGAGGGCGCACACGTGTTCGCTTTCGGCGCCGCCTCTTCGAGAACGTAGCGCGCCACCTTGCAGAACTGCTCCTTGGCCTCCTCGAAGGAAGACGGGTCGGCCATGTTGACGGTCACGCCCGCGTCCCACAGTGCCTTCCCTGCCCGCAGCACGCGCTCCTCGAAGTCCTTGGGTTCCGGCCGCGGCTGCATCGTGATCTGCGCTTGCAGCGCCAGGTGGACGCGCCCCGTGGCGATCCCCACGAGCAGCTCGGGCAGGATGGGCCCCGACAGCGCACGGAAGGTCGCCTGGTTCTTCTCCGCCTCTTCCTTGAGCAGAAGGATCTCGCCGGTCTTGCGGATGGCGTCATCGACGGCGAACTGACGGTCCTCGGTGAGGTGCGCGATCTCGGCTTTAAGGCGCTTCACCTCGTCGCAGATGTCTATGTCCCTGCACCCGACGGCACGTGCCGAATCCGGATTCCCTACCTCGCCCGTGTACCCACATCTCCCGATTGGACCGTCGTTCGGTCCCGTTGGCCCCGTGATCATCCCCTGCAAGCGGGCGATCTCGGCCTTCAGGTGCGGCACACTGGAATGCGTGGCCACGTCATCGTGCCCGCACTTCGGGCAGGTGTGGACCATGTCGCCCAGCAGCTCGGGTGGGTAGATCTGCCCATAGCAGGTCAGGTTGTTGAGACGCTCCCGCTGCTCCCGCAGCTGCCCCAGTAGCCACCGAACGCTCTCGCGCTCGTCATTGGCAAGCTCGACCTCGTACCCGGTGGGACCCGTGTCGCTGATGCACCCGCCGTGGCCCTCTGGCCCGGGCGGCCCCGCACAGCATGGACCGGGACCACGCGGACCCTCCTCGCCCTTGGACCCCTGTGGTCCCGTGCGCCCAACCGATCCACCTTTCCGGACAAGCTCTTCTATGACGAGCCCCTTGAGCTTCCGCTCCTGCGCCAGCTGCCAGCGCAGCGAGCAGATCGCCTCGGCCTCCCGCGACCCGTGCACGTGCCCTTCGACCATGCAGATCGCGTCCTCGTAGGTGTCGGCAGCTGCGATCTCCGCCCTGGCCTTCTCGATGCTCGCGTGGATCTCCCGCTCCATGGAATGGTTCGGCCCGAACACCTGGTCTCTGCCCATGCGTCCTCCTCTGAAAGGGGTCCCGGTAGGGCCAGCGGGCAGTGAACCCATTCGGTGGCTGCGCCCACCCGGGACGATCGCATCATGCCGCATCGCGTGGCGTTTGTCAACACAAACTCGTGTGCGCCTTGCGAGCCTGATAGCGGGCCGCGTCGTACACCCGCAGGCACGGCTTGCAGGCCGCCGACAACCCGTCCCAGGACTTGGCCCTTCGCTGGAACTCCGCCACCGGCAGCACCGCCTTGCACATGCTGCACTCCTTGCGGCCCTCCGCGGCGTACGGGTTGACCTTCTTGAGGGCGTCCTTGGGCTTGCTGCCCCCGATGTGCCCCGCTAGAGCCTCGCACACGTAGGCGCCGCCGTGGCGGGCGATGTTGCGGGCGTACGTGCGCGGCAGCACAACGTGGTCGCGCCCGCAGTAGGCGCAGGACACCGTCACGGATGCGGCCTGCTCCTTCTTATAGTGACGATCTCGGATGGCCCGGCGCGTCGCCTGGTGTCGCACCGCGGCCGACAGGTCCCCCGCGTGCTCGGCCAGGTAGGTGCGCGCCCAGGCGGCGATGCGAGAGTCGCTGCCCAGCGCGCTGTCGCGCTCCGTCCACACACGGAACAGCATGCCCCTCTCCGCGGCGTGCACCGCCGAGTCCGCGATCTGCACGCGCTCCCGCGGCATCCCCACCCGGGAGGACGGCTTCACCTCCCACAGCTCGCGGGGGCCGCCCATCCGCTCCACCTCCAGGTCGGGGCTGCGCCATCGCCCGCGTGGCGTCTGAAACATGGCCCCGCGCCCGAACGTCCGCACCGTGGGGTCCGCCTCCAACTCGAACATGCACCGCAGCTCGTACGAGCTGCCGAAGTACACAGGCTCCGGCGCCTTCTGTGAGGGGAAGTAGCCGCGCAGGTGCGGCCCGTGGAAGACGCCCCGATCCTGCTGCCGCGCTGCCTGCGCCGAGTTCACCTGCTCTGCCGTAACGGGCACCCCGCCCCGCAGGTCGTACTCCCAGCGCACCTTGCCCGCGTCGTAGCAGCGCACCAGCCCCCGCTGCGTCGCCCACTCGCGCTCCGTCATCCCCGCCGGGCACCCAGTGGCGCGCTTGCGCTGGCTCTGCTTCGAGATGCGCCGCCCGTCCCGCACGTAGAAGTAGTCGGGGCGCCCGCCCTCCGCGCGCACGAAGCCCATGCGCTCGTACACCGTGCCCGGGCTGAGGCGGCTGTCGCTGAAGCTCACCATGCGGTCGAACCCGTGCGCCCGCGCCCACGCGCAGCCATGGGCGAACAGGCGCGCGGCGCCGCCCACCACCTGCACACCCGGCGTGAAGCACATCCGATCCAGCACCACCGTGCCCCCCTGCCCCTGCCGTGGGTGCCGCCCCAGCGTGAGCACCCCCAACAGCTCCTCCCCATGAAGCAGCCCGAACCATTCCAAAGAGAGAGGACTCGCCCCATACACGTGGCAGCGCTCCAGCAGCTCCTCCGCCAGCGCCCGCGGCACCGTCCGCACCGTGCAGGCCCGCGCGCCCAGCCGCCGCTCAAACAGACCCGCGCGTGCGCGCAGGAAGCCCTCACACTGCGGCCGCCGCTCCGCCCACTCGTCCGAGAACACCACCAGCCACCCGGGCGGGACCTCCCACCCGCGTGCGAGCCAACGCAGCACGGCGACGTCCCCCAGATCCAGCACTCGCAGGTGCTGCTCCCCCGCTACTACCGTTTCACCTTCTGGAAGCCCTTGTTCCATGCTCCAATGGTATCCGGAACTTGGTTCCGTGTCAATGGCAGAATGGGGGGGAACCGGACCGGCGCCAAAGCACCAATCCGGTTCATTCCAAATTTAGGTAGGAACTGCGGGGGGTTGGGCTAGACGGTCGTCACGGCCGGGAGACCCGCACACGTGATCACGCCGTAGTACTCGGGCCTGAGCATCCGCGTAGCGTATCGCGTGCGGACGCCCTTGCGGAACGTGAAGTCGTTCGGATCCATGAAGGTCGGGGTGACCTGCATCGGCACGTACGGCGCGTACACGAACCCGGCGTCGAGGAAGTTGTTCCCCTTGAGGCCGACGAGGATCTTGGTGCTCGCCATGTACGGGTCGCAGTAGACCGCGAACCGCTTGAGCAGGGTGCCGACCCGGCTGATGCCGAAGTCCGACGTGATCGGCCCGTAGGACGGGCTCTGCACGTTCTGCTCGATGCTGGCGTAGTCGCCGTGCGTCGACAGCTGGTCCATCAGGGCGCTGATGCCCGGGGGGACGACGAGGAAGTTGGCCGGGGCGCGGCCGCTGGCCCGGTGGATCTCGGCGGCCACCGCACTGATCTTCGTCATCATGTTGCGGATGGTCTCCAGCTCGCCCTGCACGCCCGCCGTGAAGACGTACGTGTAGGTCGCGGCGAACTTGGCGCCGGTCACGAGAGCGTCCACGATCTCGCGGTCGACTTCGAGCATGACCTCGTTGGCGAACGTCGAGACCAGCTCGGTCTCCGCGTCCATCCCGTGGAGGGCGCGCATGTCGTCCACCGCCTCGACGGTCCACTTGGCCTTCAGCTTCCGGCTCTCCGCCTTCACGGTGTAGAGCGCGATGTCGAGGCTGATGCTCGGGATCGCCGCGCCGCTGGTGTAGCCCACCAGCTCCCAGTTCACGAAGTACTGGAGGTAGATGACGTTGTTGGCCGCGAAGGCCGACGCGCCGCCGCCGGACAGCACCGCGTTGATCGTCCACGCGCCCGTGGCGAGGGTGAACGTCCCGCAGTCGTTGCCGTCCTGATCGTGGAAGTGATCGGTGAGCCCGGTCGGGTCGAGCGTGAGGACGCGCGCGCCGACGAGCGCTTCCGTCGTGACGCAGTACGCCTTCACGTAGAACGTGCGCTGCCCGTCCACGCCCGGGGCCCGAACCGGCGACCAGTTCGGCAGGCGGCACAGGGCCACGGTGTTGTTGAACGAGGCTGTCGCGCCCGCTCCGGTGTCCGTCACGACCACGTCGTAGTCGACGAACTCCGACGTGTAGTTGCTCGCGAAGTTCTCGTTGATGTTGTCGCCCGCGCTCAGCTCACCCTCGTAAGCCATGTCGTGCGGCAGGCTGGTGCCCGCGATGCCGTACTGCGGCTTCTTGGTGCCCTTGCGGTCGTCGTACTTCTTCTCGTAGAAGAAGATCCCGCCGACCGGCGCCGTCATCGGCTGCACCGACACGAGCTGGTTCGCGATCAGGTTCGGGAAGACGCGCCGGAGGACCGGGAACACGTACTTCGTGAACGCGCCCGCGTTCGAGCTGAGGGTGTCCTCGTGCAGCGACTTGATGTGATCCATCTCGTTTTCGAGCAGGATCGCCGTGCACTTGCGGATGTACGGGTGGTTGATGGGATCGCTGGTGTCCTTGGCCTCCAGCAGCTTGCCCCAACGCTTCTCGCACGCCTTGGAATAGGACTCGTCGAAGACGGTCCGCTTTCCGTTCTCTTGCAGCATCTCTCGGGCTTCGGTCATGGCTCTCTCTCCTCTGTTGTGGTCACTTGGTGATTCCCGCGAGCTTCCTCATCTCGTCGTAGGAAACGCCGAACTCGTCGACCTCTCCACGACTCCGATTCGGCCGCTCCAGGTTCTCGGACAGGTCCCGCGCGTCGCCTTGGCCCCTTTGGTGCCGCTGGCGCATCTCGCGCAACTCCCGATCCGAGATCTCGGTCGATCCGTGTCTCGCCACGACCTTGTCCACGTCGGCCTCGGAGGTGACGCCCTCCAGGAGACCCAGCACGTTCCGTCCGTTCACCAGCCCAGCAACCTTTGTCGCCTTGTAGGCGTCGAGCACGGCCGCATCCCGCTCCTCCTGGAGCGACTCGGTCTTGCTCTCGGCTTCCTCGGCTCGGGACTCCGCCTCTTTCAAGGCTTCGTTCACCCGCTGACTCAACTCCACAGCACGTTTCAGCTTGTCGTCCAACGATCCCGCCTTTTCCTGCAACAGCGAAACCTCGCCTCGCAGGGTCGCGTTCTCTTCTCGCAGCTGGACCTCGACCTCGGTCGGGCCAGCATCGTGCTGGGGCAGGTGCTCCATGATGGCGGCCAGCTTGGCCTCCACATCAGCAGCCGACTCCAGCTTCACACCCGCGAGCAGCCCACGAATGGCTTCCGCCATGGGGTGCCCGCCGATCTGCTTCTCCACCGCCAGCAGCAACGTCGCCTGCTGACTCTGCTCGATCGCCTCGTCGCGCTCCTTGGTGCGCTCCGCGACTTCCAGGTCCTTGGCCTTCAGAGCGTCCCGAACGGCCTTCTCGTCCGGGCTCTGCCGGAACGCGCCGACCATCTCCGCGATCTGTGCCAGCGTCGCCTTCGCGGCGCCGACGCCCGGGTCCGCGGCGAACTCCTCGCGCAGCTGCTTGCCGAGGTCCTCGCGGGCCTCCACCAGCACCGTCGCCAGCCGACCCTCGAACGCCTCGGTCATCTCAGTCCGCACGCGCTTGGCCTCGGCCTCCACGGCCGCATCCACGCCCGCCGTGACCTTGTCCTTGGCATTGGACACGGCGTCTTCCTGGAGCTGCTTCGCCACGTCCGGGAACTCGGCCAGGAACAGCTGAGCCGCCGTCGGCTCGTCGATGCTCTCCATGGTGATCCCCGGGATCGCGGTCTTCACCGCCGGGTCCGCCACGAAGTCGTAGGTCTTCAGGATGAAGTCGTCCTGGACTTCCTCACCCTCCACCTTGCCCGTCGCCACCTTGGTGCTGCCGAACCCGCGGCTGCTCACGCCGATCGGGATGTTGGCCTCGATGAGGGCCCGCAGCTGCTTGCCCTCATTGGTGCCAAGGATCTCGGCCTCGCCCATAACCAGGCCGTTCTCGATCCACAGGTCCGTGATCACGTGGCTAACGCGCTTCAGGCTCGTCTTGCCGTCG
>Ga0265297_10010389_pt1 | contig 11716 bp, 19 predicted proteins | sample Munlanlwell13791_FD_192502 | JGI IMG/M metagenome (GOLD analysis project Ga0265297, IMG submission 192502) | Leachate microbial communities from a municipal landfill in Southern Ontario, Canada - Leachate well 137-91 | ecosystem: Engineered > Solid waste > Landfill > Unclassified | place...
TATACTATCTTGTAGACGACGCTGAGGGATTTATTAGGATAACGAAACAAGGATAAAGGAGAGCGGTTAATGACACCGGGAACTTACGGTTTTTTAATACCTGACCCAGGCGACGAAAGTTCTACTCGCTGGATGCCTGATCAGCGTTGGAATTGGGGTAGAGTAGACCTGCATGACCACGACGGAGTAAATTCAAAAAAGGTAGCTATTCCTTCTTTTGTAAAAGTAAGCCAGTCGTACACTGCCGCTGGATGGGTATTGATTGCTGACGGAATTTATCGGCAAGAGGTCACTTTTCCTGTGGGTTATCTTTATGACAACACCATTATCTATCACCAAATAACAAACGGGACTTATGCGGATCACAAGTGGGAGCCTCGAACTGTCAAGATAGGTATCGGGGGATCTTATTGGGTGTATTGCAACGACAACACCGTAACTTTTGACGTGAGGTTCTTCTAATGGGTAAAGTGCTTGTTGATGATTTTTCCGGCGGTATAACTGATAATATAAATTCAGGAAACCTTACGCAAGCTCAGGTTTTAAGTAACTTTCTTGTTACTGACGACAAGACGCTTTATAGGCGTGACGGCTCGGAACTTTATGATACTTTAGTCTATCGACTTCCTAGCGCCGATATAGTTAGGCACTTCATTGACGATCAGAATACATTATTTGCTATATCAGGCAGAGAAGTATATGTGATCCTGCTTCCAGTTATTACAGAACGCACAGGACCCACGGGAAACCACGGCTTTAATGTTGGCTCTTCTGCAAACTATAATTCTCATGCGCTTTATCAAAATCATATATATCTTACCAACGACGCATACGCCAAGCCCATAAAAATATTTAAAGACGCCACTGCAACATGGCAATTAAGGACGGCGGGGCTTCCTTATGTAGATATGACAGCGGTAACAGTAACGCCAGATACAGGGCCGGGAGCCAATACTTATATTTATGCTTTTTGCTGGTATTATTCGTACTATGTCGGGACGGTTCTACATGAAGATTTTGGAGGTGTTGAATACTTTAATGTAACAGCAAACGGAGCCATAGGCGGCGGTACTACAATGGCTATTGCAGGGCTTCCTACACTCGCAAACGGAGCTACTTTAAATTATGACGTTGATGCGGTTACGGGTGTTAAAATTAAGGTATATCGTACAGAAGATACGGGTAGTACCTTTTATCTGGTAACAACCATAAACAACGGAACAGCCGCATATAACGACGTTTCTACAGACGCCGCAATATCGGCTACAGGTACTCTTTTATACGCTCAGGGGGGCGTTCTTGACAACGAAGAGCCGCCTTTGGCTAAATACATGTTCATAGTAAAAGGGACTGCTTACTATCTGGCAATAAAAGAAGGCGCGGAAGAGAATACATTCAGACTTAGACAATCTAAAAACGGAGACATAGACAGTTGCCCCGGACAGTTTTATAAAGATTTTCCTGAACCTCTTACGGGTGGATCGCTCATAAAAAGTTTACCTATAATATTCGCACGTAATAAATGCTGGAGACTTAACGGGACTTTCGATAGTACCGGGCAAGGGAGTATAACCGAAACCGAAATATCTAATACTGTAGGCTGCGTAAGCAACAGGAGCATAATTCAAGTAGAAAATGGGCTTGTTTTTGCTTCTAATTTAGGCTGGTATTTTACTGATGGGTACAGGGTTTATCCTCTGTCAACGCACTTAATGACAACATACGCCGACTTAATATCAACAACGGCTAAAGGCGAACAAATATACGCTACGTACGATAGTACAAAAAAACTAATTTATTTCTGTACCCAGAAAAATATAGGTAGCGTATGTAATGATTCTTTTTTTGTTCTTCATGAAAAATTTGGATTTCGTCTGGAGAGTTGCTTTTCTACTTGGGAGAATGGAGATACTTTCCATCCAACTGCCGCTATAGTAGACCATAACGGCGTACTAACACGAGGCGACGAGAGAGGTCTTTTATTTAAACATTCTCCAACCTATAGAGCAGACGTAAAGGTTGACTTAGGTAACCCATGGCCAGCTACCTGGAGCAAGGTGCATATTCCCTACGACTATACGTCCATAAAGCAAAATCTGGATAAAACTACGTTTAAATACGACGCCGAACTTATAACTACAATTAAAAACGGATCAAAAACATCAGTGTTGCCAGCTTCCGGAAATAATGGGTTTCTTTACTTCTCAAATATGGAAGAAATTAAAAGAGACGAACAATTATTATGGGGAACTCCATATATCCCTTGGGGGCATCTGGGCTATATTTGGCAGCAATCAGAAGACATTATAGAAGTCCGCCCGTTTTCCTCCGGCGGAACTATCCGCTTTATGTCCCGGCAGATCCGTTACACTCCGTCATTTACAGAAATGGATAAAAGCGACGATTTATGTAATGCCACCGTTGATATCGTTCCAGTCCCTATGACTGTCACCTTAGACGATCCCATCACATATGACTGGTATCTTAACTGTGATGATTATTGGATCGCTTTTGATACCGATAATTATACTCAGTGGTACGCTATAACTGCCAGAGTAAGCGACAGTGTAATAGAAATAGCAACACCTATTTTACCACCTACAGCAGGCTCAAAAAAATGGAGAATGAAGGGTTACCCCAAGGATGAACTTCTGGAAATTATTAACTATTTTTACACCTACACAGAAGAAGGAATAGTCGGAAAGCCTTACCTAACTACTGATAGCGGAGGTAATGCATAATGCTTAATCTTAATTTTGGAGTAATAAGCGAGCAGAACGAAATAGTAATTGAATCTTTAAAAGATATACTGGCGGAAATACAGGAGTATGTCAATAAATTTCCAGCGATCCAGAATTTCAAGTTTTTCCAGATTACCATTACAGGGGCCGTTACCGATTATGAATATAAACATAACTTGAATTTCATACCTAAAGACGTTATACTATTATCGGTAACCCCATCAACTTCTACAGTTACGTTTAAACCCCAATCTTTCGACAGAGATTTTGTCGTATTCGACACTACCGGAGCTTGTGTTATACGGTGTCTTATCGGCAGTCACAGCGAGGTTGGGTAATGGCCTATACGCTTCTTCAAATGTGTGAGATAGTACAAAAGGATTGCGATCTGCAATCTTCTACCGGGTCTTTAACAACGGGTTCAAGACGCGTTGAGCCTGCCGATATTAAGCGTAAAATAGGCGAAGTAGTCAAGATTGTTCAGGCTCATATTCATAACCTTTATGCAGATTATTTTCAGGTAGGGCCTATCGCTCTTAATGTCATTGCCGGAACCGCAGAATATGCTTTGCCGGCCAGTATATATCTGAACAAAGTAAGGCGCTTTTTCTACAATAATGGATCTCTAAAATATACAATAGATAGAATTACCGACATAGACGACACTCAGGACGTAGAGGCCGCAGATGATTACAGGTACATGATCATAGATAACGGAACCGCCCAAAGGATAAGGATATACCCAACTCCGCGCGAAACTACGGCTACTTTTTTTACCCTTTGGTTTTATAGACGGGCCAAGGCACTGACCTTAGATGCTGATATTATGGATATCCCGGACGAATTTGAAGATACCGTACTTTCAGGCTCTAAATACAGGGCTTTAATGAAAGAAATAAACAACCCATTAAGGCAAATGTACAAAGATGAATATGGCGAAGGATTAGCATTAATGATTGAAACCCTTAAAAAGAGGTTCCCGGATAAGCAGGGTGAGCAGATAGAGCCAGATACAAGTTTTTACGAGGTGAGCGTAGCATGAGTTACTACCTAAATATACCCGGCGAATACCCTCATAAAGGATATTCCCTTACTTATCTCAGAAACAAATACCCCGCGCTAAAAAGCATGTTTGCTAACGGCCAGATCACCCCAGACCAAAACTCACTGCAAGAAGCAAAGAAGTATGGATATAAGTCAGACGTGACAAAAGAGCAAATGAACACGCAGGCCGTAAGGTCAGAAAATACCGCCCAAGTTGATAAAAACGTAGAAGAAATGATGGGGAATTACCCGGAATTTCAGTCTTTGATTGATAGCAGTGGATATTTACAATCCCCTTATCAGCTCCAGTCACCAGAATCCTTACTCGGCACATACCAAGAAATGCTTAACCCGGTAAACGAAAATATCCAGTATATAGGCGATATGGCAAAAAGCACGGAACTATCCCCGTACGCACAGGCTCAAATGGAGTTGGCAAGGGCTAACGAAACCAACCAGCGCGGTCTTTTAGATCAGAACTCAGTCAGGGATACTTCACAAGCCTTTAGCGAGTTGGCGCAAACAGGGGGATTAGATAGCGGAGCAAGAGAGCGCGTAGCCCGGAGCATGGGATTGAGCCGATTGCTTGGAGGCCAGTCTATAGCCAATCAAGGGAATATCAACAGGCTTGGAATAGCCAGTAACGACGCCAGCCAGAAATTTAATTTATTGGGGCAGTTGCCAAGTTTACAGATGTCTACAATTAATCCGTATCTTAGCCAGGCATCAAAAGAGCAGGGCTACGGCGTTGAAACGAATAAGTACAACATTGATCAGGCTATAGCAGAAAGACAGAAGAAAAGAGATTATGAACTTCAAATGGCAGATTCCAAGAACAAGGCTATCGCAGCTCAGTGGACAGCCGCAGGTATGGACAGAGGGTCTATCTATAATTAACGGAGGGTTTTGGATATGAGTTGGTTAAAATATTTAGTGCCAGGATTAGGATCTATAGCTTCTGCTGTGGCCAGCTATAAACAGGCTCAAAAAGCTAACGAGGAAGCAGAAGCCAAAAACAAAGAAAGAGCCTTAATAATGCGCTGGTCTCCGTGGACTGGCATGAGGCCGGGGGAAAGGACCGAGAAAGTATCTCCGGGCTTGGCCGCTTTAGGTGGTGGATTTTCTGGTCTTAACGCGGGTATGGGCCTTTTGAATATGATAAATGGCCTTAATACTGGATCTTCTGGCTCAACTCAGACACCCGTGGTCCAAACAGGTCCGTTCAATCCTAACCAGAATTTCTATGGGAATTATAATTTTCAGACCAATCCTCAGCTTATGGGTCTAGAAAATCCTTACGCTATGTTAATGCAGCAAAACGGAGGCCTATAATGGCTACTATAGACCTTGCCGCTTTTGCCACACAAATGCAAGAGCAGGCTGACGCAAAGAGGGTGCAGCAGGATAAATTGCTGGCCGATTTGCAACAAGAGCAGGCCGTCAATAGCGGAATGCGCCCTATGGCCCAGTTGATAGATTTTATGTCAGGAATTAATCCAAGACAGAAAGGGTTTAACCTGTCCTCTACAGTACCTTCGGCAGAGCGAGATCAACAAGTCAAGGCCGGAATTATAGAACAAATGAAGCCTAATTATGACGACATATACAAGGCATTAGCAGCTCAAAATAAAAACACAAATATGCCCGCTTCAGTTGAAGAATACAGGTATGCTGTAGCGAATGATGGTTATCAGGGATCATATACTGATTGGGTTAAGCAGAAACAGGAAAGGCCTTTATCTCCTAATGTAGGCGTTCCCACTTCAAAAGAAATAGGGGACCAGCTAGGGGGTATCGTCAAAGATGCTGGCAAGTATTCGCAGCAAATAACGGCGGCAGAAAAACTATTAGAAAGCGGAGACCAGTTAGGCTATACACAAGCAGCCTCTATGATAGCAAGATTACTAGGCGAAACAGGGGCGTTGACCACATACGACGTAACAAGCAAAATGCCTCAAACTTTAGCCACAAAAATAAACAGTGCTATAGCGTATGTAAGTAGCAATCCCAACCAGCCACTCCCTAAAGACTTGGCTGACGCTGTAAAAAGCAATATAAAACTTGTAAAAGGAGCTATGAGGGATGCCTTTCAAAGTCGCATGGATTTAGCCTCAGAAGGCTATAAAAATGAGCCTCTTTATAAAGATTATTTTCTGCCCGGTAGAATAGGGCATGTATACCAAAATAAGATGAAAAGTCTATTTAACGCCCCTGCTTCTGCGCAGGCCGGCACTACGTTAAAGGCTACAAAAAAGTTTAACCCTGCAACGGGCAAGTTAGAGGCTATATGAGCAAGTTAATAGCACTAGGTAATGAGGTTATAGAATTTCCTGATACTATGTCAGATAGTGATATAGAGAAAGCATTACAGGCGCAATCAAGGCCTGAATCTGATATCTACGAAAAAAACATAAAGCCGTGGCTTAAACCCACAATAGAAGGCGCAGGCGGTATCATGGGGGCGGCAGCAGGTTTGCCGTTAGGTCCGGTAGCGGCAGTTGGTGGCGGAGGATTGGGTTTTGCGGCAGCTAAAAGACTTTACGAAACAGCAGAAAGAGCATTTAAGGGTGAAAAACAACGGCCTTTGTCCGAATCATTACCGGAAGCAGGCAAAGATATAGTAACAGGCGCAGCAATGGAGGCAGGCGGAAGGGCCGCGGGGCCAATACTTAAAATAGCAGGAGAGGGCGCAAAATACGGAGCATCAGCGCTTACAGGCGTTCCTAAGTGGGCTATAGACGCATATGCAAATGAAGCTACAAGAAAAGCGGTAGGGATACTCGAAAGTCAAGGCGTTCTTTCTTCCTTGGGTAAACTTAAAAATAAAATAACAGGGCAGTCCGAAACTGCATTAACGAAAGAAGGTCAAAGGCTTGCTAAAGCTATCGAGGATGCTGGCGGTATTGTCGATATTAAAAGCGTTAGGGAGCCTTTTGATAATTTATTAAAAGAATATGAGGGTATAATCAAAAACGACCCGCGCGGTATCTACAACAAAGAGTACGCAAAACTTAAAAATATCTATGATGGGTATTTTGGAGGACAGACACAGGTAGGCGTTAAATTAACACCTAAAGTACAGGAAATACCAGCAGGGAAACAAGACTTCTTTAACGAATGGGGGGCCGTTGAAAAGCCTGCTTATACTAAAACAAATATTGCTTCTAAGCCTATATTTACGCCAGGAGCTAAAACCCAAATTTCACCTACTGAGGCATGGGGCTTGCAGCGCAGATTAAACAACCTGGCAAGCTGGGAAGCGCCTCAAACTGGTGCGCCTATTGACGTGCAAGGAATTAAACGGGCAGCAAGGGAAGGTTCTACAGCTATCAACGGCTTACTGGACAAAGCAACCAAAGGCCTCAGTTCCGAAAGCAAGGGAAACTATAAAACGCTATTAGAAGTTAAAGACGATCTCGAATCGTTATTCGGTAGCGAAGAAAAGACTTTTAGAACGCTATCAAATTTGAATAATCCGGCGCAGAAAGTGACCAGAGAAAAGGTTGCTCGGATCCAAGAGCTACTGCCTGAACTTGATATTTTAAACCAAGGCGATATTTACGGGGCATCAAAATATTTTACTAATCCATCGCTTAACCCATATAGTGACAGAAGTACTTCAACAACCAGAACCGCTACAGGCGCTCTTTTAGGCTCTTTATTTGGAGGGCCTGTTGGAACAGCAGTAGGCATCTTAATGACTTCGCCACTCGCCTTAAAGAAAGCCATACAAATAGGAGCACCAGCAGTAAAAGCAGCAGCCCCCACAGGCTCTCAGTTACTAAGAATATCTCCCTATGTAATACCAAGGGGGGAGCAGCCATGAAAGATGCCTACTCCGAAATTTCAGTAGATGAGTTCCAAAATCTTTCCGGTAGAGAAAAAATACTCATGACTTTTATGACCTTAAAAGAGGTCAATAAAACTATGCAAGGCTTACCAGCTGCTATGGAAAAACGCTGTAAAGATTGCAAGACGGCAAGAAATCAGAAGTGGATATTGAGGCTTGGTGGGGCGGTAGTCGGCTGGCTGACCTTGCTGACATTTAGGGGGTAATTAATGCTTTTCTGGAACCGCTTAAAATTTCTTAAAGAGAACGAAGCATGGGGATCGCCGGAGAAGATGTCCGGCCTCTTGCTCTTTGCTCTTGACGTAATCCGGGAAGAACTTAAATGTCCCGTGATTATACATTGTGGATGGTCCGCCGGGACCGGACACGCTCCTAACTCATATCATTATTCAGGGCTTGCATGTGACTTTCACATTGAGGGCGGTTCCTTATCTTATAATGCAGGCAAGATAGTTGAGATCCTTAATAACTTGGGCGTACTGAATTATGGTCTTGGCGCATATCCTGAATGGGGAACGCCTGGCTTCCATCTGGATCTCAGACCAACGCTTACCTACTGGGTATCTACAGAGAAAGGCCGCTACACCTACTTCAAGAACCCCGATATCTTCATAAAGGCCATAAGCGTATGAGGTGTTGTTTCTGCTTTTGCGAGACAATGCACCCATTTGAAGATGGCTATTACTGTACCTCTTGCAACAAGTTCTTTACAAGGGATGAGGTAGAGCATGGGTAAAGTCTACGCATGGTTTGGAGGCCGGAGGTATTTCTTTAGCGAGCAGGTCTTTTGGGTAGCCGTAATACTGCTTTATAAGGGCAAGATAACGTCTGACAACTTTGTTGACCTTGTGGTATGGACAATAGGCATATATGCCGGATTTAACACTATTCAGAAGGTCGGAGAGGCTATAAAGGGCAAAAGGAGCGTGTAATGTGGAATCACTTCTTAAAAAGTATATTAATATCGTGGTTATTGCTGGCCTTGTTTGCCTGTGTGTATGGCTCGTCATTACACGCCCAGACGATTACAGGTCAAAGTACGATCTGCTTAAACAGCAGTCAGATAGCACAATTAAAGAGCTTAGAGCCAGTGCTGATAAGAGTATCACTGAGGCTAGACAACTCAGAGAAGCTCTTGCAACTATGGAAGGGACAATACATCAGCTTGGAGACACAGCACAAGGCATTGATGCTGAAATCGCAGGAGCAGGAGCAGACAATAACGAAGCTATCCGAATACTCAGAGAGCTTATCAAAGACCTCCGAAGCCAAGGACAAGGCTTATAAAGAGGATATCTCCCATTACAAACGGCAGCGGTACGAGTTTGCTATATACGGGTTCACTATCGGCATAGGGGTCACAGTAGCAACTATACTGATACTTAAAGCTGTTAAGTAATTAAAGTTTGGGCTTGAATCTTAAATATGGTATTATAGTTAGGAACCAGTGAAAGCCCGAATGGGTCGTAGTTGGTGAATTATTTAAAACTGGCTGAGCCTCTTAACAATGCTTAATTCCGGCCAGTCTTAGACACGCATAGAGGACGCTCTTATCAGCCGTGTCGCCCTATCAGCCTTGCGCTGGTAGGTTTGCGAGCCTTGGATGGAGAATGTAAAGCCAGTAGCCTTTTGCGAGGCCGTATCGGTGTTGGCTCTGTTCAAGGCTTTGCTTTTTTAACAATATGCGGATACTTCTTCTCCGGTACAAAATTAGAAAAATCTAGTTTTGGACACTGTTCCATATCAGACCGGACTTGGTATATAGTGTCACAGCCTTAATCTTGGCTTTGAAGTAATTAAAGATTTGCCTTGAATCTTAAATTTGATGATTATTTGCTGCTAATTTGTGTCCTAAAACTAGCAATAAACAGGACACTAGCTTTTTGGCTGTTAATGGACAGGACAGGGATTATGCTTTTCCTTATTTAAGGATAACGGCTTAACATTAAATACTGTCCCTTCTCTTAACCTCTATCTCAGCCCTCAATAGTTCCTCAACGATAATATCAACCCTCGATTGCAGCTCTACTATCAGATCAGGTTTGCATATCTGTAGGCACGTTTTAATCAGTATTATGTCGCCAAAATTAAGCTTAGGTTCAGCTCGCAGTACTGGCAGGTTGTCTTTTATAGGCAGGTTGTCTTTCATTTCATCCCCCATAGTATAGATATCTGTAATAACGAAGCCCCGAACCAGTAAAGCGTCCTTGCCCAGTTCTTTTCATAGACACAGACACCCATGATAAAGACGTATTCAACAAGCAGTAACTTAATCAATAGCTGGCTACTCACTTCTTCAACCCCCTGTATTTTTCTAGCCATTTATTACAGTATTGTTCAATGGCACAGTGACTTACAAACCCAACAAAAGAACTACTTGATAATGCTTTAATTAGTTTTTCAGCCTCATCCAGCAGTTCTTTCAGCTTGGTACACTCACCCTCACTAACAAGCACCATTTTCTTATCGTAATATTTATCAAGGCTATCTACGAAAGGGAAGATAGAGCCTGTAATTATATCCTGCAACGTGTACCCTTGTGTTGTGCTGCTTAGTACGATATATTCGTTGCCATAAGCATCCCAGATATGCTGGTTTAAGTTTTCTAATTTCATCTACTCACCCTCTCCACCTTTTTTCAGTTGCTGTAACTTTTCATATTCCAAACAATATAGATGACAGTTGTTAGCACGCTCACAAGTATCGCACATTGCTTTTACACAATCATCAATCGCCTTGTTGTATCCTCTCTTTTCTCCTAATGGGTAGAACTCAGTAGCTCCTTCGGTGTAGGCTTCTAATCTATTTTTATCTACTATTTCTTCACCACCTAAATTTATGGTTGCATATAATGTTCCGTATCCCTCAATCTCTTTTTTTATTTGTTCGTTCATCCCACCCTCCAATCTCAGCCTTTAATTAAATATACTTACGAACAACCTTTCTATCTCCTACAGGCTTATAACTACCTCTATAAAAATAGCTAGATGTTTCGCTTGGTGTAAGCTTTCCACAATATTCACAACAATAATATTTCATATCTGGATAGTGTTCATCCTCTATTATCATAGTGCTTTCTGTCTCTGGTGAATGACTTATATTGTGTTTGCACTTAAAAGCTCTCCACCATGTCTTTAATCTTTTCATACAGCCTTCTTTCTCTTGACTATGTAAAGAGCCTCTATATCTTGAAAATTACTTTGAGTAAAATGCCCGTCTAATTTTTTGTCTTTCCTGCTTATGTGGATGTCTGTTATATCTTCTATATCTCTCCCTTTAAATACTTCCACATCAGCGAGCCTACAATCTATGTCTATGGTGTCGGGGTCAACATCTCTTTTTAATACGCTGCAATTCAAGCACAAACATTGTTCAGCATCATTTCTGTATTCTCCTGATTCTGTACAGTCATAGCATTTATTAAATATAGCACCTTCCAATATTTTATTAACCAGCTTGCTCACTTAGCACCTCCTGTTATCTCTTTCATACGCTTTTCCATTATTTGTTTCGCCATTTCCAAGATATAATAATCAGTATCTTCTTGATTCATAGACGAGCTTTGTTGTACCAGTAAACCCTTCTTATCCTTCCTGTCTTTGGGAACTAGAATAATAATGTAGTCCATACCTTGTTCTTTATCTGTCACTTAGCACCTCCAAAAAGTTTGATACAACCATCGCACTTTTCATAAATATGCGTAGCTTCTTGGAATAAAACGCAATAGGTATCTTCATAAATACAAAAAATACACCCATTACAACCTGCCTTCGGCGGTATCCTGTCCTTAATCTTCTCGTAGATTTTAAGGGCAAGGGCGTTGTCGGCTCTCCTGTTCCACTTTTTTTCTAAATCCTCTTTGTAACTAACTTTGACTTGCACTCCACAGCCTAAACAGTAGTACCACTTTCCACTTCCAAGGTCACAGTTATCGTATACAATTTCATTTGAGCCACAAAACGGGCACGGTTTTAATTTATCGCTCATTTACTCCTGTTTCTCTTTTAGTTTTCATCATCTAAATTACCAATTTCATTGGTTCTATAATTATCTTTACAAATAACAGAACAGAAAAATAAAG
>Ga0265297_10010390_pt1 | contig 11716 bp, 3 predicted proteins | sample Munlanlwell13791_FD_192502 | JGI IMG/M metagenome (GOLD analysis project Ga0265297, IMG submission 192502) | Leachate microbial communities from a municipal landfill in Southern Ontario, Canada - Leachate well 137-91 | ecosystem: Engineered > Solid waste > Landfill > Unclassified | place...
ACACAAATATAAAATTATACGTCTCGACGCCGAAGTAGCTCAGGAAGAACCCGATGATGGGCATCACGAACTGAAGTATCACTCCCTTGTTAAAGAGAGTAAAATATACCACCCAGTACAGTGCGCCTATTAAAAATATGAATATCGTCTCCCTTAGCGGTTTTTCACCGTGTATCAACAGCGCCGGCAGGAGCGCTAAAATATACAATATGATAAAATTGACCCACCCCGGAGAAAATATCATGAACTCTTTCAACAGCACCGTATTGATGACCGCGGCCATAATACCTATCCCCGGATACTGAGGTTCTATCGGAACGGGCTTTATATCATAAAGGCCCATGGCGGTTATGCCTATAAGGCATATGCTGTCCTTGAAATCTTCTACCTTAATATTGGCGGGTTTCTTATGCTCAAGAAAATCTTTATAGCCGGCCAGTACATCCAGAAACGAATAGTGGACAAAAGAGTTCTTCCATCTCTTGGACCAATTTACCAATATCTGATTACCAGGCAGCATTGGGATATTGATGCGCTCTTTATCATTCGAAAGAACCACATATTTCTTACCAACCTTTGCGATATTCATCCCCAGATAATCCATCGCCAGCCTAAGGAACATATGAGGCTCATAAGTGCCGTCCTTAGATAAGAAGACCAGGGGGATCTTGCGTATGATCCCATCGACATCGGGAATGACATTGGTCGCCCCCGTACCTTTCATATAAGGCGCGAACCTATCCATGGGTTTGAGGGTCGCATCTTTATCGAAGGAATCGGTCTGATATACGAACGGAAGGTATATGTTCTTCGTCACCTTCATTGCGTCTTCAAACAGCTTGTCGTCATCTTCCGTTGAAGGCTCCGAAAATACCGTATCAAAATATACTTCCTTCGCGCCGAGGTCAGAAAGCGCCTTGGCCATGGCCGCATGCCAGGACCTGTTCCAAGGCCACCTGCCTATATCCAGGATATCGGAGTCGGACACTTCTATTATGACTATATTCTGGCTGGTGGGAACTTCGGCCCTTAGCCGAAAAGCGAGATCCAGGACCGACAGCTCCGGACGATTAAAGAAATTCTTCTGGGAGAGCGTAAAGATAAAGGTAGCGGCTATTAAGGATATGAGAACGCTTACGAAAAATTGTTTCTTCGGCTTAAAAATCAATTTTTACTCCACAGCTTTCACGGAAACGGAAAATTCCGTACCTCTTATTCCTATGAACGATGTAGGGGTCCTGACCTCAAACTTGGACTTACCGGACCGGAGCTTCTTGGCCTTAACAAGGATCTCGCCTATCGCAAGGTCCAGTAAGGTATTTGTCACTTCCTGGTCTTCCTTATCTCTGACCAATTCCGAAATGGCAAGCTGCGAGTTCTCCTTGACATCCACTATGGCGGCATCCTCTTTGTCATCCAGGCTTATCTTGGCGGAGGAGTTGTCTTTTGTCCGAAGGATATCCCCCTGGCTGAGCACCATACCGACATGCGCGGGTATGCATGCCGTCATAACATTCTCCACCTCGACCTTGCCGCTGAACTCGACAATAGTGGCCCTGCGCTCTATCTCTTGAGCAGACAGCGGGACGGAAAAGATCACCGCCAGAATCATTATAAGGCATATCTTGAGCGTTCTCATACGGAACATCTCCTCGCGAATAAAGTATACTCTAAACATATTTAAAAAGCAATTTTACAGCGACCTGCCGACCGCTATTTCGGCCTCATGCAGGGCTATAATCTCTTTTCCGTCTATCGGTTTTATCTTAACCAGTATCGATCCCGACGCCAACAATTGCAAAGCCCCGGCAGGGTCCCTGGTAGCTATGCTCTCCAGGACGGCCTCATATGTGCTTGATCCTGAAAGCGTGGCTATGCCGCGGGCTATAGGTGCGACCGCATTGTTTATATCTAATACGCTCACCGCTCCGGGCTGCCGCGCCTGCTTCTGTCTTAACATAAAATAGTTGAGTATGGCAAGTCCGGTCACCCCGCATGTTATTACAGGAGCGACGGTATCGCCCGGTTCACCGGCCATATATACTGCATATGAATTAGCGCTCAGTCTCTCGTCGGGTTTATCTTGTCTATTCTGATAAGCGAAGGTGACGATCCTCGCCGACCTCGAGGCCTGGTCTATCCCGTTCTTAGCGGCGAAAGCGTCTATCTCCTGAATAAGCTTATCCCTGCCCTCTTTGGTATCATGAAATACATTGAATGTTACGTTCTGTATCCTGAAAGCGCCAACCATACCGTTGAGGCAGCTTCTCGCGGCGCTTATCCTGCCGAAAAATGTCTGCGACAATTGCCCTGACATCAATTCGCTGTATGGGATATTTATCATTACCGGAGCTGCGGCGAAAAGTTCGGGATTTAATGACGCCATCGCATCCCTGTCTGAGGTCATCATCATCTCCGTCCAGCCGCCCCAATTGTCCGCGCCTTTAACGGACTTTCCAAGTCCCGGCACTTCAATAACAGTCTGTCCGTTCGCGTTCACCATCGTAGACAGAGTAGGTACGGCCTCTGTACCCTTGGCCCCTGCCATCGAACGCGTTTGGCCTGCACCAACGGTATTTCCTTCGTCATATACTGGGTTACCCTGCTCATCTATAGATCCTACGGCAACCCGCCCCTCCGCTACCCTCACGGTCGTCATGATACGAGGCGGCCTTCTACCTCTATCCCTGTCCGCAGGGCCTTGGGGAGGGATCTCTTCATCGCCTGTTTTATTATCAAATCCCATATTATCAGCGTCCGTCAATTCGGCATCTATCCTTGCATTGTCCGGAGACGCATCGAATACGCTGGCAAAAAGCATAAGGTCAGGATATCCGGCGTCAAAGGTCGCCCGCGCCCCCTGCAGCGGAGAGTCCCTTGATATAACCACAAAACTATGCGGTGTCTTGATATTAAAATTTTCACCTCTCAAGACCTTGCGCAGCGCCTCTATCTCAAGCTCCGCTGAATTCCTATCCCGCAGATCGGTAACTTTAGAAAATAGAGTGTGGATCGCTATGGATGAATTAGATGGATTATATGAGACCGCCTTATTTAAAAAGGTTTGCGTATCGGACTTTTGCCCCATCAAGAGCTCCATATAAGGACAGTCCTCGCTCTTGATAAAGTTGGGCATTATTTCAATATACGAATATCCCCGATCCTTAAGGAGATCGAATACGTTATCGGCATGGAACCCTCCGGTGAATAGTATGGCGGACCCTTCCCCGTCTTTGGCGAGCTCCGACTCGATATTCTTCAAAAATGCTTCGTCTCTTTCAAGTGAACATTTATAAAATTTTTCCATCTCACTCCTATATCCGTCCAGCCTCATAAGATCGTCCGTTTGGGTAAGGCCCGGAAGGCCGTATCGCGCGCCGGAACTATTGAAGAACTCTACGAAATTCCCTACGGTGAACTCCTCCGAGCTATCGGAGTAATGATCGAAATCTTTCTTTGTAAGCGATATGTTAAATAGCGCCCTGATCAAGGAAATATTCTTGTCGAGTTTGTACAACTGGCGGGCATAGTCATCGGACGCCGCCCTTTGGAAGAGAAGGTCTTCGAGGTTCTGTACCTGATCCATCAGGCGCGATTTATCTATAAGCTCATATCTTTTGATATATTCGGAATATTTTACAAGGTTCGGCAGTGTGCTGAAATCGATCGAGGCAAAACGCGCCCGGGCAAAGAGATAACTGTAAAATTCCTCCGACTCTATCTTCGATCCTTTTAATTCCAAGACCTTGGAGGCAAGCCTTTCCATCTCTTTCCTCGACAGGCTTGAATTCAATTTATCGATGAGCGCATCCCTCTCCCTGTTGGCCTCCTTAAAATCTATGCCGCGCTCCTCATCTAATAATGAGACAAGCTTTCTTAGATCTGCATAATCGGTAAGGTCAATATTATACAAAAGCGCTTTATTATGAAGAAATGTGATATGCGTTTTAAGCTCTATCTTCCCATCCCGAAACTGTTCATTATTTAAATCGAGCTCGGCAAGCTCCGGAGGATAGATCTTCGTTTTGAGTTTAGCGGCTTCGGAAGAGAGCTTGTCGATCAGGCGCTCTGCGTCTTCTTTATAAGCCAATGAAGCGCGGTAATAACCAAGATTTTTAAAATAGAGCTCTTCATCTTCCGCGCCCACAAGCTTCACCGTGCCCGGATTATTTATAGCGAAGAACTCCGCGCCGTTCACCCGGCCGCTCTTTACGAAGTAGTCGCTTATCTTGAGCCTCGTATCCGTATCTCTTATCTTGGTGAAGATCGACAGGTCGTATTCGCCCCCGCCGCCTTCGAGGAATACGATATCTGTGCCATAATTAGCATTTATATAACTTATAAGGGAGGCGACGGCATTCTGCGCTGAATAGTCGCAGTGCGCATCAAGGATATGTATGATGGCCTTGCCGTTAGTCCCCGCGACCCTCTTCTTTACCTGGCCCAAATTAAAAGGGATATAGAAAGAATCGAGATCGGTCTCGGAAGACCATGAGCCGCTCCAGTCTTTAGGTTGGCCGCTGAAATCTTCTAAAGACTGGGTAGCGGCCCATGCCTTATCTACAATAGCGGATTTGGCAGTTATAGATAAACCGCCTAGGCTCGTACTAAACAAAAAAGACCACAAGGTAATAATCGAAACTATTACCTTAAATGGTCTTTTCATAGTGAATCTAGAGAAGATCGCGGCCATGATATTCTCCAATTCTCTTTTCAAAAACTTATTTAAATCTTTAGTTAACTGAGCAAATAATTATCCTTCCGCTGATGTACAAGCAGAAGGATAACTACCTTTACTCTATCCTAATTATAAGTATATCATAACTATTTAATCATATAGGCAATAAAAAAATAACTTTTTAATTTTTAACAATATTACTTAGGCGTAATCTTTTTAATAGGTTTATTCAGCGCTATTAAGGCAGATTCTACTCTCTTCTTGAATTTAGCGTCTTTTGTTGTCTCCTTAGCCTTGGCGAACATCTCTTTGGCCTCTTCTATCTTGCCTTCGCCGGCCAAAATCTGGCCCTTATCAAAATATGCGGCCGCCTCTTCTTCGGTCTTCGCGCGGAACTTCTCCTCATCCTTTTTAGCCAGCTCCTTATCTATCTTATCTATCTTCTTTTTGGCCTCATCAACAAGACCCTGCAGGTTGTAGTTATATCCCTTGTTCGGGCGCACTTCTTCCGCACATGAGTATCCCGCAAAATAGACACAGCATAGAAAGACCAAGATAGCGGATATGGCTTTTGCAAAACTACCGATTAAAATTTTATTCATCTATACCCCTCCTTACCTAATTCGCTGATTATCTTTTCCCAAAGTTCTTTCGATTCTTTCAATTTGCCTTCTTTATAATATATATCTGCGAGTGTCTTATATTCTTTCAATCTATTTTCGAATGACACCCTCTGGCTTACGTGGTCATATGCTTGCCCATACAGAGAATCTCCGGAATCCAATATCTTCACATACCAATCCCGGGCTTCGGACAGCCTTCCCTTGTTATATGCCTCAAGGCCTGAAGCGAAGTACCCATAAAGCTCTTTCATCCTGGGACTGCCGGGCTTCGCCAGGACTTCATCTATATACCCTCGAGCCCATCTCTTTGTTTTATATTCAGCCTCCAGCTTCTTTGAGCGCGCGATCTCTTCCTTGGTCCTGTCGTACATCGTACCGGTGAACCTCAGGAACGGCCCATGCACCGTATAATCCAGCTCTGTGAGATCGTCGGAGAAGTCCGTGAAGTTATATCCGGCGCCGACCCTTACGGTATCGCCGATCTTCCTCGATACCTCGAATAGCGCCCCGTGGCGCAGATCCTTGGCCTGGATGACGCTTAAGAACCTATACTCGCCGGCGGCCTGCCAGTCCCGCATGAAATTGTAATTCAACCTGTTGACCAAAAGCCACTTCTCGGACTTAGTAAAACCGAAGCCCGCAACCTTCTCCTCCGAACTCTTCATAGCCGCCTTTTCAACTATCTGCACATTGTCCGTGAAGTCGTAGATGGCGTCGATGGCAAATACATGCGAGCGGATATGCTCTATGTTCTTGAAGTCCTGCTGCGAGACAGGGGCCAGATCTTCCAAAAATGTGTACTTCCCTATCAGGTTCAGCTTATCAAAATATACCGGCCTATACGCGGCGCCCAGCACCATCTCCTTGAAGTCCGCCAGGGCGGTGTTTGAGCCGGTATTCTTGGTATGCGATATATTCGCTTTTCCGAAAATGGTCAGGTCTCTTCCTACCTTTCCCTCGATGGAATTATACGAAAGCACCTGTCTGGCGTCATTACCGCCGCTATCAAGCCTGAACTCAAGCTTACTCGATGCCTTAACCCTGTCCTTATCCGCATAATTGGCGCCGCCGCCGACAGCCAGCCTGTTCGTTTCGGAGCCGTCAATATTTTGGACCTTACCGTTCTCCATATCAAAATTTATTGCCAATCTATCGTTCAATTCTCCGGTCAGGGCGAATATATTACTGTTCGATATGTTGCCGTTATTATCGCCCAGCTGCTGTTTGAATTTGCCGCTCACCGCACGGCCGTCCCTGTCCGCGGTCACCTCGTAAGTATTGGCGCTCGCAAGGCCCAGCGCATCCTTCGAGAACTCCTTGCCCATGGCCACTTCATAAGCATCGTTCACCTTCTTCTTCGTCCCCATAGAGACCGTCTCTCTCTTTCCGGATGCCGTAGAATTATTTACGGAATATGTATTATAGACCGACGATCTCTCATCTATATTAGCCCTCGTTCCCACGGATATCGTATCACCCAGGATGCCGAAGCTGTTATCTACAGTATAGTCGCCGAAGAGGTCCAGCCTATCCTTGACATTCACTCCACCGCCTACAGTAGTCGCGTTCCCTTTCGGAGCGACGGTCTCGCTCGCCCTTATAGTGATATAATCGTTCAATCTCGATTCCGCGCCCAGAGTCGTCTGTCTCTGGCCGGGACCGGAAACCGGTTCCTGATGGGCAAGGGATAGCTTTAAATTATCTTTGGGCTTATATATGATCCTGCCGGCGACTATATCGGATTTTGTATTAGTCTCGGCCTCATACTCCTCCCTCTTCTCTCTGACCATCTGATGTCTGTATTCCGCAGTGGCCTCCACCTTTTTGGTAAGCTGGGCCTTCAGCTGGGCCGTTGTTGTTTCGGTCCTGTTCGCTCCTATCTGCGACCTGGCCTCAAGGTTGCCGTCGGATATCAGGGTCTGTATGTCGTGACGGGCGCTTAAACGCGCGCCGGGGATGACATCCAGCACAACCTCCGCGCCGATCTTTTCCGTCCCCTGGTCGAATATCACAAAAGGCGAAGAGAATCCTCTCTCAACCCTCTTATAATAACCCGACAGCCCGATGAGATCCGTAAACCTCGATTCGCCCTTGAGCCCATATGCCCTGCCCTTCGACATCTCATCGACGACAAGCTCGGTAAATGTTATGCCGCCGTCAGTAGAAATAAAATTATTGCCTGTCTTGGCTCTCGACTCGGCGTATTCTGCGTCTATCTTGGTATCTTTACCCAATCTGACCGTTGCATCGGTGCCGCCCAATTTGAAATTCTTACTGGCCTCCTGATTGTCTTCGAGATACGTCCCTCCCAACCGGACATAGTCGCCAAGCTGCTGGGAAACCCGCAAGCCTTTTGACATCTCATCGTATTTATCCTTCACCTCATATTCGTAATCCGCCACCACATATAACTTATCGCCGTCCAAGAGATGGCTCGATATTATCGAATCCGACTGCACTATCTGTGATATCGGCTTCCAGAAAATTATCCTTCCGTTGTCATAATCGATCTGGTAGTCGGAGCCCTCTCTCTGTTCAATGCTGCCGAGCACCAGGCCCGTTATCTTATCGCGCACCTCTATCCTTATCTTATCCGAACCGTCTATAATATATTTATGCCTCATATAGTATAAAGATCCGCCCGTTCCAAGGAATTCGTTGTGCGCCGATCTCTGCTGCGCCTTGGCCATGAAGATCATTACCTTGGTATTGGGTTCGCCAAATTTGTTATCAGACACGCTTATCAGATCCGCCTTAGCGCCATAAAGCGTCCTTGAGAACTTCGCAAATTCCGTATCATCTAGAGTGGCCTCGTAGTTACCCCATATCAGCCGGGACCTGTCCCATTCGACCATGGCATAAAGCATGCCCTGAGAATTGGTGGCGTCGTAAGATATGGATGAGTTGTCCCCGTAGACCGGGTAGTATTTATCAGGGTCTATATATCTAAAGAGCTCCTTCTCTTTCCTCTGGGTATCCAAGCTGGAGGTTATCAGATACTTCCCCTTGATCTTGGCTTTTAAATAATATGCAAGCTTCCCGCCTACCCAAAAGCCCTGTTTAAAACGATCGTCCTTATTTACCGGTTCCGTATTGCCTGTCCTGAAATTGTATCCGGCCTCTCCGTCTCCCATGGCTATGAAGAAATAACTGTCATCGCCGGTCTTTACATCTTTTATGGAGCTAAGCGTCTGGCCGGCGGCATCTTTAGCCTCGACGCTTACGGTGTAGCTGCCGTTCGGGACGATTATCTCCTCGCTGTAACTTCGGATATCGGAGGAGGCGGATAATTCCAGGCTTGCGGGCAACGATACGCTGCCCGTCTCCACCAGCCTGACGGTTATTTCGCTCTTTCCCGGGACATTATCGCCCTGGGCCTTTGCATCGGTTTCGTTCGGCGCGCCTTTCACTATTATGGACTCACCATTGATCAATATACCCCTCGACTCCAGGCCGTTCGATCTTCTCTCTCTTTCCCATACCTCCGGACCTGACGGTTCGCTCTTCTTGCCGAACAACTTTATCTCCAGAGCGTCTTTACTGCCCAGTGATTCCTCTTTCAAGGCCTTGAAAGACCTTGCCTTGGTCCTGTCAAATCTGTGATCCTTATCCCATGCGGTCACACGATAGAGATATTCCCGGTCCTCCTCTAAAAGGCTTCCCTTGTCGCTCGTTCCGTCCCATACGATGGGAAGGCCGATAGACGCACCGTCACCTTCAAAATGTTTAAAGATCCTCCCGGTGGATCTTTCATAAATTTCAAGCCGCCACTTATCAATGAATAGCGAATAGTTCGTGAAGACCCTGAATATCCCGGGCTCTATCACGGAACCATTATTATCTAGCCTTAAAATATTCTTATTCAAGGCAACGTTAAGCCTGGGTTTCAAGGCGCTCTTTTCCTGAATTATGCTGATCGGCAGCCGTTTTAGTCCGGGCGTCTCATCCAGAGGTTTGCGCAGTTTATCGCGCAAGATACCGGAAGGATCGAGCCTGCCATCGGAAGTGGAGATCCCAAAATTTATCTTTGAGGTAAGGCCGGCTCTCATATCGACGATGGCTACCTTTCCGGTGGTTACATAGGCGCCTTCCGGTAAGGTCGATTCGTCCAATCTGAACGCATGGCGGCCTGGCGTCACTTTCGGCACATGGTATCTGCCCTCTTCATCCGTTATTATTACCGTTCCGTCCTCCATAACTATTCTGACGCCGCTCAATCCGGACTCCAACGCCCCGCCATCTTTTCTCGGGCCATCCTGCGCGCCGTCCTCATCCCAATCCCAAAATACCTTGCCTATAGCTATACTGAGGTCGAAGAGAGGATCAGGCACAACCCTTACCGTCTCTGAGGTCACGTTCGATATCACCGTTTGGTCGGCGTATTTGGCAAATACTGTATTCTGATATTTCTGGAAAGTCACGCCGGAACCCACGATGAGTTGATAACTTAACGTCCTCGTCGCACCGGAAGAGACCGTCCCTATATCAAATACTATCGGCCGCGTGCCGGTAGGATCCTGCATGGGAGCACCGTCAAGCCTGCATTTGCCGCTCAGGTACTTGAAGCCGGCGGGTATCTTGTCCTCCAACAGGACATTGGTCACATCCGCGGCAGTAGGATTGGTAATGGTAACTGTGTACGTGACGATGTCGCCTACGTTGACCTCTTTTTTATTCGCATCTTTTCTCACGTTCAGGAGATTGCCCTGCGGGTCCATTGGCAGATCTATATGCTGTATGACTCCCGCAAAAGCGAATGGCTGTCCTATCGCGCCCGCCGCGTCGTCAAAAGTGCGCGTCGGAAAACTCGCTATCGGCTTGGTCGTAGGAAATGCGTACCCAGCAGCCGTCACGCTGAGCTGCAAATTGGTCGCCGGAGGAAAGACTACCGTGTACTGATAAAAACCGTTCGCGTCGGTAGTCTGCGGATTCTGTTCTCCGGCCCCTATCTCTATGCCGGGTCTGGCGACAATATAATTACCGCCCAATTGATAATATAGAGTTACGACCGCTCCAGGTATCGGATTATTTGTAACGGAGTCGAAGACGATACCGAACGGATCTATAAATGCCAACCCGGCCTGGACGGGCCAGCTGGCGGCCGCTACAGTCGCAGTTGAAGTGACATCCGCTGCTTCGTGTATCTCTACACCGCCGGTCTGCCCTATCGTAGGGCTGGTAGTCACATCCACTATCACATGGACATAGGTAGTCGGGCCCGCCGAAAGGGTGAATCCATTGAAGGTCGCCTCTTCGGAGGCATCAAAGTTGGTCGTAGCGCCGAGCTGAGTGGTATCGGAAGCCGGTTCCCATACACCGTCTCCGTCATCCTGAAAGAGTTTAACATTCTGGAATGCCGTGGCACCGGTGCACGTACCGTATTGCGTAACTGTCAGGGCCGATATCGTCCCGCCGGAACTGAGATAAAACGTCCCGAGAAGATTATCCGTGGTATCCCTTTTCAAATTTCCGGACGGGCCGCCGCCGCTCGGAACGGAGACATCGGTTTCGCGCGGTACAAAAAAATTGTCAAAATTATTACCGCTGGAGTCGTATGCTTTTACAGTTATCTTATCCGATCCTGGGCTTATAAGCGCATAGCTCAGGGTCTTCTTGTTATACTCTTTATACGCATTGGCATTGACATTGACATCGCTCAAAGGGGCCCCGCCGCCGCCGACGATCAAATGATAAACACCGTCTTTATAGCTCCTCTCATAAAAATGGTCATGCCCGACTATGAACATATCGACGCCTTTACTCTCCAGCAAAGGCAATATATTGGCAATGACGTTCGCATCAGGGCCGTGAGAGCCGCTGGAATATGCCGGCACGTGTTCAAAGACTACTATCCATTTTGCGCTTGTGGCTTGGACCGAATCCAGGTCAGCGGACAACCAGTTGTATTGGGCGCTGCCGACCGTATAGTCTTCGTAATTATTTATGGCTGCAAAATGGGTATTGCCATAATTGAATGAGTAATATAATTGATTTATCGTGCCGCTCGCAGGCTGAACATAGGCCTTGAGATTCGTTCTGGCGGGATCCGAGTTGCCTTCATGGTTTCCCGTAACGATATATAAAGTATTATTTTTAAATATCCTTCTTCCTGGCAGGAATAATTGCGGTTGATATTCGCTCGCCGCGCCGCTGTAGACTACGTCGCCGACATTAAGGATCATCGTATGCGGATCGTTGGCAGCCATGGCATCTATGATCGCCTCATGATCTGTCACATAATCGTATGTGGATGTCCCGCGGTTGTCGCCATAGGCGAGAAAAGTGAATGCCCCATCCGATGATGGAGAGGTCCTGAACGTCCCCTCCTCGCTCGTAATGCCGTCAGCAACTACTCTGTAATGATAAAGAGTATCGGCCGCTAAGGCCGTAAGCTGCACTTCGTGTATGGTAGAAG
>Ga0265297_10010391_pt1 | contig 11715 bp, 13 predicted proteins | sample Munlanlwell13791_FD_192502 | JGI IMG/M metagenome (GOLD analysis project Ga0265297, IMG submission 192502) | Leachate microbial communities from a municipal landfill in Southern Ontario, Canada - Leachate well 137-91 | ecosystem: Engineered > Solid waste > Landfill > Unclassified | place...
TGCCCTCTTCATTCATTGGAAGTAGAATATCGTTAAGAACCGTTTGCACTTCTTGTAAATTTCCTAATTTTAATTTCATTTTAAAATCTCTCCTTTTTTTTATAAATTTAATAGAATTTGGAGTTGGGAGAGTGTTACCTCTCCCACAAAATTTTAGTCTACTCCTTTTTTAATCTTTTTATTCTTTGTTTTAATCACTTCTTTTGTTATCTTTTTAGTATCAGCCATTATTTATACCTCCTTATGAATGATCATAGAAAGGAATATCATACTGGGCAGCTCCAACTTTGATAATCAAATGACCATCACAAGTTACAGCATTTGGGTCATGATGCATTGTAGTTCCGGCTGCAATAACTACACAAGTTGAAACAGCTGAAATATCAAAGAAATTTGTAACGTCTGCTCCACCATTAAGGTCAAACCATGCACCAACTGTGGCAGCAGTCTCAATAGCCATATTCAAAACAGACTGTAATCCGGTAACATTTGGATAGACTTCCATCATAACACAATCAAAATTACCAGAAGTAACTGCACCATTAGCTGCACCAGATACAGTATATAGATGAAAATGACCAGCGTTAATTGAATTTGTTGATGTAAAAGCTTCAGCATCATTAAGTAATAATGCAGCAGAAAGACCCGACATTGCTGTACAAGTTCCAGTACCCATGTGTTTTGCCCATGCTTGAACGCCATAAATCTGTGCTGCTACTGATGCATCAGCACCTGCACCAAGATATGCTCTTGCTGCAATACCTACGGCTGTAAGACCTGCATCGCCTGCACCAGTTACATTAACCTTAGAGTATGAAGCAATAAGGTCATCGCAATCACCAGCACCAGCAGAATGAGTAACATTTACTGTATGAGCAATAACAGTTGGACCAGGACTTGCTGCTAATGTACCAGTAAGATTAAATTTACCAATAGTAGCAGTAGCATCAGGTAACATAGTAATATAATTTGTATTAATGTTTAAACCAGCAGTAAAGTTTGTTACTTGACTAAATGTAAATCCAGCAGTCCCATCAGATACAGAAGCAAATGTTATACCTCCAGTGTCTGCTTGTGTGACAGTCATGTAAGCAGCTGCATCGAATGCAACTTTCAGGACATTCGTCACGGTTACAACGTCTTCGATTCTCAGCTTCTCGTTTGCTGCAGCACCACTAGTCATTGTCTTAAATATAAACGCACCATCTTCGTTTCCGGAGGTAACATCTGTAATCAAGACATCCAATATGCCTACAAGTTTAACAACAGGGGTTCCGGCGTCATTGTATCCATTGCAGTTCATCTCGAAGATAACATCGTTATCAGAGCACGCCGCATATGCCGCTCTTGACTTGCTGAGATTCCAAGTAGTGCCAGTTGCATCTGCTTCTTGATTAATTGATGTAAAGTCACCAGCTGCCGCAACTGCGAACCTATTAGTATTCACAGAAAATCCTGCTGTCAGGTCAACAGTTTGACTAAATGTAAATTTTGGTGTTCCATCGGATACAGATGCAAACGTAACTCCTGCTGCATCAGCCTGTGTTATTGTCATATACGCAGCGGCGTCAAAGAGTACTTTAAGAACACCAGTGATGTCTACTTTTTGACTAAATGCGAATCCTGCTGTGCCATCAGAAACACTTGCAAAAGTTACAGCACCACCATCAGCTTGAGTTGCTGTCCAATACGCTGCTGCATCAAAAGCATGTTTTAAAACACCAGCAGTAAATGCAATTGTCCCATCAGTAGCATTATCAATTGATTCACCATTCTGAAGTATAATATCTTTGGTAAATGCTTTGTGCCCACCACCGGTTTGATTTATACGAATAGCATAACTGTTCGTCTGAACATCAGACGCATTGTTACTTATCTGTAAACCTACAGCAGTTGTAACAGTACCACCAGCAGCACCATCAAGCATTATTTCTTGGCCATACATTCTAGTAACATTCTTCGTTTTAGCATCAACACTAATAGAAGAACCTTCTAAGTATGCCACATTGTTTCCAATGTTGCTTGAATCGGCTGCACGCGCTTTAACTTCTATACCTCTGATTGTTCCGGTTGCTGCAAGAATACCATTGGTTGCAACAAAGTAACCAGCACGTAATGTACCAGTTAAAGCAACAGTGTCAATTTGTTCAACTTGATAATACCAACCATTTGAACCCGCAGCAGTTTTGGAATAACCAGTGACAGCAATATTACCTTTTGCGTCACCTTTTAATGTTGCACCACCATCCAAGGTTACGGACCCAAAAAGTCCTTTTCCCTTTGTGAATCTATTCATGGACTACACCCCTTTCTTTGTCTCATCGACATCAGAAGTTACTTCAACTTCGTTTGGGTGTTGAGTTAAATAATGGGTTTCAAGAGTTTTCTCATCTTGAAACTGTCTACCGCACAATTGGCATTTGACAGGCTTGACTTTTTTATCAAGCTCTGTCAAATACCGTCGTGCAATCAATTTTGCCAGTAACTTGTAGTTTTTTCCATCTACAACTTCACCAGCTTCAACACTAGCAACACCAAACGATTTGACCACAAGGTACATAGCAATCCCTCCTATATTATATCTTTCTCTATCTCTATTACGCTATTGCAGTTGCAAAGAACACTCCCATATCGGAAGCAACCAGTTTGCAATCAAATGCAGACTCACCTTCTACCCTGTCACATTCGAGATGTTCCATACGGAAGTTCTTTATGGAAGTAGCATAACCAAGACCTGACAAACCTGACCAAGCAAATGTATATCCGCCAGATGGTGTCATAAGACTCGGTGAAGGTGCAGCATAAACAAGTAAAGCACCTTTGCTCATAATCCATGAGTATGTGGGAGTAGCAGCCAACTCAGCTGTCGCAGAATAAATACCACCTGCAATAAGAATGCGCTGAACTTCGAAAAGTCTTGCAAGCATATCTATTGTAACAACTTGACTGGAAGTGTATTTGTAGCGGTCAATGATGTCAGGGTGATTTTTGAGCGATTCAAATACTTCTTCAGCAAGCACAAGAGTATTTGGTTTGTAACCAGTAATACCCTTAATATACATTCTGCCTGTCTTAATATCTCCAACAGGGTCAGAAGAAGAATAATCACTCCACTGTATGAAAGAAGTGCCTGCAACAGCACCTGCAGCTACACCAGTGTAATCCTTACCCCATTTATTAATTGCGAAGTAGTTATCAGCCCATATTTTCTCACGTCTGATTAACAACCTCTGAGAAATGAACATAGTAGCATCTCTATCGACATCGATAGCTGCGTCACAATTTGCCCTTACTTGGTCAGGTATATCCTTATGGAAAGCATAAACCTTACAAGAATAGGTAGCTGTGGAATCAAGATTGTATCCTCCACCAGCTGATTCAGCTGCGGGACCACGCTGTTTTGCTTCATCCCTGAACCAGTCGTTTTTGGTATACGTCCAATAAATGTCGGTCTGTTTGTCAACAGGTACTAATGGAAAAACTTTATCGGCGATGAAATCTTCCTGAGACTGAATATATGCAACTGATATATTTGTCAGAGGAGCATTTACATGCACTGCCGAGGATGTAGGCTGTGCTTTTCTTACAACTTCAGCCATTTAAAAATTCACTCCTTTCAGTGAAGATTTTTAAGTATTTTACGAACCAGACTGTATTACTGGTGTCATACAATTGAATAATACTGTACAAAGTTCACTAGCTCCAGCACCTTCAATAACTTGACCCACATAGTAATAATCACTTGCTCCATCAGGGTCAATTACAACTGCACAACCTTCAGCATCACAACCTATAAATTGTCCAGCAGTAACAGCACCACCAGCACCAACAAGAAGTTTAGAGATGCCATTTGCCATTATTTCAGCTGCTCCATATTGTGCAGGATTGTTCTGCAAAATACCGCAAGGGATATCTGTTAAATCAGTTCCCAATGCAACAGTATTGTCTGCAGAAAACTTTACAAACTTATACTGTGAAGTTGTGAAACTTGCAGCTGCTTCCGCAGTGAATTTAAAACCTGGAATCTCATAAGCCATTTAAAAATTCACTCCTTTCAGTGAAATTTTATAATAATATTATCTACCTGTGTAAGTACTGTAAAGTTTACGACCTTCCTCTGTTTTAATAACCTCGTCAATTGCCTGCGCTTGTGTAGCACTTTCCTTTTTAGTAACTCTAGCTTCAGCCAAAGCTACGATTTTTAACCAAGCTTCGTCTTTTGCTGTTGCTGCACTGTTTCCAGTAGCACCGCTTCCATTTTCTCCGAACAAATTACCTTTCTGTATTGCTTCGTTCGCAGCTTTAAGTACTAAATCAAGCTTTGAATAAGCATCAGGAACCGCTGTAGCGATACTCTTAAGAATTAAACCAAACTCTTCAGGCTTCTGGCTAAGATTGGTATATTCTGAAGCTTTCGCAACATATTCCTTTGTTACTTTTTCATCAGACATTTTTGCAATCTGTTCAGCCTGTTCCTTATTCTTAGTCATAGTTTCCTTAAGTATTTTTGCTACATTCTCAGGAAGTCCTTTGAATATATCTTCTTCTGTTTTAGCACTCTTGGCAATAGTTGCCTCAAGGCTGGAAATATAATCCTGCACATCCTGTGACAAAGCAGACTTGTTAATCTCTGCCATTGACTGGTCACTCCCTTTCCCTTTAGCCTTGTCAGGCTCTTTATTATCAAAAGCGTTTGCTTTTTGATTCATTATATTTTCTAAAGACTTGTATACATTCTCTAATTTGTCGAATGAAATTTTTGAAATTTCTGTATTGTTTAAATCGGTATTAATGTTTAAAACAAGCTGATCAGCTGCACCCTGTATTAACTCTGCCTTATTTTCATCTGTTGATTTTGCTATTTTAGCAACCAATTCGTAAAAAGACAATGCATGACCTAATAAATCACTAGGTTCAGTAGTTTTCTCGGAAACAAAAACTTTTGTTATAGCTTCCATAACTCTACTTAAGATATTATCATCTGACTTGAATATTGAAATTCTACTATGCTGTTGAGCACCAGCTGGTACTAAATCAACCTTACAAATATCGGGTGATTTTAACTTCGTCTTCTTACCATCCATTCCCATTTAAATAACCTCCTTTTTATTCTTCGACAGGAACTCTTGTTGCAGTACCTTCTATTGAAAATGCTCTATACAATCCATTTTTAACATTTTCCCAAACGGAATCATCACTTATATAAAAACCAGTCCACCAACCAACTGGCATAACACCTTCAGGGATACCCCAAATTTTCTGTTTTTCAATGGTAGTTACAACTGATTCAATCAAAACACCCATCCCACTATTTATATGCAATTCACCAACATCCCTATAAAATCTTACATATTTATAACACAATTCTTCAAGGTCTTCAGGGTCAATACTATCATTCTGTTTATCCCAAACTACATTGCCTTGCGCATCACGACTAATCATAGTCCATCCAAAAACTAATCTCTTTTCATCATCTGATTTCTTTATATCAAATACAAATTCTTTCGCTACACCTGAAGAATCTTTCTTCTCCCACTTACAACCGGTCTTTGACCAACCTGTTTTCCTCAATGCTGACCATGCTGTTGCGAATGCTATGTCCTGGTCATCACAACTTTTATTAACAGTTTCCCTCCAAATATTTTGTGCTTCTTCGGGAAGTGAATTTTTAATAGAATCTGGTAAGTCAGCATTGGTTAAATATGGCATTTATTTACCTCCTATTAATGAATCGATTTTGCTCCAATCACGGTTTTGGTAAGTTGATAATTCATATCCAGGTCTTTCAACTAAACCGATTGCACATCTGCATTTTGGATGTAAGGGTGGGGTCTTGCCACCAAATCCAAATACAGCGTCAATCTCTGTGATTTGACCATTCATAGCTGAACAAGATGGACATAATTTATCATCAGGTGTTGTTATCCATGTTTTAACAAGTTCTTCCCTCTTAATGAAACCTTTGTCCAACATATCTTCCCAATGAAGTTGTTGTCCTCCACAAGCTGCTGCAATAGTTTCTGTACGTGCTATGGTTAATGCCCGTTCCTTGACCATGCGCCTTATTCGGGAGTCAACCATTGAATTTACAGCAGCTTCTGAACGACCACTATAATCTAATCTCTCTTGATATCTTAAAATACTTGCTATCTGCCTCTGGGTTAAACCAATAAATTGTTGTATCTGTTTTGCAGTTTCTTTTGGATTTCCACCATATTTCAATGCATCATTTATAATTGATTGCACTGCTTTTTGGGTTTCAGCATCAACTTGCCTTATATTTTCGCCAACATGGTCAACTGCCCATTTAACAGCTCTAGGATTTCTTATATTAAAACTACTTGAATCTAGTTTCTTTACGGTTACATCAGCTGCTTCTACCAAAATAGAGGAAATTATCTTATAAACTTTATCAAGATTTTTCTCGAATACAGACCACTGGATATGTTGGGGGTACAGGCGAACGTCTCCAACCGCAACCAACCATTCCACATCAATGCTTAACTGCAGTTGCCTGAAAGCCTCAACATAAGCATCAACCAATTTTGTTGTGTTTTTATCCGCTATTTGGTGAATCAATTTCCATTCTGGGTCAACTTTTTCAATGAACTTATCTAACAACTTTTTTAGGCTCATTCTTGACCACCTTCTTCAATTCAGGAGTGACATCAATGGCAGAACCACACAAAACAAAAGTTTTAGCCTGTCCAACACTGAGGTCAAGTATTTTATCTGTATCATATTCACAGTCTTTGTTGTAAGTACCTGTTGGTATGGTGTGAGTTCTAATCATTTTTATTACCATTGTTTTCACCCTCTTTCTTTAAACTACTTCTTAGTTCATTTACCGCTTCAAGAAAAGATTTTTTCATTTCATCAGTTTCAACTGGTTCTTCTTCAATCATTTCAAGATTTTCAGGTCTATTAGGGAAGTTAGCTGTTCTTCTAATATAATTTTCAAGTTCAATATCACCCTTAGCTTGGATAGCACCTACACCGACAACCTTTTGAACAAAGTTGCCAAGAGCCTCAAGGTCAGTCTTCTCAATTTGATCATGACCCAATTTAGGAAGTTCGACCAAATTAAATGAATTAATTCTAAATAAATCAGGTATTGCCTTCGTATTAATAACGTCACAAATGCTTTGTAAAATAGTTTCCAATGACGCTTGAAATAATGTTGATTTATTACTTGACAAAGCATATGAACCAGTTTTTTCATGTCCTATAAGCAAAAAATCTGCCATAACAGTCATAGCAATACGTTGCTCATAACGTTGTATTGTTAAATTGGTATCGAATTGCCTTCTCGTATTACCACTTGAAAGCATTTCTATATTGTATAGTTTGTTACCTTTTTCATCATAAACAAGAGGCATAAGCAAACCTTCTTGCTCATCTCTTTTTATATTAGTAACAATCTTTTTATACTTATTATAAGTCGCTACAGCGGTTTCATTAGCTTGCTCAAATATTTCTGGCGGTATCCACATAATTGGAAAACCTGCTAAATCACGTTCTATGCCAATAGCTTCAATTTCTTCTATATTCTTCTTAAAATACCATGAGCGATAAGCATTTCTTAACATGCTTCTGCCCTCTGGATTATCTTTGTTACTTTTGGTTCTAAATAATAAACATTTGTCTTTTGGCATATACCTTAATTTATAGTCAGGTGGAGCAGATTGCTCCATTCCCATGACAGTACCATCATCATTGAAACGCCACTGGTTTAAAGTCTCTTGAGCTCTGATGCCCCATTTTCTCCAACCAATACGACCATCATCATATCTACTGTTATGAATTCCAGGAACATCACCATTACGCTTTTTATAACATATTTCCATCCAAGACCAACCATACGGCAAGAAGGTAAGTATTTCTGACAGAGTATCTCCCCAACTGATTGACATATCATGCAAACATGAATCAATGAATTTGGAGGCATCAATATCTTCAGGTGAATCACTAGCGGGATTTACTTTCCAGTTGACCCTTCTGATAAGCATTTCAATAGCATATAGAAAAGCACCAATAATGGCGTCATTATCACGCATTTCTCTATAAATAAGTGCTCCTCTTTTACCTTGAAGTTCTTTGAGCCACTCTTCATAGACGAAACCGCCAAATCTATTTAAACCAGATATACCATGCTCAACGTACATGTTCGCCATTAGACTGCTCCTTTCCATTTACTATTAGAACTAGTGCTATCAGGTGCTACCAAGATTAAAGGTCTACCAACAATCATTAATTCAGTAAATGCCCATACTAAAGCATCAAGTCTATCAGGAGATTCCATTCCAAGTTCCCACTCACAAAGTTCATCTTCCAAACGACCAAATGTTCCAACGTGATGACATCTACCTTGCTCATACAAAGATGAAATTGGTTCTGCCCTTGTATACTTGCCCTTTGTTGCATGTACCTTTTTGAATGGTACGTTTTTATCAATAGAGTGGATGGTATTTTCTATCATATCACCACCCTGATTCGCTTCAGCAATTATCTTATCTGCTTTATACTTGTGATATAATGTAATTGCTGCTGATGCCCAAGCATTTGGTGTTCCTTTCATTGAACCGTCTTCAAGCACATAGCCTTCGTTATCAGAACCAAGACCTGCCACAATTATACCAGTCGAATTACTTTCGTTTTCACTTGTTGTTGCAGGGTCAATTGCGACGACGATTCTTTTAATTGGCGGTTGTTTCATAACTCGTGTGCTTTCAAGTATACTTCTTGACCACAATGCATTGGGATTATCATCAAGTATTTCAGCATTTAATTCCTGTCTACCAAGTCGAGTACCTTCATAACGTTTTAAGATTTCATGAACGAAACTTTTTGCAAGGTTTACTCTGTTTTCATATGTAGACCCAATAGTTACTTTGGTTGATGGGTCTGCTCTTAAATCTTTTATTAGTTTGGAAGGCTTCGGTGTTGAGGTTACTACAACTTGCGGATTATCACCTAACCTTAAACCAAATAGTAACATATCCCAGGTCTCTTGTGGATACTGCCAAGCAAAAATTTCATCACACCAAGCTTTTTCATGTTGTGGACCACGTAACTGTTCAGGATTTGCACCAGAGAAGATTAATGCCATTGCACCGTTCTTCCAAACAAGTCTTCTCTTAGATGGTTGATACTCTGGTGTGTCCCAAGGTGGTGAAATATGCAATAAACCACTTTCACCTTCAATCATAACATCACGTGCATCTGCTGGTGTCTCTGCGATTAATGCAAACCGCATATATCCTTGTTCTTTCCAAAAACGTACTGTCTCTGCACCAACTCTAGTCTTTCCCCAACCACGTCCTGCTTGTATCAACCATGCGAACCATTCACCTGAAGGAATTATTTGAGAAGGTCTCGCCCAAAGCTGCCATTCATACAGGAGTGCTTGAATCTCCGAGTCCGTCAGTGTCGATATTATCTCCTGTCTCTTCGTTGGGTTCAACGAAACCAGCGATTTTATTAATCCTGTTGATAAGCTTTTGTCTGAGGTCTTCAATCTGTATAGCACCCCCATTGGCACCAGTCAGTTCTAATTTATCAGATGCATTTAAGCCAAGGATTTTGCAAAGTTTTTCAAGAGCAACTTGTTTGTCATACATATCTATTTCAAGTTGACCATTCTTATTCACTCTTACGGATTTGATGACGCTAGTGTCAACATCATTTGAATCTTTAACAACAACATCGTGGACATATCTCTGAGATTCTTCATCACGGTGTGAACTCCACTCAATGAAATCACCAATATTAGCAAAAGATTGTTTGCATAATTCAGCGATAACTCTTTCTCTACTGAAACCGAGGTTTTGCAAATATATATTCTTACGTTCCTCGATGATAGATTTGACATGCGGCAATTCATAAGTTCTTTTACCGTTAAGGTACGTCCTCATTCCAGAAGCTATTGCGGCCTTCTCAATGCTGAAGGATAACATATATGCATCTATGAATAATTGTTGTTTCTTTGTAGGAAGTTTTAACCCTGTAACAGGGTCGTGCTTATAAGCACCCATTCAACAGACACCACCTTTTCAATTCGATTATATTCCAAACTCAAACAAAACATTGCATATGAATTACAATAATTTGTTTCGCTACCAAAAGGCATGAAAAAACACCACTCTCCCAAGCAGCTATTGGTAGTTTAGCTACTAGAAGAGTGGTGCAAAGGGGGCAATGTTGAACTACACTATGAATGTGCCATAAGAACCATCTTTATCTGGGTACAACTTTGCTAAATTATGCCATTTACCAAAAGATAATTCTTGTAAATAGATTTCGTTCTTTTGATGTTTATTAAAATCTAAAGTGTAAAAAGTAGAATCAATCTTTTTAACTAATCTGCACTTTTTATGTGCTAAGAATTCTTTGAGTTCGGCTTCTGTTGTTAAACCAAGTGTTTGAATTAGGATTAGTGTTGTGTGCTCTGCCAAACGGACGTTTCCAATGACCATCATCATCCCTCCAAATCTAATCTAATTTAAACAAAACAAAAACAATGAAATTAACAACAACAATTTGTTGTTGTTCAGAGCAAATCATTAACAGAGGCATCTTTTTGAATGAAATAAAGCCAATGAAGGAAATGTCGGATAGCATCACGCTTATGGTCAATAGTTATGTACAAACCCAATTTCTTGAGTTTTTCATTAGACCAGAACGCTTTGTTGGCTGTTGCTGACTGAATACACTTAATTTTGCGTTTTTCACAAATATATTTGATAACTCCAATGATTTGAACTGTTATAAACTCATTTCCTATCATTGCTTTGGCTTTATCAGCATATAATTTGTAAGTTTCATAGATGACTAAGTCAACATTTTCTGTATTTTCGAGAATTTTGTATAAATCTACTTTACTGACAGCATCAACAAAATCAATCGACCAATCACCAGTTTTTTCATCCTTCGACGATATGCTGATTCCTGTTGCCTCTCCTGGGTCTATAGATATGACTTTCCTGTATATTGTGACCATCGCCCTATTTTTAACCTCCTAAAAAATTTTTCTGCAAATTAGCAGCTCTTTTCTGCAAATTCCTGCCAAATTTTGTAGCTTTTTAATTCGCCCGCCAGAACGGCCAATTCACCAATGTATAACGTCGTGATTTTACTGCAAATTACTGCTAATTACTGCTAATTAACAGTAAAAATATAATGTTATAGTAAGGTAATGTTAAGGTTATTTGGATTCTCACATATGAAAAATCAACACAATCGCAAAAATTTTTTGAAAAATTTTTTGAAAAAATTTTTGGCTTGAAAAATTTTTTACCGTTCCGTTGGGGCAATTGTGTGGATTTATTTTTGCGTTTCTTGGAGAACGTTTGCTTGCCCAAGTACAACATTGTTTTGTTACTGCAAATTTGCAGCCGCCTAACAGGAGATACGTTAATTAACCGTTGTATAGAAGCTGCTAATTTGCAGTGATTTTGCAGCCATCCAATAGATTATACATTATTTAACACTCTATAATTCTTTAAATTACCTTTTTTGGTTTTACCTTTTTTTTATAAACAATGTTCTCATCGATTTTTCCATCTAATTCGGAAAAAAAATAAAGAGCACGACCACCCGCCCAAACAATTTTGGGGCTTTCTCCCCAGAAAGGAAGAATCTTCCTGAAAAGGAAGCAACACCCTGCACAGGGATTAATATCCTGAACACCCTGATCCTCCCTGCGCAGGAACAATC
>Ga0265297_10010392_pt1 | contig 11715 bp, 8 predicted proteins | sample Munlanlwell13791_FD_192502 | JGI IMG/M metagenome (GOLD analysis project Ga0265297, IMG submission 192502) | Leachate microbial communities from a municipal landfill in Southern Ontario, Canada - Leachate well 137-91 | ecosystem: Engineered > Solid waste > Landfill > Unclassified | place...
ACGCGTCAAGCCTTTCGATGAATGATTGCAGCCTCTCGCCGGTTATGCTGATTATCTTCCAGACATTATTATTCAGGGCAATGGATAACTCATCTAAAAACTGCCCTTTCTCCTGAAGCCTGTCCAAGGGGCTTTTAAGGCTGTGTTTAAACCGGGTAACTTCATTCTGGCAAAAATTAATTTTATCCAAAATAGAAAACCCTAACTCATGCCTTAAATCGCTTAGCTGGTTTAACAGAGAATTCTTTTTATCCACGATGACCTTAGCAGCAGCAGTAGGTGTTTCCACAAAAAGATCCGCTACTAAATCGCAAAGACTGGTATTAATCTGGTGCCCTACGGCGGAGATAACCGGTATCTTGGAATTATATACTGCGCGGGCGCAGGGCTCTTCATTAAACGCCCAAAGGTCCTCAGCGCTTCCTCCTCCGCGGCTTACAATAATGATATCAACTTTTTTAAACTCATTGAGCTCTTCTATGCCTTGAACTATCTCGAGCGCAGCTCCTTCGCCCTGCACGCGTACCGGGCGTATCAGAATACCTATCCCGGGAGCGCCTTTTTTAAGTATGCCTAAGATATCGCGGATAGCTGCGCCCATGCCTGAAGTCACTACGCCTACGCTAAAGGGCATAAGCGGAAGCTCTCTTTTATGCAAAGGATCGAAGAGGCCTTCTTTCGCAAGTTTTTCTTTGAGCTGCTCAAATGCTAACTGCCGCGCGCCTATGCCCTTAGGCTCTACCCTCTCAACAATCAGCTGGTATTGGCCGCGCGGGCCGTAAACATCAATCTTCCCGAAACAAATAACCTTAATGCCGTCTTCAAATTTAAATTTTACCTGCCGGGCTGCTCCAGAAAACATCGCGGTATTTAAAATAGCTTTCTCGTCTTTTAAGGAAAAATAGAAATGCCCGGAGGCGGCTTCTTTAAAATTAGAGACCTCTCCTTCAACCCAGACGCCTAAACCAAAAGTGTTTTCAAAAATAACCTTTATCTCTTGAGTAACCTCAAATACAGTATATATATGTTTATTCTTTAGGGGCATCTTTTGCGGGGCTGCCAACCTCTACAGCTATAGCTGGTTTCTTTTTCAATATAATAAAGTTTACAGAATATGGAGTAAGCTTCAAATCTTCCTGATACTGGTCTTGAACGGGTATCTCCTTTTCTTCAACCGGCTTAAATTCGCAATCTAACCCACAGGATGAATCTATTGTAAAACGGCTATAGGAATAGACGTCCTTAATCCCTTTAACGGTGATTTTAAGGTTACGCGGCGTACTTTCAAATTCTCTTGCCTTATCTGCCAATTCCCGGGATTTATTTAATATCAACTTGACTTTTGCATCCGCGCGCAATGATGATGAATCTATTTCATGCGCAATGAATTTTCCCAACTGGTTAGTCTTGATAATCTGTAATAAAGACTGCCTTTCGGAATTATTAAGGCTAAAGATATTGTGCGCCAGGTAACTCTTGACAATATCCGGGTCCATATAGTTATAGATGAGGATGCTGATCTCATCAGATGACTTGGTAGCGATAATCCCGGAGAATTCGTCGTTAAGTTTAACTAAAAACATACCCGGCCCTAACTTGCTAAGCATTTTAAATACGTTATATATAGCCTTAGCCCCCCCTTTATATTGCGTGGAGCTTAAGTCAAAATAAAAAATCCCGACATTCCGGGTAATATTCTCCTGATTATTCTGGAAATCCTCCAAGGAAAAGTAGACTTGATTGTCAAGGCCTGCCTCATACATATGTTTAATGCGCGCGGGTATATAGCTTGCCGCGATATAAGATTTTTTCCTCCGCGCCGGGAGCATATTGACGTCGCGGTCAAAATTCCACTCGTCGACAATTAATGGTGTATCGCGCTTAAAATTAAAATACGAAAGCCAATCCCGGATGAGCTCTACCGCATTCTTGTTGTAGATAGTCACTTCTTTTTCTGTTTTAGGGTCAGACGAAAATGCGTGCCAAGTAATAAAATCCAGCGGCAGGCCATGCGCGGAAGAAAATTTAATTAAATCATAGATTAAGCTTTTCTCGGGGGTTAAGGTATTATTGCTTTCTAAATTATGAAACCATCCGCTTAAACTTGGAGCGCCTACCGGTATGTTAATTTTAAATTGCGCGCCCAGCTCTTTGGCGCTTTCGGCAAAAACCCTGTACATATTGAGGTAATCCTGCCCGCGGCCGATAAAGAAATCATCTGAATCAGGAGCGGACCATGCTTCATACCAGATATTATATTTTTTTTCGCAGCTTAAATCCTTCATCGTATTTTTAATTAAAGCCTTAAATGCTTCAAGGTTAAGCGGCGCGCTCTTCTTATCTAATGCTTTTCCTAACCCCGGGGGGGTACCGAATATATTCAGTATGACTGTCCCACCGGAATTGGATATATTTTTGATAACCTCTTCGTAATTAGAGAGGAGGCTCTCTTGGGCTTGCTTGTCTTTAGCCAGCTGGCTAATCTCCCAAAGATTATATTGCACGCGGTAGACCCCGAAAAAACCTATATCCTTGCGCCATAATTCCAACGCCTCTTTAGCAGCCATATTCTGCGGCCAAGCATTATCTTTATGAAAACCCCTACCGCCCAAATCAATATTAGGTTTAAAAATCTTTGGGGTGGGAATTGTATTGGAAGAAATATCTAAGGTAATCTCAAGGTTATTTTCTTGAGAAAATAAAGGCGCGCATAGAGAAAATAATGCCAATAAAGTCAGCGCGGATAATTTACGCATATTAAACATTCAACTTTTCTTGTATTCTTAGGATAGAGCGGGCCTTGCCGTTTTTATCGTCTATATCTATTACTACCGCGTGCAACTGGATATTCTCTTCCGCCACCTCAAACCTTACCGGTATTAAAGTAAGAAAACGCGTTAAGACATCATCCACCTTCCTGCCGATAACTGAATCATACGCCCCGCACATCCCTACATCGGTAATGTATGCTGACCCTTTAGGGAATATTTTTTCGTCCGCAGTCTGGATATGCGTATGTGTCCCCAAGACAGCGGAGGCCTTTCCATCCAAGTACCACCCTAAGGCTACCTTCTCTGAAGTTGCCTCGGCGTGAATGTCTACGATAATGATTTTTGTTTCTCTGGCTAATTCCTCCTGCGCGGCCAAAGCAGTCTTAAAAGGGCACTCCAATGCCTCCATAAATACCCTGCCGTTAACATTAATTACCCCTATTTTTTCTCCGGATTTAGTTTTAAATATACGCCTGCCTTGCCCGGGCGCACCGGAAGGATAATTAAGCGGCCTTAAGATTCTTTCTTCCTGATTAATCAATTCAAAAATCTCTTTCTTCTTCCAGATATGGTCTCCGGAAGTCAATACGTCAACGCCAAAACTGAATAATTCTTCGGAAACGCGAGGAGTAATACCTGACCCTCCAGAGGCATTCTCGGCATTGGCAATTATAAAATCAAGAGAATGCTTTTTTCTTAAATCCGGCAGAAGGACCCTAACTGCCTCCCTACCGGGCTTTCCGACGATATCGCCGATAAATAGAATCTTCATCGCTTTTCTCCTAATCTACCCTTGTTTTGTCGTGGGACAGTCCCCTTCGGGGACAGTCCCTACTGGCAATACTTATTTAGCGTATTCTATTGCCCTTGTTTCTCTAATAACCGTAACTTTAATCTGGCCGGGGTATTCCATGCCTTCTTCTATTTTCTTACGGATATCTCTGGCCATGGTCGTAGCTTCGCTATCCGTAATCTTCTCCGGCTGGACAATAACGCGTATCTCGCGCCCTGCCTGAATAGCAAAAGACTTATCCACGCCCTTAAAAAGATTAGCAATGGACTCTAATTTTTCAAGCCTTTTTATATAAGTCTCTAAGGTCTCCCGGCGCGCGCCCGGACGGGAAGCGCTTATGGCATCCGCAGCTATTGCTAAAACCGCATAGATGCTTTGTATCGGCGCTTCCTCATGATGAGATTCAATGGAAGCTACCACTTCTTGAGACTCACCGTATTTCTTAGCTAAGTCCGCCCCCAATTTAGCGTGCGTTCCTTCAACCTGATGGTCAACTGCTTTTCCTATATCGTGCAATAGCCCTATTCTCCGGGCTAATTTAAAATCAAGGCCTAATTCTGATGCCATTGAGCCCAAAAGAAAAGACGCTTCCTTAGAGTGCTGCAGGGCATTCTGGCCAAAGCTAGTGCGGTATTTAAGCCGGCCGAGCAATTTGATTATCTCGGGGTGCAGGCCATTTACCCCAGCCTCAAATGCCGCGCGTTCCCCTTCTTCGCGGATTTTTTCATCCATCTCCTTCTTGGTCTTCTCAACTACCTCCTCAATCCTACCGGGATGAATCCTTCCGTCGGAAAGAAGCTTCTCTAAGCTTAAGCGGGCAATCTCGCGGCGGACAGTATCAAAGGCAGATATAGTTACTGCCTCCGGGGTATCATCAATAATTACGTCTACCCCTGTCGCCATCTCTAATGCGCGGATATTCCTGCCTTCGCGGCCGATAACCCTCCCCTTCATCTCATCATTAGGCAGCGCGACTACGCTTACCGTAGACTCAACTGTATGCTCAGCAGCACATTTTTGTATGGCGAGGCTTAAGATTTCTCTGGCCTTTTTATCGGATGTAGCGCGCAAATCTTCTTCCTGTTTCTTAATCAGAGCGGCTTTCTCGTTATTCAACTCGTCGTTAAGCCGGTTTAAAAGAATCTGCTTTGCTTCTTCAGCGGAAAGAGACGATATTTTCTGCAGCCTTTCTTTTTCTTCGGCAACTAATAAATGCAGCTGGTTATCTTTAACCTTAAGGCCCTCTTCCTGTTTTTTAATCCCCTCGTGCTTTACATCCAGGTCTTTTTCCTTCTTCTCCAAAAGATCAAGCCTTCTATCAATATTCTCTTCCTTCTGGGCAAGCCTTTTCTCCATATTAGAGATCTCCAGGCGCCTTTCTTTAGTCTCGCGCTCAAAATCCTGACGGATACGGTAAAGAAGATCTTTTGCCTCTAACTCTACTTCCCTGCGCTTATCCAGCGCTTCTTTTTTGGCCTGTTCTAAAATATGCTCCGCTTTAGACTCGGCATCCTGAATCTTTTTTTCGGCCACGTGCTTTCTTAAGGCATAGCCAACTGCGGCAGCTAAAAATGCTACGGCTATAGATACAATTAATGAAATTAACATAGGATCCTCCTTCGAAGACAATAAAAGGTTTTAGTTACTTTTAAGCAAAGAGGACTTTTGTGACTCTTACATCAGAAGGCGTGGTAGGGACAATTGGTAAGATTTGCAGGCGGTATGCCAAACCAACAGAAGGCGTATCTTTAGGCAGCTTGCTTAAAAAACGGTCGTAATAACCCTTACCCCGGCCAAGGCGGTTTCCTTTTTTATCAAATGCCAACCCCGGGGTAACTACTAAATCCAAATCTTTTAAAGCGATGAAACGGTTCACGACCGGCTCGGATACTCCATAAGGGCCCTTCTTTAGATGCGCTTGGGCTTCTAAGAGGGCCGGCCTTAAAGACGCTCTATTTTTCACGCAAACTGGCACGGCAATAATCTTACCTAAGCTTTTAGCTGCTTCAATCATTTCCTTAGTCTCTACCTCGCCTTTTAAGGCGATGTAAAACATTACTTTCTTTGCTTTCTTAAAAACCGGTTCTTTAAAAAGTTTCTCCTTAATTAAAAAGCTTTTTCTGCTACGGTCCTCCTTCTTCTGTTTTGTTAGCTTATGTAGAATTTTACTACGTATTTTCTGTTTTGTCAACCTAACTCCCATCCTACAAACACTTCTCGCCTTCATGCTTATGTTCTTTAATTTGAAAAGGGATAGGCTTGCCCTGTTTTTGAAAATAGTCTTTTAATGCCGAACGAAGCGCTTCCTCTGCCAAGACAGAACAATGCATTTTAACCGGAGGAAGCCCACCTAAGGCTTCGGCAACCGCTTTGTTAGTAACTTTTAAGGCATCATCAATAGACTTGCCCTTAACCATTTCCGTAACCATAGAGCTCGTAGCTAGCGCGGCACCACATCCAAAAGTCTTAAACTTCACATCCACGATAATATTATTTTCTATTTTTAAATACATCTTCATTACGTCGCCGCAGACCGGATTACCGACGGTGCCGATACCGCTGGCATCAGTAATTTGCCCCACATTCCTCGGATTACTAAAATGATCCATTACTTTTTCACTATAAGGCAGCTCTGCGCTCATTTATAACTTTACCTATACCCCTTTCCTATTTAACTACTATTAGTTTATGCGGCTTGCCGGATTTCTTGAAATCTTTCGGGCCGCGGATCTCCCTAAGAGAATCGAGTTTTTTATCCTTTTCTAATTCCTTATAAATTAAAACCCAAGCGCAATCTTGATCTTTATCCACTTCGCACTTACCCTTATTCATCCCTCCGCAAGGGCCATTAAGCAGGCCTTTTGGGCAAAGCGTAACCGGGCAAATCCCGGCGGTTTTATCCAAAATACATTCTCCGCACATTGAGCATTTTTCATAAAAATTCCCTTTGGCGTCCATTACTGCGCCGAAGATAGTATTTAAGGCAGGGAATACTGCTAATCCTAACCTATCGTTATCTTTAAACGACTGAACTCCCAAGCCACAGGCCAAAACTAATACTGCGTCTGCCTCGCGCAAGGCCTTTGTGTTTTTAACCAACTCTGATTTTAATTTTGCCGCTACACATGGCGCCGAAGGAATGCAGCTTCCGGTTACGGCTTTACCAAAAGCTTCCAAATCTTGCTTCATTTTGGCAACCTCTGTTTCTCCTCCGGTTTTACAGGCGGTAGCGCATTCGCCGCAACCGATAATGAATATCTTAGAGTAGTTTTTTAAGCTATTTATAATACTCTGGATAGGTTTTTGCTCAGTAATAATCATAGAGGAATTTTAACACTAATACCGGGTATTCTCAAGAAAAATAATAAAAAGAGCAGGTGTCTTAGGGCAGGTTACTCTTTTTCTTTCTGCTTCTGTTTTTCTTCAATAAGCCTCTGGGTGATTTCCTGGGGGACTTGCAGGTATTTAGAGAACTCCATGGTCGCGTTTGCGCGGCCGCTTGAGAGCGAGCGGAATGCGGTTGCGTAGCCAAACATCTCGGAGAGAGGGACCTCTGCGGAGATTATCTTTTGTTTCCCCTTAGGCTCGGCATTTAAAATTTTGCCGCGGTGGGAACAGATATAACCTATGCAGGCATTGGCGTATTCTTCGATTGTCGCCACCTCCAGCGACATATAAGGCTCTAAAAGAATGGGCGTGGCTTTCATAAAAGCCTCTTTAAAACCAAATATCCCCGCCATCTTAAAAGCAAGCTCCGAAGAATCAACTTCGTGAAAAGACCCGTCGTAAAGTTCTACCTTAAGATCTACAACCGGATACCCGGCATATACGCCCTTTTTCATTGCTTCAATCACGCCCTTTTCTACTGCCGGAATAAACGAGCGCGGGATTGCCCCACCCTTAATGGAATCAATGAATTCAAATCCCTCGCCGGATTTAGCAGGGATAATCTTTAACAAACAATGCCCGTATTGGCCCCGGCCTCCGGATTGCTTAATATATTTACCCTCGCCCTCTGATTTTTCTGTAACTGTCTCACGGTAGGCAACCTTTGGCTGCCCGACAATTGCCTCAACCCCAAATTCTTCTTTTAATCTATCTACAATAATTTCAAGATGAAGTTCTCCCATCCCAGTTAAGATAACCTCTTTTGTTTCAGCATCGGTGTTCACAAGAAACGTCGGATCCTCTTCAGTAAGTTTTGCCAGGCCCTTGCCCAATTTATCCTGATCACCGCGACTCTTAGGCGCAATGCTTAAAGAAACAACCGGAGTGGGGAACTGAATTGCCTCCAACAAAACTGGGTTGTCAGAATCACAAAGCGTATCTCCGGTCACTGTATTGCCTAAGCCTACTACCGCTACAATATCTCCGGCAAAAGCATATTCAATATTCTCACGCTGGTTAGCATGCATCTGGACAATACGGGCAACCCTCTCTTTTTTATTTTTAGTGGAATTCAAGACATAGGTTCCCGTCTCTAAACAGCCTGAATAAACACGCACATAAACTAATTTTCCCATATGCGGATCAGCCTGTACTTTAAAAGCTAACCCTGTAAACGGCTCATTAACTAAATCATGCCCCTCTACCGCAGGCAAATCCAGCGGCGAAGGAAGATACATGGTTACTGCATCCAAAAGCTTCTGTACCCCCTTATTCTTAAAGGCTGAACCGCAGATAACCGGAACAGCTTTATTGCTTACTGTGCCACGACGGATAGCGGCAGATAACTCTTCCGGACTAATTGAGCCTTCCCCTGATTCAAGATATTTTTTCATTAAGGCTTCGTCAAACGCTACTGCTTTCTCAACCAAAATATGGCGGTACTCTTTGGCTTTTTCTAAATAATCCTGAGGAATCTCCTCAATACGGTATTCTTTTCCTTGGGATTCATCTTCGTAGATATAGGCCTTCATTTCCAATAAATCAATTACGCCATTAAAATTATCTTCTGCGCCTAATGGTATTTCTATCGGAATAGGGTTACCGCCTAAATCGGCCTCTATACCTTTTAATACCGCGTAAAAATCAGCCCCGGTCCTGTCCATCTTATTCACAAATCCGATTTTAGGCACATTATATTTATTCGACTGGTGCCAGACTGTCTCTGACTGCGGCTCAATTCCTCCTACGGCGCAAAATACGGCTACAGCACCGTCTAAAACGCGCAAAGACCTTTCAACTTCAACCGTAAAATCGACATGGCCCGGTGTATCAATTATATTTATGCGGTGATCCTTCCAAAAACAGGTTGTAGCTGCTGAAGTAATAGTAATCCCCCGCTCCTGCTCCTGCTTCATCCAGTCCATAATGGCCGCGCCTTCGTGCACCTCTCCTATTTTATGAGAGCGGCCGGTATAAAAAAGAATCCTTTCGGTAGTAGTGGTTTTACCTGCGTCAATGTGCGCCATAATTCCTATATTACGCGTCTTCTCTAATGAATACTTGGGCTGGGGTTTTGGCCGGTCCTTATCCTTAAGCTTAACTTCAGCTGCGGCTTCTTCTGCTTTAGGTTCTCCCTCAAGTAAAACTACGGGTTCTTCCTTAGCCGGATCTTCGATAACAACAGGTTTGGGCTCTTGCGCGGATTTATCTTCCCCTTCAATAGCAGGCTCTTGGTTAACCTTAGCAGCTTCCTTAAGTATCACTATCTCTTGAACAGGGCCTTCCTGAACCTGCTTTCTTAAACGGGAAATCTCTTCGGCAAAGCTCTTAAACCTTTCTTCCTTTTGCTCTAACTCTTTTTCCAGCTCCGTATATTCCTCATTTAATTTATTGAATTCTACTTTAGGCACCCACTCGCTTATCTTTTCTTTTTTCTTAAACTCGCCAATTGTCTTTAGGTGCGCCTTTATATCCTGCTCGTTTTTTTCTATCTTGTGCCTCTGTATCTCAATCTGCTCGGATTTCTCTTTAATGGCCTTATCCAGCTCGTCAATCTTGTCATTAAACTCCCTTGATTCTTTTTGCAGATTAACGTTTTTGGTAAATTCCCCCTGCGATTCTTTTTCTTTTTCCAGAAACTTTCTCTTTAACTCCAGATTTTCGGATTTAACTTTATGAAGCATCTCTTCAGAAGCAGCTACCCATTCCTCTCTACGGGTTAATTCCTGCTTTAATTCATCATACTTATTTATCGCCTCCTGAAATTGTGTTTTTTCCTTTGCATAAGAAGAACGTAACTTCTCAATCTCTTCCTCCAAAGACCTTACCTCCCCTTCAAGCCTTAATATCCTCTGGCCTTTAAAATCTTCGCGCCCTCCTAATAAGGCCGGAGCAGATTTTATCCTCTGCTTCTTTGTTTCTTCAGGAGCCCCCGAACAAATCAGCCCGAATAAGGCATATATAATCATCCCTACTGCCGGAATTAAAATTATCCACATTAAATTATCCATATCTTATTTTGCGCTTCGACGCAACTTTTCCATGCGCTCCTTAATCTTGGCCTCATAACCTATATCCGTAGGCTCATAATAGCGCACTTTTTTACGGGTATATTTTTGTTCTACATAATGCCCTTTATAATCGTGGGCGTATTTATAATCCTTGCCATGGCCTAAATTATCTCCGTCTAAAGTAGCGTCCTTTAAATGATCCGGGACCTCCTGGACCTTATTATTCTCTATGTCTTGCATTGCCTTGTCAATGGCTAAATAACTGGCGTTGGATTTAGAGGCGCAGGATACGTAAATTACCGCTTGAGCCAAAGGGATACGCGCTTCAGGCATCCCTACAAATTCTGAAATTTGTAATGCAGCGTTTGCTAAAACCAGAGCTAAGGGATCGGCATTGCCTACGTCTTCAGCTGCCAGAATACAAACCCTGCGCGCGATAAACCTCGGGTCTTCCCCGGCATAAAGCATCTTAGCCATCCAGTAGAGAGCGGCATCCGGGTCGCTTCCGCGCATAGACTTAATAAAAGCAGAAGCAGTATCGTAGTGTCCGCCTTCATCTTTATCATAAAGGATTGGTTTTTTCTGGATAGACTCTGCAGCGACCTCTAAACTAAAATTAATAAAACCATCTTTTGATTTAGAAGTAGTAAGCGCCCCTACTTCAAGCGCATTAAGCGCCCTGCGCGCGTCCCCTTCGCAGGTATGCGCTAAAAAATCCAGCGCCTTTTTATCTGCTTTAATCTTTAAGCCTCCCATACCCGACTCGCCGTCTTTTAAGGCGCGATTTAGTATAGCAACGATATCGTTTTTCTTCAGCGCCTTAAGCTCGCAGACCAGAGAACGCGACAATAATGGAGCAGCCAGAGAAAAAAAGGGATTATGGACCGTGGCCCCGATAAGAATAGGATTGCCGCTTTCTATATCCGGAAGAAGGACATCCTGCTGGGCTTTATTAAAACGGTGGATTTCGTCAATAAAAAGAATAGTTTTTTTGCCGGTATTTGCCTGTTTTTGCCTGGCTAAGGATATGGCTTTACGTAATTCATCCACATTGGAAGTAGTCGCATTAATTGCCGCGTAATAAGCCCTGGTTATATTGGCAATGCACCATGCCAAAGAAGTCTTGCCCACCCCGGGAGGCCCAAAGAGGATAAGCGAGCTTAAACGATCCGACTCAATTGCCCTGCGCAAAAGCTTGCCTTTCCCGAGTATATGCATCTGCCCGATAAAGGAGTCGAGTTTCGTCGGCCGCATCCGGACCGCTAAGGGGAGGTTTTTAATATTGATTTTTTCTTTTTCGAAAAGATCCATATGGAAAAGTATTTTAAAATTCGCGGGAAACTTTAAAAAACAAGAGGGTTCTTAAGGCTTAAGCGGATTTCCCGCCTATTTCGGACAAAATCGAGCCGTAAACATCAAGGACATTCTTATCTTCCAGATGAAGAAAATGCCCGACGTTCTTGATAACTTTCATTCTGCAGTTGGGAATTTGTTTAGCTAAAAACTTAACGTCTTCTAAGTCTATAATCGTGTCCTTTTCTCCGTTTAATAATATCGTGTCGACTTTAATATTCTTAAAATCAATAATATCTTCGAGGCTTTTTGCAGAAATTATTAACAAGCCATGTTCACAAAAGGCGCGCAGGTTCTCTTTACTCATAGAGCAGAACTGCCTTAAAATCCTATCCTTCATCTGCACAGGCAGGTTTTCCCCAAAACTTTTAATAAGAACGTCGGCCATGTCCTTACGCCC
>Ga0265297_10010393_pt1 | contig 11714 bp, 18 predicted proteins | sample Munlanlwell13791_FD_192502 | JGI IMG/M metagenome (GOLD analysis project Ga0265297, IMG submission 192502) | Leachate microbial communities from a municipal landfill in Southern Ontario, Canada - Leachate well 137-91 | ecosystem: Engineered > Solid waste > Landfill > Unclassified | place...
TATTCGTCCCGGTATTCGTCGGCGTGTTCGTTGTCGTATTCGTCCCGGTATTCGTCGGGGTATTCGTCGGCGTGTTCGTCGGGGTATTCGTCGGCGTGTTCGTCGGGGTATTCGTCGGCGTGTTCGTCGGCGTGTTCGTCGGGGTATTCGTCGGCGTATGTGTCGCGGTATGTGTCGGCGTCGTTGACCCATTCGCCAAAACCAAGGGGGTTGATTGATAATAATAGCTCGGGGGCGATGCGCCGTTATATCCTCCGGCGGTCCAACAATACGAACCAACCGTGACCGGGAAAGCAATCGTGTGATTGTAATCGTAGACCGAATCCGTTTTGTAATACCACAAGGCCGCGCATGATCCATTGACGCCCGAATACGTCAGACGACCGTATCCGCGAACGTTCCCGCGAAAGTAAACAACCGCATTCGATCCGGAAACCGTGACCGTGGGCGGGATCGCAAAGCCCCACGTCGCGGTTGGGACGGGCGTCCTGGTCGGCGTCCTGGTCGGCGTCCTGGTCGGCGTCGGAGCTGCAAACGACACGACGGATGTCAGGATGAAAAGCATCGATGCAATCGCGATTGAAATTATTTTTTTCATGTCGTCGTCCCTTCCTGGTCGGCCAGCGAGTAAACGGGTTCAAGTCTCATGACGTCCGGGATGTATACCTGTTTAGTGTGGTCCGGGGCGTTTGCGTATGACTTGCCGCTATTGTAGCGGGAAAGCACGTCCGGGACATAGCCCTTTGCGCCGTTGTACAGGTTGACAAAGTGTTTCGCCCCATATTTTATGTTCGTGTCCGGGTCATACAGGTCGAAGTTGTATCCGGAGAAACCGACACCGGCCGCCGTTTTTTGCAGGATTTGACAAAGCCCATATGATGCATCGTTCCCCATCGTCCCGTCCGGGAGCGTTCCCCACTTCGAAGCGTATTCCGCTCGAAAACTGTTTGGATCCCAATCGCTTTCGCGGTCGATGAGGGAATAGAACGTCGGCCATACATGGCGGGGCAATCCGTATGTTTTCAACCACTTATCGACAAGCGGTTTGAACTTCGCGAAGTTGGCCGGTATTTTGTATGTCATGATCCTTGAAACCTCGATCAAAACTAATGCGAAAAACGTCATGAACACTAAAACGGCCGGATTCACTCGAATTCAAGCACGAGAGAAAAACGGGCGCTGCCGGTCGGCGAATACGCAGCAAAAGAAAATTCGCCACGGCAATTGATCCCGATAATCCACTCCCTGCCGCTCCCTTCTGTGATCCCGGGCGCTCCAACCGGAAGCGAGATTTCTAATCCGGTTGGGGCCGTTTCTTTTGTGAATCCGTATTCTGAGTATTTTCCCGATAAAAGGTTCGGGAACGCGACCGGCGGTTCAAGCTCATTGATCGCGCCGCCGTTGTTGAAATTCATCAGGAGATAGGCGCCCGCCGTCGGGGCCAGGAGGAAAACCCGGATCCGGGACAGCGTGTTCCCGCATTCCGGTATTTCCTGCCAGGCCGCGATCGGGTTTGTGTCACTCAGTTCGACGATGTAAACGGATTGCCCGCGTCCTTTGCTGATTCGGTGAATCATGCAAGCGCCCCCCGAATTGAATTTATGATCCCGATCGCGACGGCAAGGATTAGAATCGCCGCAACGATCTTAAACCAAAACACGAGCGTTTCCCACCATTGTTTTGTAGCGGGGGACGGCGGGGGCGGATTGACAATCGGGTCGATCGCTGTTTCGTGTATTTTTTTCAGCGTAGCGGAAACCCAATCGGCCGTGGTTTTTGTTTTTTCCAGGATTGAAGCTTCTCCCCATTTCACGAGCCGGATATTCAATCGCGAATAGTTGTCGGTGATCTCCGTTGATTCGATCGCGCGGGCAATATCTTCATTGACGTCGATATAGAAACCACCCATCGACGGATGAAATATCGCTTCGATCGGATTCCAGACGACTTTCCCGTATGTGGAAGCGAGCCCGTTGATCGTGTCCTGGGCGTCGTTCTGTCTTTGCTCCATCGTCTTACCCGAGGCGAAAACATAGAACAGGGAAATAACGTCCCTGGGTGAAAATTCTCGTCTTGTATCGACGGGGACAAGAACGGGCATGTTACCCCCTGAACATCATGAACATCAGGAACAGGATGATGAGCAGGGCCACGATCCCCGCGATGATGACCGGCGTCATGGACGTCGCGGGGACGCCGGACGCGGACGTCCCGTTCGACGGGGCCGCCGGGGCCGTTGTGGATCCGGAGGGCGAAGAATATCCCCCGGTCGAATACGCCGGAGGATGGATGGTCCCCCAGACGGAAACGAAGGTTTGTCCCGCTCCCGCGACGACGTCGATGATGTCCTTGGTAAGATCCGACATTTTGTCCCCCTTCACTCTTTCGTTATTTCTTCAAAAGCTTTTTTCCTCCAACGTAGGCAGCTAAAACACCGAGGGCAAGCAACGGACCCGCAAACATCAGCGATGCCACGGCCCCGCCGGACGCGATGAGATCGGCGGTTCCGGTTCCCGTTTTTTCTGTCGGTAGTTCGACCGGGGGAATGTATTCTGGTTCGACAATCGCCTTGCTTAATGAAGCGTTCAATTCTACTTGATCGACGGCCGGACGGTCTAGGACTTGATCGATTGTCGCGCCGTGATCCAATTCCGTTTTTACCGACGAATATGATAAACCATTCCAAGCAACGTCGGGCGGTTCATAGGGCCAGACGGTTGGATAGGTCGAATGAAAATCGACCATTGCTGCTGCGACGACGCTAAAATATGCACTCGTTTTGATGTAATGTTCCTGGTCCAGGTTGCTGAATCCGTCCGGGGGAATGGTTATCATGTACAACGCTGGATGAATTTTCGCATGTTGAACGATGAACGGTTTTAATTCAGCCGGTATTGTTCGAACCCATTGCAAATACTTATTTAAAATCGAGGTCCATTCCGGGCGCACATTGGAAACAAGCGGTTCAACCCCGAAGACGATCGGCTTTGTCGCCGACATTCCGAGGGAGAAGAGCTTCGCCCCGATGCTGATTGCCGTTACCGGATCCACGGACCCCCCTTAAAACTTGGCCCCGGTTGCGGGATGTCCGCTGCTACCCGGGGCCGTTCTCCTTTTTGTTGACTATCCACGGGGCTACCCCGTCGCCGTTACCTGGGAAGGTATCGGAGCGTCATGACGGAATAGACCTCCTTGTAACCGGCCGTCGGCGCGACCAAGTTCGTGAACTCCATGTCGAGTTGGGCTTGCGCCGGAAGATCGGACCACGAAGGCAACCCATAGAAGGATTGCCCGCGCATGAAATCGATGATGATCGGCGACAGCTCGTTGTGGTGGGTCGTTGTTTCGAGGGGGGTGACGATCCCATTTCGATGCGCCCCGACGCAAAGAAGGTTTTCCTTCCGGATCGAGATTGAATTCGCGAAAAGCTCCCAATCGCGAAGGGTGAGCGGGATACCGGTCGCCCCATATCCCTGGATCCCTTCCGCGTTTTCGATCCCGGCGGCCGTGGTCAGGCGTTCCGCGTTGAACATGACGGCCCTGAACTTCCCGTCGCGTGACCAGTTGTTCAACGTCTGTTTCGCGTCGGCCCCGGCTTCCAGGACAAGCCGCTTTGATTCGACGACCGGGTAAAAGCCGCCGATGTCCTTTCCGGACGTTGCGTTGATGATTTGGTCCGGGTAGATGTGGAGATACGGCGAACCCACGCCGCCGTAACCGGAAACCGTGTACTTGACATCGCCGCCGGGGGCGGGGTGATCGATGGCGACGGAAACCGACGGCGTTGTCGCGCAGAACGCCGGATGCGGGGTGATCGTCAATGTCATTCCCAAGTCCGAAGCCTTGGGGATGAACGCCGCGATATCCATTTCCCACGAATCCCCGCCAGGGATGGCGAAGGGGATGTAAAACGGGATCACGACATCGTAGTCGGTCCCCGGGGCCGAGCTGGAGACGAGCGTCGTCAACGATGACCACGGGTAACGACCGAACGAATTGAAGTTGACGCCAGGGGCGCCCGTCCCTCGTCCGGCTTGCAGGCCGTAATCGGCCAAAAGCCGCTGCATGTTCGACACGTATTCGTAAAACCGTGTCGAGGAAGGGATCAAGACGCGTTCCCCTTCCTGGGTGTTGAGCTTCAATTCGATGAACTGAAAGGCCTTGAGAAGCGCCGCGACCTGGGCGGCCGGGGCCGTCGGCCCGACACCATCCAAGGCGTTCATCCGGAACATGAGGGTACAGTACAGGCCGCGCATGGCGATCGTCGTGTCGATCGATGCGGTGATCGCGGACGGTGGCGCGATCGTGATGGGGGATTTCCCGTCGTTGCCTTTGCCCTTCATCGCCTGCACGCGCTGGATATTCGGATTCATGGTATTGACCTCCCGGTCGTTTGTTGTGTCACGGAAAAACAGTACTCGACGCTATCGCGCCGCTTAATGCCCGATGTCAGGCCGGGAGAAGCTTGAGCTTCGTCTTGCTCAGGTTGTAAATGACGATCGTGACCAGGGCGATTCCGAACATCACGAGATATTTCATCATGTGAACACCCCCAAAAAAAATGACCGGGCTTTCGCACCGGTCTTACCCCCCATTGAGTATGTGCAAAATATACTCGCAGGCGGCATCCCTGTCAATGCCGAAGTTTGTCCAAGGATCCGAGTCGAATTCGCGACCGTTGAAAACCCTGATATTGTGGAACGAATCGGCTTCCGGAACGCTTCCGTTCGTGAGTTTTTCCAGGTATTCAACGTCGGCCGGTTCCCGGAACGGTCCGACAACGGCAACGAATGCAGCGGACTGGGTGGCGTCCCTCGGGATCCGAAAGGGTCTTTGGGAAACAATCAAAACGTCGGTTTGATAGTGTCGATGGGTCCGACAGAACTTGATAAATTCGTCCTGGTTTGAATAATAAGACGATTCGTCGGCGTAAATAATCGCATCGCGCAATTTTTGAACGTATCGAATCAGCCCGGGAAGATCGTTGACGTTTTCCAGATAATAGGCGACGCGTGCGCGGTCGGTGTCTTTGAATGATTTCAAAACTTCATGCAGGCTGAATAGATCTCGGACGATGTGCGGAAAGTTTGATTCGATTGATTCCGAGATCGGATCGATCCATATACCGAAGGGCCTGTTTCGATCGATGAATAGTTTTTCCGCAAGGTAGCTTTTTCCGCTACCTTGCGGACCGAAGATGCATCCGATCATTCCCCGCCGGTCGTTTGCCGGTTCAACCACTCCTGAAGCTTGGCGAGGTTTTCTTCGCGAAGATGCGCCGGGAATGCGACGGAATAATCGCACATGAAGCCGGAGCATTTCAATTGCCCCGATTTGCTGTCAAGCTTCAACCCGCCCCCGCAATGCGGGCAATTCAATTTCATGACAGGCGCTTTCGGAACCTTCTTGTCATCAGCCATTACCGGCCCCCATTCTCTCCGGGCGGGATGTATTCAATCCCGGTTCCCGGCTTTTTTTCCGGCGGCAGCGCCGGTTGTTTCACAATCAAAGACCCCCACCCCCCCACGAATAAAATCATCGGGAGATACTTCATCCAGTAGGGGGCAAATTGCCGAACGACCGGGAAAAGGAATTGACCGCTTTTTTTGTCCTGGTCGGATGTGAAATTCTGTTTTTTCAAAAGCGATAGGACGATTGAATTAATCAAAGACATGAACGCCGTCAATGCTTCGATTATGTTTTCGCGTCCGACATCGTCTAAAAGTCTGTCGGTTTTTTCAGCTTCGGCGATCGGCGAAGTGAATGTTTTGATTTTCCCGGGTTGCGGGTTTGATTTCGCGTCGCCTCCCCCTGGTGTCGCCGCTTTATTCTCCGTAACCGGATTAGGCTTTCGTCCCGCTCCGGGGCGACGCCCGCCCTTCGTTGATTTTCCTTCGTTTGAATTCGCCGTTTCGGTGTGGACGGCTTCTTCCGCTTCGGAGAGTCCCATACTAGGCCACGGATCCCGGTTGATTGTTTCCGTCGGGTGTGGGTGTCGCCCCTGGTTTGTTCTGACGCATGAATTCGGTCATCATCGACATGGCATCGCCACCGATCCCCGCCGGTCCAGTACCAGGGACCTGCGACATCATTGATTGTTGGAATAGTAGCGAGATATTACGCTCCCACTCGACGAGTTTGGATTCGATCCTGAAATTCGATTCAAGGATCGCGTTGATACCTTTGATTATTTCGGCTTCGTTCCCGGGGTTGGAGCTTTTACCGGACATGATTTGAATCCCTTTCCTGCCATTCTTTCCGCAGTTGGATTTTACGGGCATTCACAAAAACATAGGCCGAAAAAACAACCCCGAGGAATAGACCGCACAGAAAAACAATCAAAGCGCCAGTAATCAAAGCGCCCGGATTTGATACGAGGTCCATTCAATCAACCTAATCAAAGGGATCGGGGCCGATTCCGAAGCAAAGAAAAAAAGGGTGGGTTTCGGCCCCGTCGCAACGGTTAGCCGCCGTCACGAATGAGATTCAATCTTACATCGTAGGCCGTTTTTGTTCAAGTATAGTATACATATGTATGCCCTTTTTCCATTCAAACGGAATTATCCATTGAGAGGGCGGCCGGGCCGTCCCCTGCTGTTTTCATCGCTTGCGGTTTACTGCATCAACAGCCGCCGTTTGAAAGGATCCTAGATAGGCGATCCGGTATGAGGTAGGGCATCGCGAGAGTATCGAGCGATGCGGACCTATACTTCCCCCTTTTAAGGGGGTCCGCCGTAGGCGGGGGGGTGGGGGGGTCTGGGGGGGAGAATACTACCGATTATTTTCATTGTCAGACAATGGCATGAAAAACATTTTCGGGGTCGTTATTTTACGGCTTATTGTGCCTATGGTATACAAACGTTGCCTTTGACTCATTGTCAGACAATGGTATGATTCTAGCAAGGCCGACGAATGGCCGGGGGATTTAGCCCATTCCTAAAAATAGTCGAAGGAATGCCCTTCCAGATGCATAAAACACACATCACGGAAGCCATTATATACAGCATTCCTTCGGTCCATCCAAAGACCGGCGAAAAGTGCAGCCTAAAATTTATGGGTTCATTCTCTCCCCTGGGGATCTCCCGCCTTGTCGTCGTGCGATCGAGCGACGACGCTACGATCGCCGAATACTCCGGCGACCGAATGTACAAGATCCTGGAACGCGTAATATCCCGGGACGTCGAGCCCTGGGACAAAACACTTTTGGAGGGTTGAACATGTCAAGAATGGTCGCCGTTCAGCTACGGTTAGAAATCCCCGAGGGCAATATTCATCAATTCATCCGGGCGATAAGGGAAGCTCGCGAAGCAACGAGCACGCCCGCGCTTTTCAAGCTGTCCGACGCATTGCCAAGGAAAACAAAAATCACCGGATACAATATCCGCGTCGGTGTCGCGGGGGTGAAGCATGAATAAAAAGCGTCATCATGAATTGAAGATGTGGCCGGAATACTTCCGGCTGTTAGTGGATGATGTAAAACTGAGCGATATTCGGGTGGATGACAGGGACATTCAAGACGGTGATACGGTTTGCTTTCGTGAATTCTTCCAGGTTGGGGGCGGATTCACCGGGAATGAGGTCATGACATTTGCAACCAGAGTTTTGCGAGGTGGAGCGATCCCGAAAGGATATGTTTTTATTTGCCTCAGAAAACTTTCGTCTAGTATCGACGAAAGTTATTTTAAAACATGAGCTTCGATCAATTTCCGCCGTTCATTTGTATTCCCGGCCGTCCTGAATACATCGCGTTTCAGGATGGCCGGATTTATTCCGTTCCACGCTCCAGGACGCGGGGCGGTTTCCTGAAACCAATCAAAAACAAAAGCAAGGTTAATACCTACCTTTGCGTGAATTTTTGGGGAAGATTTAAACGGCAGTATATACACAGATTAATACTTATGACGTTTCTCGGACCGCCCCCGTCATTTGCGGCCGGTTGTCACGTAGACGACAACCCGGAGAATAATCACTTTTCAAACCTAGTGTGGGGATCGCAGGCCGATAATGAACTTTTTAAATCGGGTTGGGGCGAAGGCGCATGGAACCCATCGATCGATGACGTCCCGGATACAGCTGGGGGCGACATTGATTAAACAACGTCGTCGGTCCACCAGCGACAATTGTTTGTGGTGTGGGAAAAAAACGAATAGCGTTCGGTCGAAATGGTGTTCGAAGCGCTGCCGACAAACCGCATTCAGATTTAGAAAAAACGGGAATTTTAAACCGTCGTTAGCCGCGGAAAACGACACAAAAAAAATAGCTTATGCCGATCCGCCTTATCCAGGTTTGTCTAAAAAGTATTACAAAAACGAAAGTTCTTATGATGGGGAGGTGAATCACATAGAGTTAATAAATAAATTACAGACTTATGACGGTTGGGCACTTTCCACGTCGCGCAAGGCCCTGCGCGACATTCTTCCGTTATGTCCTAGAGAAGCAATTATATGTCCGTGGGTAAAAACCCATCATCAGCCTATTTCAATAGGCCCCGGAAATATTCATGAATACGTCATTGTCGTTCCGGCCAGGTACCGGAAACCAGGGCCCGCCGACGCCTTTGTAGGATCGGTTGCAAGGGGCGGGGATAGTAAATTAATGGGCAGAAAACCGCTAAAATTCATTAACTGGCTTTTTGAAATACTCGGGGCTGCCCCGGGCGACATGTTTGACGATTTATTTCCAGGGTCCGGGGTTGTTTCGCGGGCTTGGGGCGAATTCAAAAGATCGTCGTTGTTCCCTGGCGGGCGATGTGTCGTTCCTGCAGGGACGACGTGCCGTCGGTCGGATCCCGGCGACATGTCGTCGGGGGATCCCACAGCGACGCGTCGTTGTGTCCGGCCAGGGCGACGCGACGCGTCGTTTCCGGCCGGTCCAGGGCGACGCGACGCGTCGTTCCCAGCTCGAGCGTCGCGGATGGCCACCGGCGACAGGGGGGTCTAGGTGTATGGGATACCCGCCTAAACGTTCAAAGGATCGAATCCTAATGCAAAAAAAGGAGAGAAAAACAATGAAGGCTTTCGATTACAACGAGGTTCCGATTGTAGGCCCCGGGGCAAGGATCCATGAAATCCCAGTCCCGAGGGACTATAAGGGATATTTCAAAGACGACCTAGAAGTTCCCTTGACGTCATCCTGGGCGAAGTCCAATCATTTAATGGAACGCGATTTTGTCCGTCTTGTTTTCACGCATGACAGCAATAGGACATCCGATGATAAGTGGTATAGGATTATTACGGTGGAATGGCTCGGGGATCTTTGTCGGATCCATGCGGTGAAGCTCCCGCCGGAAACCGTCATCCTGTGAAGGTTCATTGCCCGCGTTCGTTCCCCGATAGAATAACAATTCGGCTTTCAGCAACCGAAAAACAGTTTTTAATGAAGCCGTTCCCGTGGAAGGATTCTATTTCCCATAAAAACATGAACATGTCTACATGGCTGAAATATCTCGCTTTTAAATATCTCGCTTCGTCCGGATCAATACCAGAAATACGCATTCAAAAAGGCAAGGCTTTCACGCCCGAAAAATAAAAACCCCGCCCGGGAATGGGACCAGGCGGGGGGGATCCGTTGATCCCTAGGTCCCCGTGCGAAGGGAACTTTTCAGCCAGGGAACTGCGGGGTTTTTCCTGTTTCGACAGGCAGCGCCGGAAGCGGGGCGTCCGAGTTGATCGGAGCGGGCATCGCCGGAATGTTCAATGGCGGGGCCTTGGCGATCTCCACGGGATTCAATGGGACCGCAACAAGCTTTTTCTCCGTCTTACGGTTCGATAACCATTTCAAAAGCCAGTCCGCGAACTGGGAAAGGCTTTTTTTCAGGTTGAACGCTCCCACGGCAGCCCCGCCCCCAAGGACCGCCATAATATAGGTCGCGGTATCCGTGAAAAGAAGTTCGATCGGCTTCCCGAGGGCTAGGCCGTCGATGAATGCCCCGACAACGCCGCCGACGTAGGGTATCCACGGGGCAAGCCATTTCGGGGGGTGTAGCTTTTTGTAGACCTCCGTTAAGGCCCACGCGATGACGGGGATCAGCAGGTGTTGCATGACCGACGCGATCGGCAGTTGTTTCAAAACGAGGGCCAGGAGATCCCCCGGAATGTTCGACAGGAATGATAAATCCATTTCGTTACCCCTTTCCATTCAATTTTTCCGGGCCGTTCCCGTTCGGGACAACCTGGATTTTCGATTTCTCGAAGAAACGAGAGACAAGTTGATAGTAAATCGGGGCCACGATGAAAAGGAGGATTGAAAATATCCACGTGAGTTTTGATTCGATGACACTTACGCGTATATCCATCGCGCTAATAGCTTTCAAAACGTCCAGGGTTTGAACCGGATCCATCAGCTACCCCCGCGCATGATCGCGATCATCGTTTGTTGGTATTGAACTCCTTCGGCAACCTTGGTCGCTATTTGCTGCAACAAACCGTCGGTTATCGTCGTTTCGGTTGGCGTCGGTGTCGCGGTGATAGTCGTTGTCGGTGTCACGGTAGGCGTATCGGTCGGCGTTTCCGTCGGTGTTTCAGTCGTTGTTGCCGTCGGGGTGGCCGTGGGCGTTTCGGTCGGCGTTGCCGTCGGGGTATCCGTGGGCGTTTCGGTCGGTGTTTCAGTTGTTGTTGCGGTCGGGGTATCCGTGGGCGTTTCTGTCGGCGTTGTCGTCGGGGTGTCCGTCGGCGTTTCCGTCGGTGAATCGGTTGTCGTCGCCGTGACCGTAGGCGTCAATGTTTCCGTATCGGTCCATGTTACAGTTGGCGTGCAAGGTTCAACCCATTCCGTCAAAATGGATTGTTCCAATGTCGGTTGCGGACCGGGTTTTCCTTTTGTTTCTTCAACGAATCCGAAAACGACAGGCGTTGTCGCTGCGTCTAACAAATTATTTTCAACAAACGACATCATAGGAACGTCCATTCCGGCCGCGCTTCCCGTATATTCAAGGTCGAATCCAGCGATGACGTCGCCCATGACCGAAACAGAATCGAAAACGGTTGTCAATGCCGTTTGAATTTCGCCTTCGGTCGCGTTCCAAGCAATCGCCGTTAAAGTCGTTACGGGATCCCCCGTCGGATAAGACAAGGCGACTTTTACATTTCCGCTTGCGGGTTCTTGTGTCGGGTAACATGACTGCGATTCGTTCGTCGCGGGGCCGTTATAGACGAAGTTATTAAAAACGGGCGGCGTCGGCGGCGTTGACAAATGGGGTTCCCCATTGAAAACGACGGTATAGCCGGAATTCACGGACGGATCCCCCGGATTGACGGCGTAGGCGGTAACGCCGCCGCCCGAATAATACGCTTCGACAACCTGAACGACACGCGCGGGCGATGCGTTCCACTCCATGTCAATGCCGCCACCATTGACGCGAACCGAACCACGATAGCCGGGCGTCGACGTCGCGTCGGTTTTGAAGAACATTGAAAGCATTTCGCCACAATAGGTCGGCGTTTCCGTAATCGTTTCTGTGACGGTTGCCGTTTCTGTGATCGTCGGCGTTTTTGTTTCTGTCATGGTATCCGTCGGCGTCCCGGTCGGTGTATCCGTCGGCGTGTTCGTGGTGGTATCCGTCGCGGTCGCGGTCGGGGTATTCGTCGGCGTATTCGTCCCGGTATTCGTCGGCGTGTTCGTTGTCGTATTCGTCCCGGTATTCGTCGGGGTATTCGTCGGCGTGTTCGTCGGGGTATTCGTCGGCGTGTTCGTCGGGGTATTCGTCGGCGTGTTCG
>Ga0265297_10010394_pt1 | contig 11713 bp, 10 predicted proteins | sample Munlanlwell13791_FD_192502 | JGI IMG/M metagenome (GOLD analysis project Ga0265297, IMG submission 192502) | Leachate microbial communities from a municipal landfill in Southern Ontario, Canada - Leachate well 137-91 | ecosystem: Engineered > Solid waste > Landfill > Unclassified | place...
CTATAAACGGCGAAAAGACCGCATCTATGGTCGCCGGCGCTTTGCTCGTCTTCATATTGGCCGGTTTGATAGCCGTTCCATCATTTGCCGCCGCCCAGAGCGTCGGATCGAACACAGGCACCGCTCAGAACCCGAAGTCTGAAGCCGTGGTCGAGACCAAAAGCACCATTGACATAAACTTAAGCCAGCTTCCGGCAATGGGAACTCCTCCGTCCCAAACCATGGAAGAGGCCAGTAAATACACTCTCGGACCTGATGATGTTATAGAGATAGAGGTAAGACGGCATCCGGAGTTCAGCGGTAAGTATACCGTTACATCCGAAGGTAAGATCGAATACAAGTTTGTGGGCGATATAATAGTTACCGACCTGACAAAGGCCCAGCTCCAGGAGCGCCTGACAGGCATCCTTGCCGAATACATCATCGACCCTGATGTGAATATCCAGATCATGGCATATATGAGCAAGGTCTTTTATGTGGTTGGCGAGGTCAATAGGCCCGGTAAGTTCTATATGAAGGGTAATTTCATAAAGGTGCGTGAGGCATTAGTGCAGGCAGGCCTGCCCACGATGTCGGCCGCCACAAGAAAATGCAAACTCATTACACCTAACTCTAAGGGTAAAAATAATAGTTCTTACGTAAATGTTTATGAACTGCTATACGCCGGCAGATTGGATGAAGACGTAGACATGAAACCGGGAGATGTGCTTTACGTGCCTTCTACTGTAATAGCTAAGATCATAAGGGTCATATCCCCAGTCACAAACGCAACCGCTGAGGCTGCCGGAGCCGCAGCTTCGGGCGCCGCACTAGCGCTTTAGGAGGCATAAAAAATGGAACATAAAATGACAAAGCAATTAATGCCTCTGGATTACGTTAAGATCATATTCAGACGCAAATGGTTTATCATAATACCGGTTGTCGCAGGCATAATCCTGGGCATGGTAGCCGCAAACGTCCTGCCTAAGACATTCGAATCCTCGACCCTTATATTAGTAGAAGAGGGCAGGATCATTAATCCGATAATAAACGGCATCGCCGTATCGACCAGCACCGCCCAGCGCCTGGCAGTGCTCAGAGAGCAGATACTGGGGTGGGACAGGCTGCTTCAATTAATACAAAGCCTGAATCTGGCCAAAGACATGAAGACCCAGCAGCAATTCGAGGACCTGGTCAAGGGGCTGCGCAAGAACATCATCGTTAAGTTAAGAGGTACCAGCATAATAAGTATATCGTTCCAGGGTAAGGACCCTGTTCAGTCGCAGAATATAGTCAAGACCATAACGGATATATTCATTGCCGAAAACCTGCGCCAGCAGACCAAAGAGACTGAAGATGCCGTTACATTCATCAATGAGGAAGTAAAGTTATACGAGAAGAAGCTGAAGCAGTCCGAGATAGCGAATATGGAAGACCAGCTCAATAAACTCCTGGTAGATTCCACGCCCAAACATCCTCTCGTAATAGAATTACAGAAGAAGATAACTGCCGCCAAAAAAGAGCTCGAAGTTGGCAATTACGCCTTGGGCACTGTAAAGCCGGCCAATAATCAGGAGCAGGAATTGCAGGAACTGCAGGCCGAACTGGAACAATTAAAACAACAGGAGCAGGAACAGCCCCAGTCAGGGATCGCAGCCGGTAATAGGGTAAAATCGGCTACCACCAGCAATGAAAAGCTCTATAAGGTTCTTTTAATGGAACGGCTGGATAAAGTCCAGGCAAGGGACACAGATGTTACCCAGAAGTTATACAACGAGCTCTTGAGCCGCCTCGAGACAGCCAAGATAACCCAGCGCCTTGAGTCTTCTAAAGAAGGCACGCGCTATACGATACTCGACCCTGCGAGATTACCGCTAAAGCCGATCAAGCCGAACAAGATAGTCATGCTTTTGATGGGAATGTTCTTAGGGCTCTCGTCAGGCATAGGCATAATCGCGCTTGTCGAGCTATTCGACCATTCGTTCCTCGGGGTTGATGAAGCCAGGGGATATCTTGAATTTCCTGTGTTTGGGGCAATATCGAAGATAGTCACGCAGAAGGACATCGCTGAGCAGAAATTAAAGAACACCCGCATAACCGGCATCTCCATCGTCACCGGTGTGGTGTTGTTGATATTGATAATTTTCAATGTGTTTCTTGGAAGTTAAACTGAGTTAGTGTCAGGCGATGGAACGCGGAGGAAGTGTCAGTTATAGAATGCGAAGTTAGTGTCAAAGTATCAAGTATCATGACACTCTGACACTTGACACGACGCTCGACTTCACGAGCGACACTTAATTAACAATGCTCTATAAACGGAGGAATCAACACGATGTACGAAAAATACTACGGATTGACCGATAGGCCGTTCAATATGACGCCCGACTCAAAGTTCTTCTATGCAAGTGCCAAGCACGAGGAGGCGCTCAACTGCCTGCTGTTGGCCATAAGCGAACGTAACGGTTTCGTAGTCATCACCGGCGAGATCGGTTCGGGCAAGACCACAGTATGTAGGACGCTTCTTAATAAGCTCGACGCCAATACTAAGGTAGCGCTCGTCCTGAATACGCATCTGGGCAAGAAAGAACTGCTCACTACGGTCTTGGAAGACCTCGGTATCGAATACAGGTCGAATTCGAAGACGCACCTCTTGAGCGCCCTGAACAAATTTCTTATCAAGGAAGTATCGAACGACACAAACGTTGTCTTAATAATAGATGAAGCGCAGAACCTCACGCCTTCAGTGATAGAAGAGATAAGGATGCTCTCGAACCTCGAGACGGAGAAAGAGAAGCTTATCCAGATAATACTTTTAGGACAGCCGGAGTTGAAGAAGAAGCTGGCGATGCCGCGCCTTGAACAGTTCAGGCAAAGGGTGGTATTCCATTATCATCTCGATCCGTTAAGTTTCGACGAAACTAAAGAATATATAAAACACCGGCTCAAAAAAGCCGGCGATACCGAAGCCGCCCTATTTAATGACGACGCTATAAATGAAGTCTATGCGTATTCGAAAGGCGTCCCCAGGCTCATAAACCTGGCATGCCATAACGCTTTGATAACAGGCCTCGTAGCCGAATCCAGGTCTATAACCGGACAATTGGTAAAAGACGCTGTTAAGGACCTGCTCTACGGTTTAGGTGTAACGAAACCGCAGGCCGATAAATTTGAAACGAAACAAGAGCAGACGGACGAGTTAGTCCGTAAGCTCCAAAGTCAGGATGACGTTGTAACTTAGCTTAGTCCGTACTGCGTACAAAGTACGTCGTACGTTGCACGATGTACGTTGTACGGTGTACGTTGTACGAAATACGATGTACGAACCAAATGGAGGAAGTCACACAATGGGCAAAATTACAGAAGCGCTGAAGAAAGTAGCCGACGAGCGCATCCAGCGCATACAAAAAAGGGTTGAGACCCAATATGTTATCAAGAAGGTGGCTAATACCACCATTGACGAGCACATTGTCTCATTCCATGATCCGGCATCCCCGATAGCTGAGCAGTATAAGATAATCAGGACCAACCTGCAGTCGATAAAAGCAACCAGGGACGCGAAGGTATTTCTTGTTACAAGCTCCATAAGCGGAGAGGGTAAGACCGTAACTTCGATAAATCTCGCCATGAGCATGGCGCATGACCTTAATAATAAGTCCGTCCTCCTGATAGACGCCGATATGCGTAAAGGTAAGCTGGCCAGATATCTAGGCATACAGCAAACACCCGGGTTGGCGGAAATACTAAAAGACGAGGCGGAAGCCGAAAGCACGCTTGTATGTCCCGATATAGAGAACTTCAATGTAATACCGGCAGGCAGGCCTCCAAAGAACCCGTCAGAGCTTCTGGGTTCCAGGAAGATGTCGAACCTTTTAGCTAATTTGAAAGCAAAATTCGATTACATATTTATAGATTCACCCCCTGTAGTTCCGCTGACAGATCCGTGCATATTGAGTTCTATAGTCGATGGCGTGATACTCGTGATCCAGGCAGGCAGGACCCAGAGGGGTCTTGTAAAACATACGGAACACCGTCTTGCGCAATCGCACGCCAAGATGCTGGGATATATCATGACCAACGTCGAATACCATCTGCCTCAGTATCTGTATCGTTATGTGAATAAGTACTATGGCGATGAAACATATGCGAAGGTAGAAGCGTAAAGTCCGTACTTCGTACTGCGTACAAAGTACGTCGTACGTTGTACGATGTACGTTGTACGAAATACGCTACAAAGGAACGCAATGAGCAAAATCCATTCAATGCTGGAAGAGTTATCGAGGACGAGGCAAAGGAATACAAAGGCTGTCGAAATTATTGAGGATGCCAAAAACGACACCGCAAGCCAATATGACGTAAAGCTGGCCGCCGCACCTGTTAAACAGGGCATATTCGGACTTCGCCTTGTTGATATTATCATATTTACATTATTATTAGCTAATATAGTGCTAGTGTTGGCAGTCGTCCGGCAGAATAAGCACGAAAAAGAGTATTTAAAAAAGATAGATGCTATCGCCAAAACGCTTGATAGCAACACGCGTGGAATCGATTCGATGAAGAGCTATGTGGACAAAAAAGTGACTAAGTCCGCCTCTTTAATAGAAAAGAACGTCACCGAGCTTAAAAAGAGCGTGAAAAACCAGGGTTTTGCGATCGACAAGATCAACGATGCCAGAAAGACGCTCTCGATCCGTCTGGCTAACGCCGAATCCCGCATCGACCGCGTCCTAAGTCAGCAAACCGTCGTAAAGAAAGCAGGGGAGAGATAGTCGGTCGTTTGCGAGTTAACGGGTTTGCGCGTTAACGCGTTCTAGGAGAACCAATGAGTATTAAACGTTTCGAAGACATAAATGCTTGGCAAGAAGCCCGACAACTTACCAAGAGTATATACGAATTAACGGAATTGCCTGGATTCAATAAGGATTGGGGCTTGAGTCAACAAGTCCAAAGAGCAGCGGTTTCTGTTATGAACAATATTGCCGAAGGTTTTGATAGCGCATCAAAGGCAGAATTCATTAAGTTCCTTAGCTATGCGCGTAGGTCGGCATCGGAAGTCCAGTGCGCTCTTTATGTAGCGCTTGATCGCGCCTACATTAATAAAAGTCAGTTCGATGGTATATATGAACGCGCAGAGAAAACTCGTCGCATGGTAACAGCATTTATGAAGTACTTAAAAGGAGCTAACGCGCAACGCCCAAACGCACCAACAAACGCACTTGAAAGGGAGCAACGCGCCAACGCGATAACACGCTAACGCGCCAACAAACACATGAGCTTTATCACATTGCTACTATACATAACTGCGATATACATCCGCCCACAAGAGTGGGTGCCGCAGATCTATGGCTGGCCGCTAATCAATATCCTGGCCATAGTGACTGCGTTCTGCGTGCTTATCGAGGCAGGCATGAACCAGAAACTGCGAGTAAATGAACCGCAGATAATTCTGCTCTTGGCGTTTCTCGGATGCATAGTCATGTCGCACTTATCTCACGGCTATTTAGGCGGAGCATGGGATTCATTCCTGAAATTTGGTCCAAACGTAGTTATGTTCTTCTTATTCGTAAACGCCCTTAATACTGAAAAGAGAATAAAGATAGCTATTTGGCTCATAATTATATTAACTGCTGTTTTAGCCGTCCAAGGCATATATCAATATAATCATGGCTTCGGATGGGCAGGACAACCATTATCGCAGGTTACAAAAGAGACACCTAACGGTCGCATAACCTGGATAGGAATATTTAATGACCCCAATGATTTGGCCCTTACCTTCGTAGTTGCTATTGGATTTTTAATTTCATTTATTTTTAATAAAAGTGCATGGCTTATTAAAATAGCAAGTGTTCCTCTAGCTGCTTTGTTGATATATTCACTGTATCTCACAAACTCCAGAGGAGGATACTTGGCTTTTGCCGCAACAATTGGTTACTTTTTTTTGAGAAAATTTAAAAATAAGTTTGTCGCCATAGCTATAGGAACCATATTGGCATTTGTCGTATTATTGGTAGGCCCCTCTAGGATGGCAGATGTATCAGCAGAGGAAGACTCAGCACAAGGCCGTATAGAGGCCTGGTATTCAGGGTTTCAGATGCTAAAAAGCGCGCCGTTATTCGGAGTGGGATATGGAATGTTTACGGATTACCACGATAGAACAGCTCATAATTCATATATATTGGTTGCTGCTGAAGAAGGACTTGTAGGAATGGTTGTCTGGATTGCGCTAATATATATATGTTTTAAAGGATTTTTTGCAATCAGATCTCAAGAAAATGCATCCTTAAATTTTAATATACAGGGACTGGAGGCAGCCTTATTCGGTTTTTTGTGTTCTGCCTATTTTTTATCACGTGCTTATATAGCGATATTGTATTTAATTATTGCGTTGGCTAGCGCTACCTCCTACTTGTTTCTTAAAAAAAATGAATACAGTTATACCCTTAAGGACCTAGGTATCGTGAGCGCAATAAGCTCGAGCCTCTTAGTTATGACATTTGTTTCGATGAAATTATCTTTAAAATAGAATTATTACTTATACTTACCAAAGCTTTTTATCGTGCATCATTAATATTTACTATGAATAATAACAGTCAATGAAAGGGTAGTGCCGTGTATATAATTTATACAATACTCAGAAAATTCCTAAAAAAAATACTAAACTTTTTTAATAGACTAATTTTTTTATATCGAAAATTTACAAATAATCTGCCCTTAGATGAAAACGGAAACATCGATTTTGGTAAGTTAGAGGCCGAGGGATCCGCTCAAATGCTCGGCGGTGGAGAGATAGGCAGATGGACATATGTCGGTTGGGGATCAAAAATATATAAATATGGTCCGCTAGATAGCAAGGTAACCATAGGGGCCTACTGCTCGATAGCTGGTAGCGTAAAAATATTTTCCGGAGGGGATCACGGACATAGGGCGAGAATATCGTCATACCCGTTAAGGGCCACATTCTCGAAAGATAAATATAAATTAAATTATGACGCAACAAGTAAAGGGCCGATTATCATTGGAAATGATGTTTGGATTGGCTTTGGCGCAACTATTTTATCAGGAGTCACCATTGGAGACGGTGCGGTTATAGGAGCAGGAGCGGTTATAAGTAAAAACGTTCCACCATATGCTATAGTCGTTGGAAATTCAGCTCGTGTAGTTGGATATCGTTTTTCAAAGGATGTAATAGAAAAACTTCTTTGCATTAAGTGGTGGAATTGGAGTGATAAAAAAATAATCGAATCTTTAGATGAATTTTACGGAGATATTTCTTTATTTATTAATAAATATTACGAAAAAATAGATAAACGGTGACCGCCTTTTGACTAGTCAGGTATTGGAGACATGGGTTCGCATATTGCAATAACGGTGGAGCAAATGAACGAAAACGTTAAAATCATGAAAAATGACGGCTTGAAGCATCAAGCATCTAGGGGGGCTCTCTGGGGGCTATCAAGCAATCTGGGCGTTAGCGCTATTAGTTTTGTCGGGACTGCAATACTTGCACGGATGCTTTCACCTAAAGATTTTGGACTACTAGGAATGGCGGTGTTGATTATGGGAATAGTGCAACTATTTGGTAATCTAGGCTTGGGCGCTGCGCTAATCCATAAAAAAAACATTGATAACAGCTATCTTTCGACTGCTTTCTGGTCTTCACTTATCGTAAGTGTTGCTCTCACCCTAGGTTCCGTCATTCTGGCACCATTTGCATCAATATTTTTTAAAGAACCAGTTGTTAAATGGATAGTTATAGTTATTTCCATGAATTTTATCATTTCATCATCCGCGAGCATTCACCGAACACTACTGTATAAAGATATAAGGATGAAGAATATTGCTATTATTGAAATTGCCTCACGATTTGTGCGAGTAATAATTATGATAGTTTGTGCGTTAGCTGGGTGGGGGTTTTGGAGTATTGTTATTGGTTTTATAGGCGAAGGTATCCTGAAAACAAGCCTTTTCGTTGTAACAGTCAAGTGGATTCCTACTTTTCAATTCAATAAGACGAAATTTGATGAGTTGTTCCATTACGGAAAAAATATTTACGGGCAGGGATTTGTTAATTACTTTAACCAAAATATGGATTTTATTGTAACGGGGCGTCTTTTGGGAGCAAGTCTACTTGGATTCTATCAATTTTCATTCAACTTGCCATATCTAGTAAAATCTTACGTTCAGGATGGGGTTGGTCCAGTAGCTTTTTCAGCATTCAGTAAAGTTCAGGATGATAACCAACGATTGACTCGTGGTTTTTTAAACGCTGTGAAATATGTTTCAATTATAGTATTTCCTGCCATGTTCGGATTAGCATTTTGTGCCGATGACTTCATATCAGTTGTTTATGGCACCAGATGGCTTCCATCGTCCGACCCATTAAAACTACTTTGTTTTAGCGCGGCCCTTGCGTCTGTGCATTGTGTTGTTTATGCACTTTTCAATGCCAAAGGTAGGCCTGATATAGGACTCAAGTGGGGTTTGTTTATACTGCCGATCACCATTACTTCTGTCGTATATTTTTCTAGATGGGGCATTATCGGCATCGCCATAGCTATGTTTTTTATGGAGGTATTTACTACATTTATTGCATACATCGCAACGAGATTATTAAAAGTAGTGTTTAAAAGCTATTTAATAGCTTTACTACCTGCGATTTACAGCTCTTTAATAATGACAACAGCCCTATATGTTATTAACAATAAACTGCTTTTAATCGATAATATTTACTTAAGATTCATATTTAATATTTTTATAGGGGTTGTTATTTATGCCGCATCTTTGTTTATTTTTTATAAAAAAGACGCAATTAGTACTATAGAATTTATTGGGCCAAGCTTAAAAACTGGTTAACTATAATGTACCAACACATATTTAATAATATATTAAATCCACTATACGAGTCGGCCATAAAACGACGAAATATGTTGAAATACCACAAATTTTTGGGAAAAAGCCAATGGTGGTCGCTTAAGGAACTGCAAAGATTCCAATATGGCGAGTTATCCAGACTCTTGCAGAATGCTTATGAAAATGTTCCGTATTGGCGCCGACTATTTGATAAGCTGAGTCTCAAGCCTATTGACATCAAAAATGAAAAAGATCTACATAAATTACCAATAATTGATAAAAATGACATTAGGAACAACTACGATGAAATGATTGCAACAAATTATAAGAATAAAACATGGAAAAAATCTACAGGCGGATCCACCGGTGCGCCACTTCATTTTGAATATACTCCGGAAAGCTATGATTGGCGAGTTGCCACATCAAAGAGAGGTTATTTATGGGCAGGATGTGAGGCCGGCATTAAGCAGGCGTATATATGGGGTGCTAACATAAACAAGGTTTCGGCTTTGCAACGAATAAAAGAAAACTTGCATCATGCCATATTGAGGCAGAAATATTTTAATTGCTTTAAATTTAACGAAGAAGAGATGAAGCGAACTCTTCTCGCGCTTAATCGCTACAAGCCGGCAATAATAGTAGGCTATACAAATCCTTTATATGAATTTGCTAAGTTTGCATCCGGTTGCGATGACTTAAAATTTAAACCAAAAGCTATAATATCGGCCGCTGAAAAATTGCATGATTTCCAAAGAAAAGAAATATCTAAGGTATTTGGATGTGAAGTATTTAATACATATGGAAGCCGCGAGTTTATGCTGATCGCCTCAGAGTGTGATAAGCATGATGGCTTACATGTAAATATGGAAAATTTAGTGGTTGAAGTTATAAAAGAAGACGGATCGCCTGCCAAACCCGATGAAATTGGCGAGATAGTAATAACCGACCTACATAATTATGGGATGCCGTTTATTAGGTACAAGATAGGAGATATGGCCATCCCCTCCGATAAACAGTGCCAATGCGGGCGAGGGCTACCCTTGCTAAAAGATGTAACCGGCAGGTCGCTGGATATCATAAAGACATCTGATGGGAAAAATATTCCCGGCGAGTTTTTTCCTCATTTAATGAAAGAATTTCAGGGAGTTAAGCAGTTTCAGGTTGTCCAGGATAAAATAGATCACCTGCTCATAAGAATCGTTAAAAAAGATGAGCTTTTGGATTCAAAGCTTAGTTTTATGAAGAATGAAATAAAAAAGGTTACGGGAACAACGGTAAAGGTCGATATTTCGTTCGTAGAAGATATACCGCTTACATCAACCGGAAAATATCGAGTAACGATATCTGAATTAAACAATAACACCGGTGCATAAAATATGAATATTTTACAGGTTATAAATAGTCTTGATTGCGGAGGCCTTGAAAAGCTTACGCTCGATCTAGTTAAAAAATTAAAGACGCGAGGTCATGTCGTAACCATCTGCTGTCTTAATGGATCCGGAAGTCTCACGGATTATTATACTGACATAGAAGTTGCATCATTAAATAAAAAAAACGGGCTGGATGTGACTCTGCCTATTCGTTTAGCTCATATAATGCAGCAAAAAAAGGTATCGATTGTCCATACCCATAATCCAGGACCTTTATTATATGGAACGCTCGCCGCAAAATTGGCGCGAATTCCCGGTATAATAAACACACGGCACGGAAGAGCGCCAAAACATATGAATCGATTTGTGTGGAATATGAATAATTCTATTGTGGCAATATCAGAAGATGCAAAAAAGGAGTTATTACGAAATAATGCTATTGCGCCTAAAAAAGTGTCGGTTATACACAATGGCATTGATCTTGAAAATTTTGGTAAGGTCATAAACCCGCTGGAAGAAAAGAAAAGGTTAGGGCTTGAATCCTCGTATGTGATAGGGACTGTTTCCAGGTTGTCAGAGGAAAAAGACCAGGCAAGTCTTATAAAAGCTTTCGCGATAGTCGCCGCTACGGAGCCAAAAGCTAAGTTCATATTTGTAGGAGACGGCCCTTTAAAAGGCGAATTAGAGGCACTTACTAAAGAACTCGGCCTTCAGGATAAGATAATTTTTCTCGGATTCAGAAGCGATATAAGCGTTATCGTGAAAGCATTTGATATTTTTGTATTATCATCACTACAGGAGGGCATTTCTTTAAGTCTATTAGAGGCAATGGCTACTTCGCGGCCCGTTGTTGCTACAAATGTCGGCGGTAATCCCGAGGTCGTGGTTGATGGAAAAACCGGATTTCTTGTCCCGCCAAAAGATCCACAAAAACTGGCAGGCGCTATCATTAAACTTATCAAAAATCCTGAACTTACAAAAAAGATGGGCGAAGCGGGCAGGAAAAGAGTTGAAGAAAAATTCAGTTTAGATCGTATGGTTCGTGAGTATGAGGCGTTGTACAAAACTTGCTTGGCAAGAAAGACTTGATATGAAAACCATTGGGACAATAATTCACGGCGCTCTTGGCGATTGCTATGAACAGTTGTGCGCAATTAGAAATATTCGCAAAAGTGATAAATATAATGACACTCGCTGGGTTGGTTTCTTTGCGGCGCAGGAACGCTTGAATGCCATGAAACACTTTGACCTGGAAATGCTTGATGAGATACACCTTGCTAGCAATATATCATCTATTGACATAGATATATTCTATCAATTTCAAATATTCGACGGAGAACTTCAACGTGACATAATTTCAAAACTACCAGATCACTTAAAATTAAAATTCGATTTAACCCATAATATCAAGCCATGGAATGTGATAAAACAGCATGATTATCATAAGGCACCTCTTGAATTATGTTTGAGTGCGATCGGTAAAGAATACTTACCCATAAATGCACATGAAAATCTTG
>Ga0265297_10010395_pt1 | contig 11713 bp, 14 predicted proteins | sample Munlanlwell13791_FD_192502 | JGI IMG/M metagenome (GOLD analysis project Ga0265297, IMG submission 192502) | Leachate microbial communities from a municipal landfill in Southern Ontario, Canada - Leachate well 137-91 | ecosystem: Engineered > Solid waste > Landfill > Unclassified | place...
CAATCACAATCTCTTGCTGTGTCTGGTCAGATGCAGAAAGTACTAAAGGTAAAGCAATAAGTCCGCTGGCGGCTGAAAGACCGCAGAGAAGTAGAAAAAAGGAAAGGACTGTTGCACTACGACTGTTGTTGATCATGGTGGTCGGGTGTCGTCTCTTTCATTTGATTCTGCAAAAGGGTCTGCAGACGCTCGTCGCTCGAAAGCTCTTTGTATTGCGGGAGCTCATCGCGAGAACGCAATCCTAAGAACTCTAAAAACGGTAGGGTGATTGTGTACACCGTCTGTTTTTGCTTCCTGTCGAATTCCGCCTCGATCAGTCCCTTAATCAGCAAATTACGCAAGATGAGGGAGCAGTTTACTCCTCGGATCTGTTCCAATTCCATTTTGGACACTGGACCTCGATACGCGATGATTGTTAGTGTTTCTAAAGACGGTTTTGTCAGATCGCCGGATTGTTCGCTTTTTATGAATTCCGTTATCAATTTTGCTGCGTCTGAAGTCGTTGCCATCTGGTACGTTTCATGGCTGGACATGACGAGAATACCGCGATCCTGTTCGGCATACCAGGCAACAAGCTCCTCAGCCGCTTGTTTCACCTCATCCTGCTTAACATTCAGAATCTCCGCGATGCGTTTTGCCGAGAGCGGCTTGCCCGCTATGAAAAGCAGGCTTTCAATCTGTTTATGCACTTGGGTCATATTCATTTAATTCTTGATCAGGTTGATGAACGACGATATCCTTGAAATTTCCATGTTGATGGACCACGACCGAGCGGCGTTTTACAAGCTCAAGAAGCGCAAGGAAGGTCACGATGACATCCATCTTTGAGGACGCCTTAGACATCAGAGAAGAAAAATTCACTTCTGCCTGTTTTGTAAGCATCTCTGAAATATTTGCGATCTTTTCCTGCAAAGATACAGTCCGCCGGACTATTTCTCGCGGCATTTCAGTACCGAAAGGAAAAGTTCGTGCAAATGGCTTGGCGTCAGGTGTTTCGGAGGGTTAAAGACTGTTGTGATGGGTATCGCAGGCTTCATGCGAGGGAACAAGAATCGGCGTTTCACGATCATCTTTTGCAGGGCTTTTGATGCTTCATAAAATTCCTTGTACATGCGTAATTGTAGCGCGAGGTCCGTAGCATCGTCATCATCCACAGTCAATTCCGGCAAAAGAATCCTGGACTTAATCAGTAACAGTTTAGATGCGACGACAAGAAAGTCTGCCAATTCATCCGGATTGGTTTCAGCAATCTCTTTGAGGCAATCAAGATACTGCTCGGTAACCTGGCTGAGAGAGATCTCAGAAATATCAAGCTTTTCCCGTTCAATAAGCTCAAGCAGGAGCTCTAAAGGTCCTTCAAATTGGGCAATCTGGATTTTCTGCATAAAGTTTATCGCTTTTTCCGCTGTACCCGCTTTTTCGGTTTTGACTTCGCGGGCTTCCGAATAACTTGAAGTTTGAGAGGGATCTTATAGGCAATATTTTCAATCCGAGGTACAGCGACTTTTAGATAATCCTTCACTTTCAGCCGTAAACTTTCCGTAAATGAACCTGCGCCGAACAAAGCCGAGGTTGCCTTCAAAAGCGATTTGTCAGTAATCACCTCAAGCTTATGGATTGCGCCGAAAGGCGTCATTGCGCCTGGCTTCACCTTAAAGCGCGAGGACATCTCTTTCTCCGATGCAATGCCGACTTTCTTTACAGCAAGCGCCTGTTTGAATTTTTTTTCATCAAGCCGGTAATTCGCCGGCATAACAACGAGAAAATACTGCTTGTCCGCTTTTACCAACAGGGTCTTCGCGATATTGTCGAATTTTTCTTTCAAGGTCTGCGCGAGGTCGTAGACAGTAAACACTTTCTTGTGAGGAACGACTTCGACGGTAATTTTTGCTTTCTTTAGATACGATTCAATGCTTTTTGCTATGGCCATGTGATGAATAGATAAAGGGTAATTGAGGTTGGGTAAAAAATGATTTTGCGCGCTTTTTGCCTGCCGGAGTTAACGCGAGCGCTTCGATGTACCATTTATTTTTTGTCCATTTGCCGCGTGCCGCGATAAGTCCTTGTATAATCAGGCGTTCCGCAGAACGCACCACCGTCGTCTGTTGGTCCTTGCGCGAAGGCGGATTCTTTTCGCGCTCGTAAAAACGAAGCAACGCCTGAGGCTTCATGAATTTCGTCGTGTAAAGATTCCGAAGAATATATTTCTGCAATCGGGAAAGCATACTGCTTCATTTATTGAAGAAAGGTCATCGTTTTAATGGCATCATCGAGTTCCGTTGCCATCCGCTGGCCTGCTACCTCAAGTTTCCCATCCTTCAACTGCGCCGCGTACGTTTTCCCTTTTTCCTGTGCTATGGCATCGGTGTCTCCTTCAACAAAAGGTATGATGAAAATGTCACGCGAAATCATAAGCGTTGTCGTGGTATTGCCCGATCCGAGTGGGAAAAGATAACTTACTGAAAGATACGAATTCCAATATCCTCGATAATGGACGACTCGGACTCCCCGACGACCATCGACGGTTACCTGCTGCACGTCATACACAGTGGGATAGCCAGCGTCCTGTATGAGCTTTATGATGTCTTGCTCCGCTAAATCTGGATTAATAGTCCCAGCAAACCAATAGGGCGATCCAGCCCAATCCGTGGGGACGTAATTCGGCGATGTCCTTGTGACAGCGATATGTCCAGCAACGTCACGACGAGACATGTTTTCAAACATGCCATATACAATGCTTCCCGCAGAGGGGACGAGTTTCACCTTTTCCGGCTTCAGATATTTTCCCCATGCAACGGGATACGTCATCGTCATGTTTACTTCTTTATCTACCAGCTGCAATTTGTCCGAAGGAAACGAATTTGAATTATTAACATTATTGACGTTATTTGTTATGGGAGTGTTAGTTGTATTATTTGTACTGTTTGTATTGTCATTTGTTGCAAGAGTGTACACCTTTACGGACACAGACTTTTGCGTTGATTCGCTCCCCTGATTGGCCTGGATAAACAGAGTTGCAGCATCGACTTCTGTACGGGCAGACAAGGCTATCGTTTTTTTCTCTCCAGCTGTGATCTGGAAAGTGGTCTCTTCGGATCGCAATGCTTCAGGGACTGTCAGTGTAACGTCAATTGCGGCAACGGCATCCGGCGAAGTGATAATGATGTCATAATTGAGGCTTGCGTCTTTTTGCATCACAATCTTGTCCTCAGCGTGGATGGCGAACGCGACCGAGTTGGTGTCCTGAGTCATTTGATATACAAAATAGATCGCTACGCCCACAGCGACAATGACGACAGCGATAATGGTAATACCGATGGTCGTGGAAATGCCTCTTGGTTGTGATGTTTGCATAGTTATGGTCTCAAACGATGTAATAATCGGGGGAACGGAATTGTTTCCCGTACGTGCGAAAGGCCACAAAGATACGCAACAAGCCGTTCGGCTCCGATTCCGAAACCGGCATGCTGAACGGATCCATACCTGCGTAAATCCAAATACCACTCAAATTCTTTTTCCGGAAGTCCATGCTCGCGGAGTCTCTGGATGAGCAACTCGAGATCGTGAATTCGTTCGCTTCCTCCAATGACTTCCCCATACCCCTCTGGTAACAGTAAATCGTTGCATAGGGCAAACGACGGATCTTCTTCATCAGGCTGCATATAAAATGCCTTGAGGGCAACCGGGTAATGCGTAACAAAAACAGGAACTTCGTAATGATTCATCAGAAGCGTTTCGTCATCATTGCCGAAATCCTCGCCCGCGCGAATATCTGATCCTAGGCTCTTCAATTTTTCGAGAGCTTGCGTGTATTTCATTTTGACAAACGGTTCAGCGATGAGTTTTTGAATTTTGGCAACGTCCCTCTCTAAGATTCGCAGCTCTTCGGCACATGTTTTAAGAACGTGCCCAATAACGTACTTAAGCATTTTTTCCTGCACGGCCATACTCTCAGTGTGCCCAGTGAATGCCATTTCTGCGTCAAGCATCCAAAATTCGGTCAGATGCCTACGAGTTTTCGATTTTTCCGCGCGAAAAACCGGCCCGAAATCGTATACCTTCCCCAAACTCATCGCGAGCGCTTCCAAATAAAGCTGACCTGACTGAGAAAGATACGCAGGTTCTCCAAAATAATCGGTTGTGAAAAGTGTCGTCGTCCCCTCACAAGAGGTCGGCGTCAGGATCGGCGTGTCTGTCAAGCGGAAACCCTCTTCTTTAAAAAACTTCCGTAAACCCCAGATAACCTCATCCCGCACAGTCAAAATCGCGCGTTGACGCGGACTCCGAATCCAGAGATGACGATGGTCGAGTAAGAAATCCACACCATGTTCCTTTTTCGCGATCGGATAGTTTTCTGCGATTTGAACGGCGTCTATGCGTGAAACGTGCAGTTCATAACCGCCAGGCGCACGCGGTTCTTGCTTAATCGTGCCCTGCACTATCACCGAGCTTTCTTGCGTTACTGTGCCAACGAGGGCAGCTCCATCTGCAGAGAGATTCCCCGCATCCGCAATGCACTGAATAACACCTGAACCATCCCGCACCAATACAAAATGAATCTTTCCTGATGAACGGAAATTATAAATCCACCCGCGTACGGTTACTTCTTGATCCACGTGTGAACCAACGTCTCGGATATCGGTAATCGTCATAACAATTCTCCTGAACTATACCATTTTTCCCCGCTTTTGACAACGCATTACAGCATGCTCCCCGGATGACGTTTGTTATGCAGATCTTTCATTATCTCGAAGGTAAGGGTACCAAGCAAAATGAAACTTAAAATGATAAACCAATCGGATCCTACGAGTGTTTCAGTCCGCAAAACTTTACGGAAAAAAGGCAAATACACTGCGGAAATTTGTATCAATAAAGTAATGACAATCGAACCAACCAGCCACATATTAGAAAAAGGATTCTGCCGCCAAATGGGGCGCCGAAGCACCCGGACGCTTAAGACATACACCAACGAATCAAGAGATACCGCAAGAAAAGTGATTGTGCGCGCGCGATCAATGTCTCCAGTTACTTTCCATATGAGATAAAAAAGCAGAAGAGCGCCTAATCCTGTTACCAAGCTCACGGCCATAATAGTGTTTCGCATCTGCTTGGTGAAGATAGGATCTCGTCGTTTAATCGGCTTGTCTTCCATGACATTTGCCTCTTTTGGTTCAAAGGTAAGAGCAAGCGCAGGCAAACCGTCAGAGATGAGATTGATCCACAAGATTTGGGACGCCAGCAAAGGAAGCGGCATCCCCAGCAACAAAGATCCTGAAATAAGCACCATTTCCGTAAAACTGTCAGACATAAGATATAAGACGACTTTTTTGATGTTCGCAAAGATGACTCTTCCTTCCTCAATGGCCCGAACGATCACCGAAAAATCATTCTTCAGCAAGATCATGCTTGCCGTTTCTTTCGCAACATCCGTTCCGGATCCCAAAGCGATGCCAATATCCGCAGAACGCAATGCGGGCGAATCATTGACGCCATCGCCAGTCATCGCCACAACATGGCCTTTATGCTGCCAGGCATCGATAATGCGCAATTTATCTTTTGGCGTTACGCGCGCATAAATAGTAAAATCGGTGATGCGCTGATCCAGCTCTTCTTTTGATAATTTCTCAAGACGTTCTCCATCGATAATATTAGATTCATGGGACGGCAAACCAAGTTGTTTGGCAATCGCAAGCGCAGTATACGCATTATCCCCTGTAAGCATAACGGTACGGATTCCTGCCGCCGCCGTTCTTTGAATCATCGCACGGGCATCCTCGCGCAACGGATCTTGCATGCAGAAAAAACCAAGAAAAATCAAATCAGCAAGTGGATCGATTGTCGAAAGCGTCTGATCCTTCTCTACATGCTTATACGCTATCGCGAGCATGCGAAGACCATCGGAAGAAAGTGTCCTATACTCTTTCTGCAAACGTTTATGGTCATCGGGTGTTAATGCGCGTACTCGGTTATCCGTATCGACATGCGTGGAATGATTGAGCATCCTCTCTGGCGCGCCCTTTACGATCACTAGCCGTTTCCCATCGTCTCGATGGAGTGTAACCATGTATTTCCGTTCAGAATCAAAGGGGATTGCGTCTATTCGCGGACGCTCCTTTTCCTCGGTCGCCTTGACGAGGCCTATCTTAGCTGCGGCAGTTACTAGCGCACGTTCTGTGGGATTGCCAAAAACGCGCCAGGTGTGGAAAGGATCTTGCTGATTTTCCAGATATGCATCGGAATTGAGCAAGGCGTAACGAAATGCCTTAAAGACGCTTTCTGGATGCGCAGTGTGTCCAGGATGTTGATCAATGGCTAAATCAAACCCATCCGATATAACGCGCACGACATGCATTTCACCGATGGTGAGCGTACCCGTTTTATCCGTGCAAATAACTGTTGTCGACCCTAAGGTTTCTGCCGCCACAAGTTTTCGTACCAATGCGTTTTGCTTGAGTATCCGTTGCATACCAAGCGCCAAAATCGCCGTCATAACAACAACAAGCCCTTCAGGGATCGCTGCAACGGCCAAAGCAACGCTTGTTGTAAACATTTCAAGAAAGCCCCTACCGAGAAGGATGCCCGCAATAAAAAGAGCGAGACTGATGCCAAGGATGATAAACGCAATGGTTTGGGAAAACCGTCGCAAGCGTTCCTGCAACGGCGTTTGTTCAACTGGCGTCTGCGCGAGAAGCTCAGCGATTTTCCCTATTTCCGTATGAGACCCCGTGGACACGACAACCCCCACACCCGATCCGCCAACGACGATCGTGCCAAAAAAGGCCATATTCATCTGCTCGGCGAGAACTATGGCTTTCGGTTGGACATCGTGATTTTTCTTCTGGGGCACCGATTCCCCCGTCAGCATCGCCTCATTGATCATGAGCTGTTCAGTTGCAAAGAGGCGCACATCAGCAGGGACTTTTGATCCCGCGTGCAATTTCACGATATCGCCAGGCACCAGCGCGCTCGGAGGTAAAGCCATCTCTTGTCCATCGCGGATGACCGATGCCGTAAATGTTACAATCCGTTGAAGCGCTTCAAGGGCTTTTTCCGCTCTGAACTCTTGAATAAAACCAACGATAACGTTGAAAATAACTGCTACTAAAATAACCCAGGCATCAATTTGATCGTTTAATATAAAACTTATCGCTGCCGCAACTAATAAAATGTAAATGAGGGTGCTTTTGAATTGTGAAATGAAAATCGACAACCAAGAGGCTCGTTTTTGTTTCAAAATCTGATTGGGCCCCCACTGCTCAAATCTTCGCGTCGCTTCTTGGCTAGATAGGCCTTTTGATTTGTCCGTCTTCAAATCGCGAATGACCTGCTCTATCTTTAGGGCTGACCATTGCTCTTGTTTCATGGAACTATTGTACCATTGAACTCTATCTGAGAAAAATGAAAAACCTACGCGCAAGAAGTCAGGATGCCACTGTAGGTGCCATCCAAACTTCTGCGTCCAGAGGGAATCGAACCCCCAACCTTGGGCTTAAAAGGCCCCTGCTCTACCAATTGAGCTATGGACGCCCATAGCGCACCGCCATCGTACTCCAACGGCATCCATTTGACAATGGAGGGTGAGTTTGAGCGGAAGCGCGTTTTTGCTATACTAAGAAATACTATGAGTCTTTCTGGTGGTCAAATATTCGTACTTATCCTGCTGTTCGTCGCAATAGGCGTGGTGTACTTCATCACAAAAAAACGCTTTTAATCAGGCGGATTTTTTACTTGCGAGCGCACGATCAAGCAGTTTAAGAAATACGCGTCGAGTAACTTCGACGTCCGTCTGCGCACGGTGGGCCCTCTTATTGACGACCCCAAAGTATTGGGCCACGCGCTCTAAGCTATACGAAGGCAGGATCAAATGCCTCCGTGCGATTTCGCATGTATCAAGCGTTTGATTCGTCGGCACAGGAAAACCTTGCTTAGAGGCGTAAAAACGCACAAATCCTAAATCGAACTCGACGTTGTGGCCGACGAGGACTGAATCAGCGATAAAAGAAAGAAAATCCCCCAATACTTCCTTTAGATCTCTGCCCTCATTCATGGCCATATCATAGGTAATGCCATGGATAGCAATCGTCTCTTCTGGAATAGGTTTGGTTGGGCGAATAATGCTGTGGAAGTGCTCGGCAACCTCACGGTTCACCAGCCGCTCTGCGGCAATCTCAAGCATCTCATGCCCTAGATCCGGCTTAAAACCGGTTGTTTCAATGTCGAAGATGACGAACGATCGTTGTGTTATTGTGTCTTGCGGCATGGTCGCAAGTGTACCCAAAAAACAAAGGGGTGGCAAGCTCGTGGGGATAAGCTGTGTGTGTCGTTCTCTTGAAAAACCCACATGCAAACGGTACTATCTGAAGTACCCTATGGCAGAAAATGAGCGCATCCAACAGCGCATTCCACCACAAAATCTCGAAGCGGAGCAGTCAGTGCTCGGCGCTTTAATGATCGATAAGGATGCAATCATCAGCGTTGCCGACGTTCTCGATCCCGAGGATTTCTATAAAGACGCGCATGGAAAAATCTATGATGCCATGCTGGACCTCTATGAACGGCATGAACCAATTGATATTTTGTCCCTGTCTAACAGACTTGATGAACGCGCCGCCCTCGAATCCGTCGGAGGGAGAAGCTATTTGACCTCGTTGGCGAACGTGGTTCCGACAGCGGCGCACATCGAGGGATACGCAAAGATCGTCAAGCACAAATCGACGTTACGAAAATTGCTCACCGCATCACAGACAATCGCCGAGCTCGGCTTCCAAGAATCCGAAGACGCAGAAAATACCTTGGATAAAGCCGAAAAAGCGCTTTTCGCCGTCTCGCAAAAACATCTGCGACAAAATTTCGTCCACATCAAGAACATTCTCGTCGATACGTTTAATCGCTTGGATGAACTACACCAAAATAAAGGAAAGCTCCGAGGGATTCCAACCGGTTTCACCGACTTAGACAAGCGCCTTGGAGGACTGCAGAAATCAGACCTCGTCATTCTAGCAGCACGCCCATCGATCGGTAAAACGACACTTGCGCTTGATATTGCAAGAAACGTCGCAGTGAAAGCGAATGTCCCTGTCGGCATCTTCTCACTGGAAATGTCCAAAGAGCAACTATCTGATCGCATGCTGTGCGCTGAAGCAGGCGTTGGGTTATGGAAAATGCGCACTGGGCAATTAGAGCAAGATGAGGATTTTTCACGCATTGGCGAGGCTATGGGTAAGCTCTCCGAAGCGCCCATTTACATTGAAGACTCTGGGTTTGTGAACGTCATGCAGATCCGCACGAAAGCGCGCCGATTAAAGATGGAAAATGACTTAGGGCTCATTGTGGTTGACTATTTGCAGTTAATGGAAGGTTCAAACACTGAAAACAGAGTACAGGAGATATCGGAGATAACGAGAGCCTTAAAGAGCATTGCGCGAGAATTGAACATCCCTGTCCTGGCATTATCACAGCTGTCCCGAGCAGTTGAAGCGCTTTCACCTCCTATTCCGAAACTATCCCACCTTCGCGAGTCTGGATCCATCGAACAAGACGCCGATATCGTCATGTTCATTTACCGTCCCTCGGTATACCGCAATAAGGAAGAAATGCCCCAGGAAGAACGCAATCTCGCAAAAATCATCATCGCTAAGCACCGAAACGGCCCGACCGGCGAAGTTGACCTCTCCTTTGACGAAGAGCGGTTGCGATTTGAAAATCGTGCAAAAGAAGGCTTCGCGGGACCTGAACCATTTAACTAATCTCTATGTTTGACGCATTCAAACAGATGAAGCAGTTGTACGAAATGCAAAAAAAGCTGGGTGATATTGTCGTAGACGAATCATCTTCGGACGGCAATGTTTCAATCCGCATCAACGGTAAAATGGAAGTGTTAAGTCTCACAATCAATAATCAGGCGGAAGCAAACCTCTCGGACACGCTGCTGAAAACGATCAACTCGGCCATTCGATCTGTGCATGTGCGTATCTCAGAAGACATGCGCAACAATGCCGGAACCGATTTGCCAAACATTTCATGACTAAATATCCGGAATCAATCCAGCGGGCGATCCGCGTACTTTCGAGGCTCCCGGGAATCGGCACAAAAACTGCTGAACGGTTAGTTTTCTTCCTGATTCGTATGGACGCAGGACACAGGAAAGAAGTCATCACATCGCTGCAGGATATTGCGACCCGAACCTCAGTTTGCACCAAATGCGGATATATCTGCCAAGAAGGAGAACAAACGTGTGCTATCTGCAACGATCCAGCGCGTTCGCAAAGCCTCTTATGCATTGTACCTGATATCCAGACCGTCCAAGCGATTGAAAAAAGTGGAAGCTTTAAAGGCCTTTATCACGTTCTTGGCGGACGCATCAATCCTATCGAGGGCATAACATCAGACATGCTGACCATAGCCCCATTAGAAAAACGGCTACGAGCGTCAAAACACATCAAGGAAATCATCCTCGCGACCGGGACAGACATTGAAGGGGAGCAAACGGCGATGGTTGTTGCAGCACAATGCAAACTGGAGGGCGTCACCATAAGCAGGCTTGCTAGAGGGATCCCCAGAGGATCAAATCTTGAATACACTGACGAGGTAACGCTCGCGGATGCCATAAAAGACCGCAAAGCAATGTGATCAGTTCCTTGGCAAAAAATTACTCCTTCGCTTTTGCGAGCGAAGTGATTTCGATTACAGAATGCGGCTGGCGATGGCCCCTGTTTCTTCGATAGCGAACCTTGTTTTTAAACTTAGCCACCCGGACCTTGTCACGTTTCCCGTGAGAAAGGATCTTGCCCGTCACCTTCACGCCAGAAAGTTTCGGCTTTCCTACTTCGCAAGAATGCTTTGTTTCGTCTGCGAGCAAAAGCACATTATCGAAGGTCAGCGTATCGCCTTCTTTCCCTTGAACAGTCTCAACGGATATTTTGGAACCCTTTCGGACAAGATACTGCTTGCCCCCAGTTTCAATGACTGCAAAATGCATAACAAATAGTTTACCGATCAATTGGGTACACCTAACCTACCACGCGCGAAATGACATGTCAATCGATGCGCTTCTCATTCAGGCGAAGTACCGCTTTGTCCGCTGAAAACACGTTTGCTGCATCCCCTTCATTCACTTCTAAGACATAACTGACGTTTGGAGAACCGACCAAGACAGGCTCCGTGCCAGCTTGGGGGTACGGAAGGTTTCTTTCAACACCGGCAACCATACCTTGAGAGATCCAGACTATATCAAGCGGGAAACGCATGTCTTTCATCCAAAACGTCACATGTTCTTCGTTTGGCATGACAAAGAGCATGCCGAATCCATGCCACAATTTTGACCGCCCTGAAAGGCCTCTTGCCAATTCAGACGCAGTCGAGACAACTTCTACACGATATGTTTGGCTTCCGACTGATACAACGCCGGTCCTTCCTTCAACTAATGCGCGTACGTAGTACCATGCCGCTTCAATATCCGATCGGAACAGCCAGCTTATCGAGCCCGCAGCCACAAGAAGAAGCATGGCGATAATGATTATTTTTTTCATGACTGTTCAGCTCTTTTACTACGTTGAGAGGCATACACGAGCAAGAAAAGCGCGAAGGCCACGGCGACGATGAAAAAAATAAATTTGAGCGCCGTGTTGATAAAAAGGGCGCTCACTCCGAATGCAGCCGACACTGTGTAATAGAGAAGCACCACCCGTTTCTGAGAAAAACCACTATCAACTAG
>Ga0265297_10010396_pt1 | contig 11712 bp, 13 predicted proteins | sample Munlanlwell13791_FD_192502 | JGI IMG/M metagenome (GOLD analysis project Ga0265297, IMG submission 192502) | Leachate microbial communities from a municipal landfill in Southern Ontario, Canada - Leachate well 137-91 | ecosystem: Engineered > Solid waste > Landfill > Unclassified | place...
TTCTAGTCCGTTGTAACCTGCAAGAAAATTATATGTTGCTGTTGCCCCCATAATTCCAAGAGGTATTAGAATTAAAGGATAAAACAAGCCAAGATTAAAGCCCATTACTTCTGACTGCCCTGCATTTATCACGACCAAAGGAATTGAGGCAAATAACAACAAAAAAAGTCTAAACTTTACAGATAATCCTCCCTGCCTCCACCCTAACAGATCATCGACTAGTCCGACAATTGCTAAAATTAATATTACACTTAATAATGCGAAAATTTGCAGATTAATTCCATTTGAATCATTGATAATAAAAGTTCTCATAGCAATATAAGCTAAAACACCCAAAACAAAACCCAACACAACAATTACTCCTCCTGAAGAGGCAACATTCTTGGGATGCCCCCATTTGTTCATATCTTCCCATAATAATCCAATTTCTTGGCTTTTTTTAATCCATTTTGGGAGCACTGCCAAAGTTATAAGAAAACTTATCAAAAAAGAAATAATCAAAATGAGATCCATTTTATTTATATTTATCCGATTTAGCTATTGATAATTCTGCATTTGGATAATCTATTGATAGGTATTCTTCTTTATATTCTATATTTGATGGATATTTTACTTCCCATATTTTTATAGGTCCTATAAAATCTCCATATTGTACATATTCTCCAATAGATATTCCCTGCTGTCTCAAGATTTCAATAATTGGATGACTTTCAGTGTGCACTGATTTAAAATTATTTGAATTCTCTCCAAATAAATATAATCTTGCCAGATTTGAATGAACTGTCCTTTTGCTGAGATATAATAATGAGCCTATTTGATTTACATTCACTTGTCCATTATTTTGGACTACTGACGGATAAATAAATACTCCTGCATCTAATCCTGAATTAAAATCCTGTATTGCATTGTTATAATATGCATATCTTAATGGTATTGTGTGCTGCTGATTATTATATATAAAAATTCCTTGTGGCTGAAGCATTTTTCCATTTAAATCTGCTGTTAGTATAACTGCTCCAAGAGCTGCTTTTTTCTCAGGGAGGAAAATCTCTTTTCCATTTTCATTCCAGACAATATCTTCATCTAATGAAGTTCCTCCAGTATAAACATAGATTATTTTATCTTTTGTTTCCTGTGTTTGTTTTTCATCCATTGCAAAATTTACAATCCATGAAAACCTATCATAATTTTCATCTGAGCCAATACTTGAGAATGCGGTATATTTTCCTATGTCTGTTGAATCTATTAGCAAGTGTGTAGCATTATGCACATATAAAAATTCTATAGTGTCTTTTTCATTAGGAGAGGTAAGCACATTTCTTCCCATGAGATAATCCCAATATACTATTGCATTTCCCCCGTCAAGTATTGTTGCTCTTTCCCCTATTGTCTGAACCCAGTACCCATAATCCCACCAGTGTGCAAAAACTGCATTTTCTGAAGTATTTTCTCTGACCCATAACATTGCCTTTTGCCATTGATACTGATAAATTCCCGGAGCAAAATTTTCTGCATTATATTTTTCACTTTTATAATAAGTCCACATAGTAAACAATGCCAAAAACACAACTAATATTGCTATTAATATTATAAAGAATCTCATGCTCTCATCTTTTTCCTTAATGGATTTCTGCACTATTTTTACACAGAAAAATGATACAGCAACAGGGCTTACAGCAGCAAGTATCATTACTAATCTTACTCCTCCTCTTGCTCCAATAATTGCAAGAGTAAGAACCATAAAGTATAATAAATATGTAAAATTTACATTTTCAAGTTCATGAAATGTTCCATTTTTGTATTTTTTAATATAATAATATCCAAATGCTCCAATAAAGAGTATTACTCCTCCAAAATACATTAATAAGCTCAAATTCCCTTCTCCATCAAGGGGATTTGGATGAGGAGCATATCTGCTGAATATAAGGCAGAATAAAAATATAAGATAAGCAGATGTCAAAATCCATCTTTCATCTTTTTTTACGCCTTTTAATAAATAATTGAACATCATTACTGCTCCTATAAAAAAGAGCCAGAAGAATATTGGGACATTAAACAGCAAAGGTCCAAATTCATTTTTCCATTCTCCAATAAAATATGGCTGCTTGTTTTCTGCAACAGTCAATAGAAGCCTTGTCCCTCCAAGAGGCCTTACAGTAGCCTCTATCATCATTTTTATTTCTCCAATTATATAATTTGGTCCTAAGATAATTATTACCAGAATAATTAAAATAGCACTGGATATTATTAATGAGAATAATTGGCTTGGAATTTTTAATTTTTCTGATTTATCTTTAAGCCGGAATATATTTTTCTTGACAATATATATATCTACAAGCATTATAAAGAATAATGCAATTGCAGAGCCTGTTGTTGTAACTGATATCAAAGCTCCAACAAAATCAAATCTGCTTGAAAAGGGAATTGGAAGAGCAATTGATATTAAAATCCATAACCCATAAGCATATAATTTTTTATTGTCTATTTTTCCAAGAATAAATGTAAACCCGACTGCTCCAGTAATAGCCATAAATACAAATCCTGCACCTCCCCAAAGAAGGCTCATTACTGCAGTGGAAATTCCTGCTAATGTTCCGAAAATTATGCTGTTTCTTGTTTTTTCAGAGATAAATGATTCCAAAAAAAAGTAGAATGTCAAAAACATGAAAAAAATTGCTGCAGATTCTTTTTCTGGAATTCCGGCAATTGTTCTTGGAAGAAGAGAAGGAATCAATATAAAAAATAATGTTGCAATTAAAGCAATGATATTCTTTATTTTATCATCTTCTTTATAGAAAATTTTTCTTGCAAAAAGAAAAAATGTTATTGTTGCAAGTGCAAACATGAAAACTGGAAAAATTATTGCAGAATATGTGATATCATTGCTCAAAGAGAGAAATGACAAAAGTCCATGAAACCATGCAATCAGGTAAGAAAGTAATTTCATTTCTGCTGAAGTGTCATATCCTATTGGAGCATACCTCATATTATCTATTAACATCAAGCTTCCATTTTGAACAATATATTTTGCCCATCTTAAGAATAAAAAAGGATCCAAATCAGGACCCAAAGTCCAGGTTCCTGTTGTAATATCCTTAAGTTTTGGGATATTTAATGTTCGGATATAAACTCCAAGCCAGACTATAAATGCTAAAATAAGATAATAAATCCAATTTCCTTTAGTTTTTAGAAACTTCCCTATTTTTTCTTTTCTTTCCCTTAATTTTTCAGAATCATTTGCTTTTGAGCTTTCATCCATATTAAAACTCATTCAACTTCGTTTAATAAATCTTCCGCACTAGGCTCTTGGGCAACCGCTCTTTCTCCGCAGTAAGGACACATTTTACCAGTTTTGTCCTCTTTTGATTCGAACTTATATCTGCAATTTTTACACATAAACCTCATTTTAATAATGATAGATAAATATATTTAAGTATTTTGGTAGTCTAAAAACAATATATCATAATAGATATTAAAATAGACTAGGTGTAATATAGACTTCAACAAATGCTGCTGCAACCAGGATTACAATTGCTATGAACAATAATATTAATGTATTCTCAATGATTTTTATCAATTTTTTCCCCTTGAACCCATTTCTTATTATCCCAACTCCAAAAATTCCTCCTGCAAGAGCAGTTATAAAATAAGCCGCAATTTCAGGAAATCCATGAATCATATATCTCAGCAATCCCAAGGGTATATCATTTATGCTGTATTTTGTGAATATTGCTATTGCAGCTGCTATAACACTGGCATTCCATGCAAGTATAAAAATTACTCCTGCTCCAAATATTAATGAAAAAATTAATGTGATTATCATGACATATGCATTATTCTCTAAAATAGATAATAAATAGGATGTTCTGCCTGTTACTTCTCCGGTAACTCCAGAGTCTTTAAATTGATATTGTGAGATGCAATTTCCAATGTCTCCTTGATGATTTATTGAGCAATAAGTCTCTATTTGGGCATTGAAAAGATTATTATCCTCAAGGATTATAAACCAGAAAGAAAATGCAATTACAAAACCCAGAAAAAGCCACATGAATGCAAAGATTGCATCACTATGTGCACTCCAAACACTAAAAAATCCTTCGGCATATTCATCATCATTTTCTTCTTGTTTTATGAGATAATACATAAAGGGGAGAACAAACATAACAGAAAAAGTTACAACAATCATTCCTGAAAATTTTGCTAAGGCAGGGTCTCCTGAAAAAATCCAGTGGACCAATAATATTGCAAGCGATGCATAAACCAATCCTATAAAAAACATCTTCCAGGGACTTTTGCTTGCCTGCATGGGATTGATTAATGTTTCTAACATAGTCTAAAAAATAGAAAAGGATTTTTAAACTTTCGTGAGTTAAAGATTATATAAAATAGAGATGAATAATGAACCCCCAAAAAAAATTTAATCAAATTCTGAAAGATATAAAAGACATTAAAATCCAGGGAGCAAGAGATATAGCAAAAAATGCATTATATGCTTATTCTCTTATCCCGACAAAAAAATCCAAGAAAAAACTGCTTTTGTCCAGACCTACAGAGCCGATGATGCAGAGAGTTTTGGATTTGGCAGGCAAGCAGCCTATTGAAAATATACAGAATCATTTTGATGAAGCACAGGAAAAAATAAACAAGTTTGTATTTAATATAATTGAAAATGGTGATATCATTTTCACCCACTGCCATTCAACAAATGTTGTCAATTCCCTGATTTATGCAAAAAAGCACGGGATAAAATTTCAAATTTATAATACAGAAACAAGGCCATTGTATCAGGGAAGAAGAACTGCCAATGAATTAAGGAAGGCTGGAATAAAGGTCACTATGTTTGTTGATTCTGCCATGGCAGTTGCAATAGAAAAAGAGAATAAAAATGATAAGATTCATGCCAATAAAATTTTTCTCGGAGCAGATGCTCTTTTAAAAAATGGAATAATCAATAAAATTGGAAGCGGTCTGGTTTCTGAAATTGCGAGCAAACATAAGATTCCGGTATATATAATTGCAGACTCTTGGAAATTTACAAAAAATAAAATTACCCTGGAAAAAAGAAGCTTAAATGAAATATGGAACAAAGCTCCTAAAAATATAAAAATTGAGAATCCTGCATTTGAATTTGTAGATAAAAAATATGTGACAAAAATAATAACCGAATTTGGAATTCTAAATTATAATAAATTTTTGAAAAAAGTTTAATGGTTTTCATACCAATCAATGCTTCTTTCTAATCCTTCATTTATATCTACCTTTGGATTAAATCTTAATACATTTCGTGCTTTGGTTATGTCTGCAATGCAATGCATAACTTCCCCTGGCCTGTTTTCTTTTATATTGATTTTTCCAGAGGAATTCATTTTTTCCCTGATTATTTTTGCAACATCCATAATTGAAACACCCTTTCCAGAAGCAATATTAAATGTGTCTCCTTCAATTAATTCAAATTGTTCCACCATAAATCTTACTCCTTCTACTGCATCATTAATATATATAAAATCAAGTAATTTGTCTCCTCCAAAAATATCTAAATCTCCTCTTTCTCTGCAATTTTTTATAAATTTAGGTATTACTCGGTCTTTTTCATCATACATCCCATAAACATTTGAAAATCTTGGAATTACAAAATTAATTCCATATTTTTGGTAAGCATGGACTAAAGCTTCACCTCCTATTTTTGATGCAGTATAGGGGCTTTCACAAATTAATGCATCAGTTTCAGGATGAATTCCTTTAGTATCTCCATAAACTTCTCTTGATGAAGCAAAAATAAATTTCTTAATGCCTTTTTCTCTGCAGAATTCCAGAGTTCTGAACAATGTTTGAACATTTTCCAGAGCTAGCTCTGGATTTATAATCAGGTCATAAACTCTTGAATTTGCAGCAAGATGAATTACCAAATCTTGATCTGGAGAAATATTCCTGAATGTTTCTTCTCTTAATAAATCTCCCTTAATAGTTTGTTTGTCTATTTTCTTATTCCATTTATTTGGCTTTCTATCAACACCTATAACTGAGTAATCTCCAGATAATCTTTCAAACAATCTTGTTCCTATTGTTCCACTGCTTCCGGTAATAAGAATTCTTTCTATAGCCATGTCTCTTTCTTAATTTTATTATTTATAAACACTAATGTATTCCAGAATTATCTTCTTCAATTTTCATTAATATTTCAGTTGCTTCTTTGTTTATCTCATCCAAGGAATTTGTCAATTGAATCTTGACTTCCTCTAATTTTTTTATCTGTTCTCTTATTGTTTCTTTTGTTTCGTCGATGCTTTTTTTAACAAAATTTTTTCCGCCTACATCTACAATCAAATCTTCAGAAAGCAATTTCGCCTTAACGAATATCCCGCTGCTGACTGGAGCAAGTATTTCCTTGTCTTTTTTACCCCTTAAATTGTCAATTTCATTGTCTAAAGAATTTAAATCATTAAGCCCCTGTTCAATTAGCTGAAGTTGCTGCTGGATTTGCTGAATCTGCTTCTCGAACACTGCAAGTTTGTAAAGAATTTCTTCCTTTTCCATGATTAGTCAAAAATAATTTGCTTTTTAAACTTAACATATTTGGTGCCTTCGCTATTCCACTTTAAGGATTTTTCTAAGAATAGTACTGAATATAATTGATAATATTAAGTAATACCAAAACCAGCTGAAAAAATTAAAAAATTTTGGATTATTTAAAACATTGAAAAAATCCATAAACCACCTGAAAAGAAGAATTAATGGTATTGCAGTAAATATCATTGGTCGGATATTTAACTTGAACATTTTTGGGAGAAGTTCCAGCTGTTTTTTCTGCATTTCCATGTATTTTTGGCTTCCAGCTTCCAATTTTTTCATTTCCATATTCATTTCTTTCTGCTGTTTTTTCATATCCCTGATTGTTTCCTGGTCTGTTGTATATTTCTGGAATAATGTTGTTATTAAAGTTATAATTAATATCAGAATAACAAAACCAAAATTAAGATTCCAGTCTAGCAATAATCCAGCACTGGGATTTAATAGGGCATGTGCAGAATCTTTAATTGCCGGAACACTATCCCAAAAAAGAGCAATTAACATTGAGATAAACATCATTACAAATAGTAAAGTATAGCTCCCTTCTTTTCCTTTATTGTCCATTTTTTATTTATTCTCCTTAAAAATTATTTACCCATAAATTTTCTCATTGCTGGATTCATATCCACTGCATGCTGTTGTGCAATGCTCTGATAGAACTGGTACATTATCATGATTACTAAAAGTATTGAAGTTCCTCCGACTAATGCTCCAAGCAAATCAGTAAATGAAGCCAAAAGTCCGATTGCAATTCCACCCATTATTGTCAGAGGCATAATATACCTGTCAAGAATACTCTCCAAGACTCTTTCATCCTGCCTGAAACCTGCGACTTGCAAACCCGAAGATGAAATATTATGTGCAACACTCTTTGAGTCCTGTCCTGCAGTTTTCATCCAGAAAACTGCAAATAGAACACAAAAGAAAACATAAAATATAATGTGCGTGATTGCCTGCCATAAATATATCGGCAAAAATCCCCCTCTTATTAACAGATCAACAATATTTGTAGAGCCAACCCAAAAAGCAAATCCGGAAATTGCCTGTCCTTCTACAAAATGCCCCAAGAATGTAAAATATGATGCAAATTTGGCAGTTCCAGTGCAGGATATTGAAGCTGTAGAATTTGTATCCAAATTCTGCGTTAAACAGGGAGATGCAGCATTTTCAATAATTCCTCCAAACAACTGTATATTTGCGATTAGTGCAGCTGTTAATATGACCGGGATGACTGAGGTATAGAAAAAAGCCAACGGCCATTTAACAGAATATCCCTTAATTTTTCCAAAGGATAATGGTATTTCAATTTTTAGTGACTGAGCCCATACAACCAAAAGGAAAATTACTATTGTAATCAAAATTGCCGCGAGTGCAGACACTGCTTCAATTGGTGCAGGATTTATTATTGATTGTATAAATACAAAAACTTTCCCAGGGCATGCTACTTCTTTGAAATTTAATAAACAAACCTGTCCTTCTTTATTTATAAATTGGAATGCGGCAGTTATTAATCTCCAGGAGACTCCTGCAGCAATAAACAAGCTTACTCCTGAGCCTAAACCCCATTTTTGGACAACCTCATCCATATAGAAAATTAGTAATCCTCCAATAATCAATTGAGTAATCAAAATTACCGGTCCATTAATGCCCATTAATGGGTCTGCCTCAAGCCCTTTCATTATAACATAAATAAGCGATTCAAATATTATGAAAAATAGCACCATTAATTTTTGTATTCCCTGGAAAAATTTTTTTCCTTCGCTTGTTGTTGTGTCAATATTTAATATTCCAGCACCTTTCAATAATTGGAGGATAATTGATGCCATTACAATTGGTCCAATACCAAGAGAAATTATGCTTCCAAAATCTGCTGCAAGAATTGTAGCAAGAAAATCAAATCTTTCAAGGGCATTTTTTGATAATCCGTAAAGGGGGATGTTTGCAAGAATAAAAAATGCAACTAATATAATTAATGTCCATTTTAACTTGATGCTAAAACTAAGTTTTTTCTCTTCAGGCTTCCTGACTTCCGGAATATAGCTAAAAATTCCCCTTAAATCCATTTTAATTAGCAGTAAATTTATCTTTTAAATATTCACTTTTTCCATTCAGAATTGATTTTTTCCACAATTAATGTTATTTTTGGCTTTAGCTCTTTATTCCATGTATTGACAGAATCATCGACAAATTTTCCTTCATCTTTTTTGTTTTTTGCCAATGCCAATAAAGTGTTTGTGCTTGTAATTGCAACTATTTTTTTGATGATTTCATTTATTTCTTTTTTTTCATTATCATTAAGGACCCTGCTTTCCATCATGCAGATTATATTTCCCTGAGGAGGCATGATTAATGCATGAAGGTAAACAAGCCAGCTGTTGTACATTTCTACAATTCTCCCGCATAACTGCCTTGAAAATTGGTTGCTGACATACCACTGCTTCAATGCCATATCTTCAATAAAAAATATCTCTTCCAATTCATCAAAGCTTGATTTAAATCCAAGTTCTTTTTGTGCTTTGTCAAACTGTTTGTGCAGTTCTTCAAGAATTTCTTCTTTGTTTTTCATTTTGATATTTAATTTACTCTTCTTTTTTAGAAGTTTGGATTTCTCCGCCTGCTTTCTTCACCTTAGCTGCTGCAGATTCAGAGGCTTCACTCGCCTTTATTATCATCTTCTTGTTAACTTCCCCATCTCCAAGAATCTTGTAATTTTCAAGGTTTATTTCAACCCCATTTGCTGTTTGTTTTGCAATTCCTTTTTTTATGTAATTTTCAATATTAGAATTTATCTGCCGTAAATTTATTCTTAATCTCATGTCTCTTTTTGTTTTTCTTGATGTTATTCCCTGCTTTCCAAAATATTCATTTCCATAAAGCTTCAATACAAGGGTTTTTTTCTGGTCTGCTCTTTTTCCTGACCCTGCCATTCCAATTCCTCCCCTATGCCCGGTTTTTTTTTGCTTTTTTCTGGCTCCCCATCTGACTGTTTTGCTTCCCTTGTCTCTTGTTGATTTTTTTCTTTTGTGTGTTTTCATAGCATCCTCAAAATTAAGTCATTTATTTTTTCCTTGTTATCGCCTAAAACTCCTTTGCTGGAAGTTCCAAAATGTTTTTTTGAATCAATTCCTTTTCGTGGCGGGTGTAATCTAAAAAAAGGCTTTAGATTTAGTTCTTCATAATCTTTTCCTTTTATTAATTCTTCAGCGGCTTTTTTGGCGTCAATTTTCTTTTTATTTGTTTGTTGCCCTCTTTTCTCGATTAATTTTTCGAGGGTTTCCGGATTTATTTTTCCATAAGCAACAAAATTTTCAATTTTTCTGATCATTCCCATATTCTCGCTTGTAGGGTTTACAACTACGCAGACATATTTTTTCCTGAGCCTTAATCTTGAAAGTGTTTCTTCCATATCTCTTCTCATCTTTACTAAGCCACTTATTCTTATTATTGCTATTTTTTCCATCTTGAATTCCCGTTGAGAGTTGAAATCATTTTCTCTCCCCCCTGTTTGTTTTCTTTAAAGCATCAAAACATGCTTTTACTAAATTGAATGTTGTCCTTTTCTGTCCAGATGTTCTGCTGTAAACATCTTTTATTCCTGCTAATCTTAAAACTTTTTTTAATTCATTTCCAACAACAAGTCCTGTTCCCTGAGGAGCCGGTATTAATGTTACCTGAGTGCTACCTGATTTTCCAGTGACTTTAAAAGGAACAGAGTGCAATTCCGAGCATGCACAGTCAAAATCAGAGCATGCCCTTACAATTTTTATTATGTTTAATTTTGCTTTTCTAATTGCTTTGTCTCTTGCTGGGAGAGTTTCTTTTGCCCTTCCAAGTCCTATTCCAATATGGCCATTTCCATCTCCGACTATCGCAAATGCTGAGAATGTAGGAACATTTCCCTCTTCAGTTTTTCTCTGTGTTTGTCTCCATGCCCTTCTTTTTCCACCACCAAATTTTCCTTTTGATTGTCCAACTAAAAATAAATCTGTCTTAAGATTTAATAGGGTATCAACAATCTCTGCTTCCAGTATTTTATACTTATTGTCTAAAATATGGTCAATATCTTTTATTTTCTTTTCTTTTACTTCTTTTCCGAGTTTTGTTTTTGGAACCCATGCAACAAGTTTTTCTTTCTCAATTCTAACATTTTTTTCTTCGAAAGTTTCCCTTCTGAAAAATTCCTTTTCAACTAATTCTTCTGCAATTTCTTCTTTCTTCTCTATTTTTTCATTTATTTTTTCTGCAACCATTTTATTTATTTTCCCCTTTATTCTTTTTCTCTCTGAGGTCTTTTTCTGAAATAGAGTTCATGCTTGATTTAATTTTGTCAAATATTTTTGATATATCTTTTTTCATATTTTTTCCTTTTATTGTTTCTTCAGTCGGGAAAAATTTTTTGTCGCATTTTATAATTATTCCTGCGTCAATCAATCCCTTTAAGAATCCATATATTTTTGATTTGTGGACATTTCTGGTCATTCCTATATCAATTATTGGATTTTTTGGAAGATTTTTTTGTATTATTAATTTCCCCATCAGCATCCCTGTGAAATAAGATGCAGGTATTGATTTAAGGCTTCCTTCTGACTCTTTTGGCCATCCATAATCCAGAAGTTTTTTTGAAGTTATTCCAATTTCAATTTTATCCAGGGCTTCTTTGCTGATAATATATTGGGTGGTTATATATTTGTTAGTTTTTCTGAAAGTTATTCTGGGGGAATTTCCTTTAAGAAGTTTTATTCTCTTGTGATAATCTGTTTTTGCCTGTTTTTGCCTTCGCTTTAGTGTTTTTATTTTTCTCATTTTGAATTTCCTCCAAGTTTTTCTTGGAAATTTAAAAGACCGAAAATCAATGATTTTCGGTATTTCCAACTCTTTGAATTGATGTTATTTCTATTAAGAGTTGGAATATCTTTTATCATTTCAACGCTTTTAAGTATTCATTTAAATGTGATTTGCTCTTGAAAAATCTATTTTTAATTTTTTTTCTGAAATCTTTTGCCTGCTCCTCTGATATTTTTCTTTGCTTTTTTAATTCTTGAATATATGCCCTTAATTTTCTTGTAAGGACTATATATTCTTTTTTTCTGATATTTTTCTTTAATCGTATTTTTCCAGGGCCTTTTTTCCTTTTTATATTTATTA
>Ga0265297_10010397_pt1 | contig 11711 bp, 10 predicted proteins | sample Munlanlwell13791_FD_192502 | JGI IMG/M metagenome (GOLD analysis project Ga0265297, IMG submission 192502) | Leachate microbial communities from a municipal landfill in Southern Ontario, Canada - Leachate well 137-91 | ecosystem: Engineered > Solid waste > Landfill > Unclassified | place...
GAAACCGCCGCGGCCCTCGAGCGGCGTAAATCCGAGTGCGCCATATCCTGCAGCTTCTGGTCATTAGTATAAGAATGGATTGTCGTCATCAGCCCCTTCACAATACCCCAGTTATCATTCATAACTTTGGCTACCGGAGCAAGGCAGTTGGTAGTACAAGAGGCGTTGGAAATTACATGATGATTCTTCGGATCATACTTTGATTCATTGACACCCAGGACAATAGTTATATCCTCGCCTTCAGCGGGAGCCGAAATTATAACTTTCTTAGCGCCGCCTTTGGTGATATGATTTTCCGCGCCCTTGACCGCCTTGCCTTTTTTATTCACTCCGTCTTTTTTAATCGTGAATAATCCGGTAGACTCAATCACAATCTCTACCCCTAAATCTTTCCAGGGCAGTTCCGCCGGATCCATTTTCTTCAAGACCTTGATCTCTTTTCCGTTTACGGAGATTACGTCATCGGCGGTGGCTTTAACATCCCCGTTAAAACGCCCATGCACGGAATCGTATTTAAAAAGATATGCGTTGCTTTTGGCATCGGTCAAATCATTGATTGCCACAAGCTCGATATCTTTGCTGTTTTTTTCCAAAATTGCCCGGGCCACTAAACGGCCGATCCTGCCAAACCCGTTGATACCAACTTTAACTGCCATTTTGAACCTCCTCTTATAAGTTTTAGGTTTCTCCCTTTACCCCTATCTACTAACTACTGTCTGCTATCTACCCTATATTTTGTTTATTCTTTTACGGCTTTTAGATACTGCGCGGCTAATTCAGGCGAGGTTGGATCAAGGTAAAAACCAGTCCCCCACTCAAAACCTGCTACTTGCGTCAGCTTAGGCATAATTTCGATATGCCAATGATAATACTCAACGTCAGCCTCACCATTAATAGGTGCAGAATGAATTATATAATTATATGACAAATTTTCAAATACTTTTTTTAATTTTCCTAATGTATCCTTCATGATTTGCGCTAAAGCGGAAATTTCATCCCCTGACATATGGCAGAAATAACCGCTATGCTGCTTAGGCATAATCATGATCTCAAAAGGAAACCGCGAAACAAACGGGCAGAAAGAAATAAAATACTTATTCTCTAAAATTACCCTGGCCTTATCGGAAACCTCTTGTCGGATTATATCGCAAAATATGCAACGCTCGCGGTAATTATAATAATCGCGCGACCCATGTATCTCCTCAAGTGCGTTCTTCGGCACCATAGGAAGAGCTACTAACTGCGTATGCGGATGTTCCAAAGAAGCTCCCGCGGCCGGCCCGTAATTGCGGAACACCATTATATATTTAAAGCGGCTGTCTCTTTTTAAATCCGCCGCGCGCACGCAGCACATCTTCAGATAACTTTCAATCTCCCCATTCAAAAGCTCAGGGATATCTTTATTATGATACGGGCTTTCCACTAAAACTTCATGCGCGCCTATGCCGTTTGACATATCATAAATACCCAAACCCCGGCGGTCCAGCTCACCTTCAATCTGCAAAGCGGGAAATTTATTCGCCACCACGCGCACCTGCCAACCCGGAGTGTTTGCTCCGGTAGAGGGGTCGCGAAAACAGCTTATTTCAGGAGGAGTCATAAACTCATTGCCGTAACAAAACGGGCATAAACCGCCTGCGGGAATATACTGCTCATATTCAAAATCCTCCGGCTTGCTCGGATGTTCCGTATCCACGATCACCCATCGGCTTACAACCGGATCCCTTCTTAATTCTGCCATCTTAAACTTTTACCTCTCTTAAAAATTTAGCTGTCTCTTCGGGAGGCAGCGGACAAATATAAAAACCCGTGCCCCACTCAAATCCGGCGACCTTGGACAGCCGAGGCATAATTTCAATATGCCAATGATAATCCTGGTCAATAGTTTTCCAATAACCTATTTTCTGCCTGCGAAATGGCGCCGTATGGATTATGTAATTATAATCCGGGTCATTTAACCCTGTCTTTAATTTTGAAAGTACGGTCTTAAGCACATGGGCCAGGTGCCTTCTGGAATCTGCGTCCAAACAGGTATAATCACAACAATGTTTTTTCGGCAAGATCCAGGTCTCAAAAGGAAAACGCGCCGCAAACGGGGCTATCGCTACAAAACCGTCAAACTCGGCGATTATGCGTTCTTTCTGCGCTAACTCCTGTTTTATCAAATCGCAAAATACGCAGCGCTCATGATATTCATAATACTGCCGTGAGCCGGCCAACTCTTCTTTTACACGCTTGGGGTTAACGGGAGTAGCGATCAACTGCGAACGGGAATGCCTGATCGCGCCTCCTCCGGAACCTTTGCCGTAATTCTTAAACACCAAAACATACTTAAGCCTATTGTCCTTCTCTAAATCAATTATTCTATCGGAATAACAATTAAGCACCTTGGTAATCTGCTCTTCGCTTAAATCCGCCATATTAGCGATATGCTGGTTAGTCTCAATCACCACTTCATGAGCTCCCAGGCCGTTCATCACGTCATATAAACCGTTACCGCGCCGGTCCAAATCCCCTTCAACCCTTAAAAAAGGCGCGATGCTGGGGACAACGCGTAAATCCCAGCCCGGCCCGTTGCGCGTAGAATTATGCGGCCGGATAGCGTAAATCTCCGGAGGAGTATTAGCTTCCCTGCCTTCGCAGAATGGACAGGCGCTATGGTCGTCCTGCTCTTTATGGCCTTCAAACTGGTCAGGCCTGCGGGCGCGTTCAGTGGCAATAATTACCCACCTACCTATAATCGGATCTTTTCTTAATTCTGGCATAGAAATAAATTATAACAGAACTTCCTTAATTTACAACAAGTTTGTATCCCTACAATCTCACACTAATATATCCCCAACCTTAAGCTTATGTCCTATGATAAAATGCTGCCCGGACATACGCCTGCCTGCTTCCAGCTGTAATTCCTTAAGGTTTAAGTACCCCCTGCCGCAAGCTACGACAATCTCATGCTTATCCGCCCTGACCACCTCTCCGGGCACAGGCTTATGATTTGGGAATATCGGTAAAACCTCCGCCTGGAATATTTTAAGGATTTTGCCGCGGTAACAGGTAAAAGCCCCCGGCCACGGCAAGACCCCCCTTATCTGATTATGGATATCTGCCGCGGCGGCGCTCCAATCAATCAAACCGTCTTCTTTCTTAAGTTTTGGCGCAAGGATTACCTTATCTTCATCCTGCTCTAACAGTCGGTAGCTCCTGCTGTCAATCATTCTAAGGGCCTCCGTCAATAACTCAGCCCCTAAATTTCGTAGCTTTTCCTCAAGACTTATCGCGCTATCGCTATCTTCAATTTTTATTTCCTTCTGCAGTATAACCGGTCCTGAATCTACCTTAAGGCTCACATATATAATACTAATTCCGGTCTTCTTCTCCGCGTTGATTATCGCCCAATTAATAGGAGCTGCCCCGCGGTACCGCGGCAGCAGCGACGCGTGGATATTAACCGGCATGATCTTCGGAATATCCAGGACCTCCTGTGAAAACACCTGACCATAAGCCACAATGACAAAAAGGTCGACATCCAGGCTTTTTAAGAATTCCACACTTGCCTTAGCTTTGATATTTTCCGGCTGGAATGTTTTAAGCCCTGCCGAAACAGCCGTGCTTTTTACGTCAGTTCCGGTAACACGCAAATGCCTGCCCTTCTTCTTATCCGGCTGGGTAACCACGCAAACCAACTCATGGCCGCTTTTAATCAAAGCTTCCAGCGCGGGGACCGCGAAATGCGCGCTTCCAAAAAATACAATCTTCATTTTTTTGCCTCTACCTTATATATAACTAAACAGGGTCAACATCAACCGTCACTATTATACCTGAAAAATGGCCTTCTTTTAAATGTAATTTTAGGAAATGGCTCGCCTTCTCCGGGCTGGATGCGCGCATTAATATCTGGTAATAAAAATTTCCGCGCAATTTAGCAGGCTGTCCGGGATTAAGCGAGAGCATCTTTATACTGGAAGTTTTAATCAGGCTTAACCTTTCAAATAAATCATGGGCGGATTCTTTAACCTTCTCCAGGTTTATTCCCCTGAGTTTTATCAAGAGCATATGTTTATAAGGCGCCAGGTTTAACTGTTTGCGCTGTTTCAGCTCTTCCTGCAAAAAAAGCTGCGGGTCATTCTTGATTATAGCCTGAAAACAATGATGGTTAACATTGACGCTTTGAATAATCATTTTCTTGGAAGTCAGGCTGGCCAGCCCCATAAGCAAGTCAAAAGTTTTTTCCGAAGCGCGGAAATCCACCCGGTTAAGCGAATTATCTATCGCCATTACCCCTATCAAATCAAACTTCAAATCCTTCTGCTTAATTACTGAACTGGTAGCAACAAAAATATCTACATCCATACGCGCCTGCGGGAAAATCTTGGCCAATTCACTCTCCACCTTTTCCGTGCCTATCCCGGAATATTTAATGTAGCCGGTATTGCAGCTCGGGCAAATATTAGGCACATCCATCTTAAAGTTGCAATGATGGCATTTTAATTTATCTTCATCAAAATGGAATACCAGGTTGATATTGCAGCGCGGGCATTTTAAAGCCGCTCCGCAATTATGGCAGGCGGCGCTGGTGGCAAAACCCTTGCGTTCGATAAACAACAAGACCTTTCCCTTCTCGCTCAAGGTCGCATAAATCGCATCCGACAGAAATTTTGAGAATATGAGTTTGCTTTTTCTATCCGCGTATGAAAGCCGGCGGGCATCGATGACCTTGACTTCAGGATAAACGGCCCTATCCGGGATAACTTCAAATTTAAGCTTATCCTCTTGCGCGAGATAAAAACTCTCAAGAGAAGGAATATGTCCGCCCAAAACAACCTTTGCGGCGCAAATCTCCCCGCGCATTAACGCGGCTTGCCTGGCATGATAATGCGGCGCCTGCTCCTGTTTATAGACCTGCGCCTGCTCCTGGTCAATTATAATTAAGCCCAGGTTATTTACCGGAGAAAAAATATTTGAACGCGTCCCGACAACAACGCAGCACTGCGCCTGCCTGATCTTCTCCCAGCTCTTAAGCTCATCCGGTTGCTTGCGGAATGCCAGAAAAACCTCCGCGCCTGAATCTTTCTCAATTAACTCCTTGACCCTTTGCGCCTCCGGGATATCGCTAAACAAAACTATCGCCGAGCGCTTAAGAGCCAAGGCTTCTTTAATCTGCCTTAAATAAACCGGCATCCGCTCAACCCCCTGGACAAAAAGCACCTCATTGCCAGGCCCATCGGGAGATAGAAGCGACCGAGGGCGAAATTCCCGAGGGAATGCCGAGCCCAAAGGGGCGAGGCCGATCTCCTTGCCTTTCCTTAATTCATCCGGAAGCGCCGCCTCAATTGCCTCTCCCCACGAACAACAGTAATATTCGGACAGCCTCTTGGTCAACAACAGCATCTTTTCATCCAAAACAGCCGCTGTATCGATAAGCGAGGAAATTTCTTTTATTTTCTTGATCTTGGTTTTATTGCTTAAGCCGGTTACGTAGGCTACTTCTTTTTTGTTGCGGAAATATACCCATACCCTTATCCCTATAGAAATCTTATTTTCTAAATCCCGCGGGACTAAATAATCAAACGGCCCGTCAACAGGCAGGCCTAAGACGACCTTAGCGTATAACACTGGCTATCTCCTGGCAGGCAAACGGCTTGGCAGCTTGGGCGATATTATTTTTTAAGCTCTCCAGTCTCTGCGGGTCATTCTTTAACTCAACAACCAACTCTTTAATCTGCCTGATATTTTTTGGCGCCCGGCCCACTCCATAACCTGACAAAACCCTGATATTCTCCTGCTCCTGTCCGGGTATAGCCGAGATAAATATCGGGAATAACCCCATATCCAGGAACTCCGCGATACTTGAGCCTCCGGGTTTGGTAATTATAACATCGCTTACACCCATAAGCTCTTCGGCGTTATCCACGAACCCGAAAACTTTCACATTCTGTAATTTTCGCTTTTGCAGGCGGCTAAAAAGTTTTTTATTCTTCGCGCAGACTACCAGCACCTGCGCCTGAGCGCATAAACTCTCGGCGATCTCTTCAAGCGGCCCTGAACCGAATGAGCCGGTCATCAGCAAGACTGTAAAACTTTTTACATTTATCCCGAATTTTTGCGCTAACTGGGCCCTGTCTTGAGTTTTAGCAAAACTGAGACTGACAGGAATACCGGAAGCTTGAATCCTGTCAGCCGGAACCCCCATCTTTAATAATATATCCCTGGTTGAGCCTGAAGCGGCAATATAAAGATCCGTGCCTCGACAAGCCCAAAACGGGTGCACTCCGAAATCCGTAATTACCGTAACCAGCTTTGCCCGGATTTTATTTCTTAGTTTTAAGTTTGCGGCAAGCTCTGAATTAAGAAAATGCGTGGAAATAATAAAATCAAAATCTTCTTTGATTAAATAACTAACGAACCTCCGGCAGCCAAGATAATTTACGATTAAGGATAATTTACGGCTAAGCCAGCGGCTCAGCCTGAATTCGGTCAGCCAGAAAAAAAATCCCCAAAGCCATACCGCATAATGCACTAAGAACGGATAGCCAGAATTATAGCAAAAACGAAAGAACCCTTCGGCAAAAGGCAGGATATCGACCAACTCAACCGCAAGGTCATTGCGGTTGTTTTTTAAATACCCGTATATTGCTTCAGCCGCCCTGCGGTGCCCGGCTCCCGCCGAAGCATAAGTAATCAACACCCTCATATCAGTAGACAGTCTATGTAACTATTTGTAGTTATTTAAGATACAAAACAATTCTTTAATTAATTATTTGTTAGAAATTTCGCGGCAGCCAGAAGGTCTTTAAACACAAAATCCGGCTTTACTTCCCAATTCTTCTGATTAGATAATTTCTCTTTACCGGAGAAGATTAGAATGGATTTAGCCCCCGCCGCGTGGGCAGTCAACACATCACGTATAGTATCACCCACAAAATACGCTTTCTTTAGATTGACCTTAAATTCCCGGACAGCTTTCTTAAGTAACCCCGGCTTTGGCTTCCGGCAGCTGCAGCTGGCTTCCTTGCGATGCGTGCAATAATAAACCTTGGTGATTTTTCCACCTGCCTGCTCAATGTCCTTAAGCATCTTGGCTGTTATCGCATCCAGGGTTTTTTGAGCGTAAAACCCCTTACCCACCCCGGCCTGATTTGATGCCACAAATATCTCAAAACCCGCCCTGCTCAACAAAGCGATCGCTTCTTTCGCCCGCGGCAGGAAGTTAAACTTCTTTAAAGAAGTTACATACAACCTGTCGCCAGGGTATTTATTTATTACACCATCCCTATCCAAGAAAACTACTCTCATATTTATTAATAAAAGTTACTTGCTTGTCCCCAGCATATAATCAATAACTTTATCGCTTACCTTATTATTTTTTAAATATGTGATCGTCTCCGAGTCAAGATTATAGTTTGAATGCGTCCTCTGGATTTCGCTGATTATTACCGAATCCGGGCTGCCCTGGGAAGCCATCTCAACAATCTTGGTTACCGGTATATAATAAGGGTTAACCGCGCTTGCCTCTTTATCTTTTCTGTCCATCGTGTTTCCGATTAACCCGCCGCCGACTGCTCCGGCTACAGCGCCGATACCGGCGCCTGCGAGCGCATTATGACTTTGGTATCCGATTATGCCTCCGGCAGTAGCCCCGATTAAGCCCCCGGCTATGGCTCCCGTGGTTGTCTTTGGCCCGGCGGTCTCACAACCTGCCAACACAAAAACTACAACAATAGATAACGCCAATAAACTCTTTCTCATTTTTCCTCCTTTACCCGCAGGTCACTTCCTTTTTTTCATTTCCAGAAACTTTACATAACTTAATATCTGATACAAACTATCAAAATAAGCGATAATAAATCCGTACATCCCGTCTTTATACGCTTCTTTCCTTAAATACCTTCTAAAAAAACGGTCCACCGCCCTCCAGACAGCCCAAACCAGCGTCATCTTACGCCCAGTCTTAATCCACTTCACCGCCTCAAGAGTCGATTGCCGGTTGACGCTATTTAAAAAATGCTCCAAGTCCGGGTAACCCCTATGTATAATATCGCTTTTTAAATGCCCGCAGGCCCCATCGGCAAATGCCCGCGGATGCACCTCTGCCTCTTCATACCTGAATTTATTCTTTTGAAAAAGCCTGACCTTCGAAGCCGGATACCAGCCGCCGTATCTTACCCAATAATTACTGATAAAATTACGCAGCGGAATATCATAAGCCGCGAAATCGCTGGATTGAATCGCCTGCTCAATTTCAACTTTTAACTCCGGGGTAACCGTTTCATCCGCGTCCAGGCTCAAGACCCACTGGTTCCTCGCCTGGGCATAAGCCCAATTCCTATGCTTACCTTCAATATCCATCTTTCTAAAGAAAATTTTACAATCGTATTTCTTGACGATCTCAACCGTCTTATCCGTGCTCTCATCATCAACAACAATGATTTCATCAGCCCATTTCACCGACTCAAGGCACTGGCCGATGCAAGACTCCTCATTCTTCGTCAAAACCACCACCGACAATTTAACCATTAACACTCCTATTCCGAACCTGCTCAATAATATAATCTTTTTCTTCTCCTGTCATCTCCGGGTATATCGGTAAAGTAAAAATCTGCTTCGCCGCCGACTCTGACTCCGGAAAATCCCCCCGCTTATACCCCAAATATTTAAAACACTTCTGCAGATGCAGCGGCACCGGATAAAATACCCGGGAGTCAATACCTTTGCCTTGCAGATACTCCACAAACCCCTTGCTGGAAACCGGCGCGCGCAAAGTATACTGATGATAAATATGCCTGGTATAGCCGGCGGCAAACGGAGTTTTTATTCCCAGCCCCGCCAGGTTTTCATTATAATACTGCGCTACCTCCTGCCTCTTTTTATTCCAACCATCCAAATATCTTAATTTAACATCCAGCACCACCGCCTGGATTGTATCCAGCCGGTTATTACGCCCCAAAACTACATGATAATATTTATCGCTATTTCCCTGATTGCGCAGGATATTTAACCTTTCGAAAACTGCTTTATTGTTCGTTAAAATCAACCCGGCATCGCCAAAAGCCCCCAGGTTTTTCCCCGGATAAAAACTCACCGTGCCGCAATCGCCAATTGTCCCGGCTTTCTTACCCTTATACTCGGAGCCAAAGGCCTGCGCAGTATCTTCAATTACCTTCAATTTATATTTAGCCGCCAGCTTCAATATCCCATCCATATCCGCGCACTGCCCATATAAATGCACCGGAATAATTGCTTTAATTTTTAATTTACTCTTCCTGGATAATATCCTCTCGACACTCTCAAGCGAAATATTATAAGTATCCCGGTCAATATCCGCGAAAACCGGACGCGCCCCGATACTTGCCGCTGCCCCTGCCGTAGCATAATAAGTAAACGTAGGGCAAATCACCCCGTCTCCCGGCCCAATCCCCAACGCAAGCAAAGCTAAAACTATAGCGTCAGTACCGTTTGAAACCCCAACCGCGTATTTTGCTCCGGAGTACTTCGCAGCATTTTGCTCAAACCTGGCCACCCCTTGGCCCAATACAAAACTGGTATTATCAATTACCTCTTTTATCGCCGCGTCCAACTCCTGGCGAATCGGCGCAATCTGCCTCTTCAAATCCAACGCTGCTATTCTCATATTTAGTAGACAGTCTACGTAACCGTCTCAATCTCCATAAGTTACAAAACAATTCTTTAACTTAATAACTTCGCCGCCGCATCAAAGACCTTATCAACATCCACCTGCCTCAAGCACTCCCTATCTTTATCACAAACCGGCAACCTGAAATTCTTATAGCACGGCCGGCAATCTATATCCCATTTTAAAACTGCATGCTCACTGCCCGGAGGAAACGGCCCATACACCGCTTCACTCACCGGCCCAAATATAGAAACTGAACGAACCCCCAGCGCCACCGCCATATGCATCGGCCCGCCATCATTAGTAATAACTAAATTGCAATTCTTGATTATTCCCGGAAAAATCTCTAATCCCGTCTTCCCCACTAAATCTACCGGCTTATTGCGCATAGCATGCACTATTACCTCAGAGATCTCACGTTCCGATTCATCCCCCAGGATTACCACCTTGGCCTTAAGCTCATCCACCAACCTATCCCCCAGTTGAGCAAATTTTAATGCCGGCCAATGCTTATAAACAGCATCCTTCCCCCAACTGCCGCCTGCTCCGGGAGCAATACCAATTACTAAATCTTTCTCTTCGATTCCACATGCCGCAAACAGATTTTTCGCTTTTAATTCCCCGCCCGTAGAAACCGCCAAAAACAAACCCTTATCACTAACTGGAACATCTAAAAATTTAAGCAACTCCAAATAATACTCCACAACATGCTTATCATGATAACCATCTACGTCCAAGCGTCTGCTAAGGAATCTCCCCCTGCCCTTATAATTAAATCCGATACGCCTGCCTATCCCCAGTATTTTGGCAAATAAACTATAGCGGTGATCAAGAGAAAAATCAAGGCAAATATCAAAACGCTCTTTTCTTATCTCCCGGGTCAATTTAATCGCGCTCCATACAGCCTTAAAGAAGGACTCCTGGTAAATTTTCTTGAGGTCCCCCCGCGAAAGGGCAAAAACCTTATTAATTTGAGGGTTGCTTTCTAATATCGGCTTAACCCGCAAATTCGACCAGTAACCGATAAAACTATCCGGATATCGCCCCTTAATCGCCCTTATCACCGGCGTAGTGAACAAAACATCCCCAATACCGAACGGATTAATAATCAGGAATTTTGGATCAGTTTTATTCATGTTCGTCATTACGAGGCGCCTCAGGCGTCGAAGCAATCTCTATCTCTTAAAATCATCCTCAAATCTTTCAATATCGTCTTCTTCCAAATACACGCCAGTCTGCACTTCCACAATCTTCAAAGGACTGCGCAGGGGGTTTTCCAGGCGATGCTTCCTGCCCTTAGGTATATACACACTCTCATTACTGCGCACAAATGAAACCTTGCCGTCGCTAGTAATCTTTGCCATCCCACTTACCACCACCCAATGTTCAGCCCTGCTCTTATGCCTTTGCAAACTAAGCCGTTTTTTCGACGCAAGCTCAATAAGCTTGATCTTAAAACCTATCCCCTGCTGCAAAACAGTAAACGACCCCCAGGGCCTGCGCTCAGTCAAATGCACCTGATGCTCCTTACGCTTAAGCGCCTTTAACCTCCCCACCAGATTCTTGACATCCTGAGCCCTATTCCTATCGCAAACCAGCAAGGCATCCGGGGTATCGGCGATAACCATATTCTTAACGCCTATTGTCGAAACCAGCCTGTTGCCTCTGGAAAACACGCACACCCCATGGCTATCCACATTCAAAGCATCGCCATTAGAAATATTTCCTTTTTTATCCTTCGGAAAAATCTCCGCAAGCGCCTCCCAGCTCCCCAAATCCGTCCAGTAAAAATCAGCCGGGATCATCGTGATCCTCTTGGAATGCTCCATAACCCCGTAATCAACAGAAACCGGCTCAATATCCGGCCAGGTTTTAGCTATATCATTTACCGAATTAATCAGCCGCAAGTTAGCATGCAGCCCGGGCAAATATTTCTCCACCTCCTCCAGAAAAACCGAAGCCTTCCAGATAAACATCCCGCTGTTCCAAAAGAATTTCCTATCCTTAAAATATTTCTTAGCCTTATTTAAATCCGGCTTCTCCAAAAACTTCTCAACTTCGATACACCCATCCTTCTTGC